>MDTE01097273.1_pt1 | contig 16983 bp, 6 predicted proteins | sample 811231 | NCBI WGS metagenome assembly MDTE01 (sample SAMN05326651, study PRJNA326480) | marine metagenome | isolation source: seawater | place: Indian Ocean: Red Sea | collected 2010
CGAAGGAAGATAAAGCGAAGGAGATGCGAACGACGGCATCGGAGATTGGGACGGAGGAAGAACTCCCGAAACCGCCACAATTGAAACCGAAAATGTTTATCGCCCCGATCGTGCTCATGGGAAGCAAACGTTTAGGCATCGACTGGAACGACGAAGACACGAAGCTGAAAATCCGGATGGCTTTTACGATTTCCGTGACGGTGTGTTACTTAGTCATCTTTTACATGTATAAACAAGTGAAAAGAAAAGAGAAAAAATTGAGCGAAGATACCGTGGAGGTGACGGCAAAGGATCCGTACAACAACGGCGAGGAGAAGAAGGAGACGTTGACGTATTACGAGCACGATTTGAGAGAGGTGAAAAAAGCGGGGACAAGTCAAGCCTTTGGGTTTTTGATGACGTCGGTGTTGCATTTTTACTTCAAGTTGAACCCGCCGATTGTGTTGCAAACAATCATGTTGCCATTGAACATGATGGAGACGCCGGCATTTCAGGTGCACGTACTCGAGAAGGACGGGAGCGCGAATAAAAAGTTACAAAGGCCGTGGATGCCAGAGGAAAAACCGAATCCATTCGCGGATTTGGCGAAAGCGATGAGTCCACCACCGCCAGAGAAGAAGAAGTCGGAGAAGGAGGCGAAGAAGAACGGGGAAAAGGAGGACGCAAAGAGGAAATAGACAGAAAGGGAAGAGGAATTTACCACTGGGTACCACTGTATATATACCTAATACACTCACTATTATTACTTTTAGTATATATAACACGAACATACTCAGTACGTATGTATCTGCGCGTATATCTTTTTCATTTACATTCCTATCTTTCTATCTATTGTTATCATTCTGTATGAGTATTATTGGATACGAGTGTAATTTCGGTCTATTCGCGGAAACTCGTCGGCGCCGTTACACTCGTCAAAATCGAATGTTTTGAACGCTTTACTCAACTTTCGATCAGGATACCGAGCAAAATCTCGCATTAAGATCCCAACTCCTTTTTGGCCGATGTGATTCATGGTGTTGCCCATCATTTCGTCTTCGCTACATCCGATAAGTTCGATAGCCACCGTCGCGTCGATTTTCGTTGCGACGTTGCGAAAGCACAGCTTCGCGTGCGCTTGCGCCAATCGAATGGACGATTCCAAAGCACGCACGGTCGCTCGTCCTAGTTCCAATCTGTTTTCTGCAACTTGTCTGCGTCTATTTTGGTAGTGTTCGGAGAGCATTCTTTCGGCATCTTCATCTAACGTTGGCTCAAATCGTGATTTGACATATTTGATATATTTTTTCACGCGAGAAAAGCTCCAAAGTGCAGTGGATTCGTCAAAAAACTGAACATCTTCACCGGTTTCGTTTTCATCGTCGGCGTCGGAATCTGAGACTTCTCGATCGTCCGCGAACTCGTTTTGATTGTAACTTCGGTAGCGTTTTGTATCGTTCGCGGGAACGTACAACTCTCGATTGTTAATGTCAATGTTGTCTGCGTTGGCATTTTGACTCGCGCGCCATCCGTCAAACGAGAACGGTTTCTTTTGCGCTGATGCGGAAAATTTCAAACGTTTGTTGATGTTACCGCTATTTTCACTTGCTTCTCCGAGTATGTGCGACGCGACGCGTTCGTCCCATTCTGGATCTCTGGCATCTCTCAAGACTAAAACGACATCAAATCTTGAAAGCAGCGGAGGCGCTAAACCGGTATTCACCGCTAAACTTTCTCGATCGTCAAATGTACCTCGTTTGGGATTCGTAGCCGCAATAACGCTCGTTCGTGAATTCAGCGTGGCAATTATCCCTGCTTTTGCAACTGACAACGTTTGTTGTTCCATGGCTTCGTGAATCGTGGCCCGTTCGTGTTCACGGATGCCATCAAATTCGTCTACACAACACGTGCCTTTGTCCGCCAATACGAGTGCACCAGCTTCGAGACCCCATTCGCCGCTTGTGAGGTCTTTGACGGCGGCACATGTTAAACCGGCAGCTGTGGAACCACACCCGGTGGTAAACACAGACCGTTTCGCTAATCGACAGGCAGTTTTTAACAACTGCGATTTACCTATACCGGGATCGCCGACGTATAACAAGTGCACCTCGCCTCTCACTTTCGTTTTCGTCTTGATATCTTCTCGAGCGACGCCACCGACCAAGGCGAGCATCATGGCTAATTTCGCCCCGGCCATGCCAAACACTCTCGGGCAACACGATTTCAGTATTATATCTCTCGCGCGTAACGGATATTTTTTCGCGCTCGGCGATTGCCAAAACTTCTCGAAAAACGCCTCCATTTCCTTGTACTCCTGGTCGTCCTCAACTTCGTTCGTTTTCCGGTCACCGGCGTTGCCTTCTTTGTCATCGACGCTTAAAATGGTTAACGAGTTACAATGTGCGACGAGTTCAATTTCACACCTTCTATCTCGACTGGCTTTTAACCATCGTCGTCGAATCACGACGGACATTAGGAGTTCGTCGCCGCACTTGACGGCGTCTACGAGGTCGTCTTGTAGGACGACGAGTAAAGATTTTTGCGCACCTCCCAAGTTCGCTTTAGACCGTAACCCAATCGCTCGCAGTTCATCGTCTGAATCTACGTCGTCGTTCTCCGAGTCGTCTTCTGGGAAATATTTCCGTGCAATTCGTTCTCGTCGACCGTCGACGTCGTTTACCGAATGCACTAATTTTTGCGCGTCCGCCTTGAAACCGTCATTTTCCTCGTCCGAATCGGTTTCTTCCTCGTCATCATCCTCTCCATCCCCGCAGATGTGCACGCAAATCTCCTGGTAGTCCCTCGCAATTGGCATGGTGCATTCCACTTGGCGGAACGTTCGGTTCGTGCACGTTTTTGTTTTCGTCCTCCCAGTAGCAGCGGAGTTCACAGCGATATGATTCGCCTTTTCCTCCGCGCTCGGACACACCTCCGGCATCGTTGGCTCTGGCCTCCCATCTTCCAAATTTCTCGGCAGCAAAAACCTGTGCCCACATTTGGCGCACTCATACAGCGTATCGCTCTCAACTGTCTTCATCAGCCCGACTCTGGTCACTTTTGCCTTCATCGTCCACAACCGCCCGGCGTGTTCGTTCTTCGCGTATCCGGAAATGTTCAAACTCGGAAACGAGCTGCGAAACCGTTCAAAATCGACTCGAACGCGAACTGTTTGTTTCACTCTGTGTCTCCTCATGAACTCTGTCATTTTTTCGCGCATTCTTTCTTCTTCGTCGTCGTCTTTACTCCCGTCCCCTCCTCTTTCTCGTCTCCGTTCCGCAATCAGTTTCCTCTTCAAATCCTCCATCATTCGATTTTTGACGATTTCCTGCGCCGCTCGCGCGGCTTCGTCTAAAACCCCAATCGACGTCGTCGGTCGCGCCAATACCGCGTTCGCTAACTGCGGCAGCTCGTGCGTGAAACGCACCGAATCCACGGCGATAGAGTGCGGGTGGCGGCTGTCCGCGTGGCGCACGATGGCGCGCACATCCTCCAAGTGATGGCGCATCAAATACGCCTCGAAGCGGTCTGAGAGAGACTTCGGCGGAGTGCCCTTATCCGCCGAAGACATCTCTCTCTCTCTTTCTCTCTGCACGCGCGCGTCAAAGCGATCAGTGGTGTCTACAGCGACGACCAAGGAAGAAGAAGGTGCGTCGTCTCGACGAATACATCATTTTGGATGATGATGATGATGATGATGATGATGATGTTTTTTTTGAGGATTTTTTTTTTGAATTTTTTGTGAAAGGGAAAAAGGTCGACGAGACGAATGCTCTCTATGTACCGGTACCTACTACGTAAAATGGTGTTCTGAATAACGCGAGGAATACTATTACATCTTTCGACTTTACTACAACGCGTCTGTCTGTCTGTCTGTCTGTCTGTCGAGGATTTCTCCTCCTTTTTTTTTCTGGCACGCGTGCGCTCGCGTTTTTTTGTTCGATTTTTTTTAACTGAAACCAAAGCCGAAGCAGCACTCGCTGATGGCCTTGAGCAGTTTCTCTTTCGTCTCTTCGTAACTGGCGTAGTTCGGCACGCGGAGCGTAAAGAAACAGGTCTGAGCCATGGGTAAATGATTGGACGATTTTTGGTCGTCGAAGCGAAGATTGAAGCGTAAACCACGGAAACCGGTGTGCGGGAGCTTTCGGAACGCGGTCCAGAAGTGTAACAAAGCGTGCTTTTGCTCCGAGTTCATGGATTTGACGGCGTCCCAGAACCATCGCGCGCGCGTTTCGGTGGTAACGGCCAGAGTGCAGTGCGGTGGCGGTTTGGGTTCGTACGTGGTCGCTTGTTCCCAAGAAATGACGTTGATGTCTTGTAAACCGCAAACAAGAAGTTCTAAGTCTTCCCACTCCCAGCTGCTGACGAGTTCGCGTGGGACTACTTCGTCAAAGCCGGACGAAAACGCGGCGAGGTTGACGCTGATGTCCTGCTTCGTTTGAATATCGTCACTTTCGTCGGACGGTGAGAACAACGAGGACGAGGACGGCAGACCAAGAGTGCTGTTGGCAAGCGTCGTCGAACAACGTATCATGCAGTGTTGCGCGTATAAATCGACGTATTCGCCACGGTTGCGCTCATCGACAAAAACGTTTGCGCCGCCGGGTACAAGTTCTTTTACTTTGTTCGGATCCGCCCGCGTCGGTGCAGCAATGACAAATGCCGGTGGGTCTTCTTTCACCCAACTGATTTTAGGATCGCTCCAATCGCACGTTTTTATGGGCAGTAATGTGCGTTTGAAATCGTCGTCGACTTGTGCCAACAATTCTGCCTTCAACGGTTTGTGCAAAAGCGCCTGCCATAACCACGGGACTAATGGCAAATCCGCAGTCTTTTCGTTGGAGATGAGTAAACCGACGATACGTCCGGCAAACCGCGCAGCGTGCGGAGAACAGTCCGGACGAAGCGTGCGCAATGCACCTTCAAACGAAGGCAGATCATCGTGGTCGCCGCTGTGCATAGCACTTAATGACATCGTAGAATCCCTTCGCAAACCCTTTGTGTTTGACCACGAGGTGAATACCGCTTCGCTCGGTCCCACTCGGGTCGGATGTCCCTCCAACAACGCTTGAATCAAAACCGTCCACGCTTCTCTCGCTACACCATTTCCTACTCCGTCCTCGCTATCGAACGAACAAGAGAATGTTCTTCCTAACAGGGGACCAACGGCATTTTTAATCGCTCGCCATGCGTCATCGCAAGGCATTGCGCGTCGCAACTTTACCGAAATCTGTGGCACGTTCCCATGCATGTCACTCAACAGGCGTTTCAAATCGTTCTTTAAACGTAAAACGCGGAAAGAAGGCGGAAAGACGACATTCGCCGCGCCGACTAAATCTAAAGAGCTTCCAAAGTAAAACATGTTCGGCGCGATGCATTCTAAACAGCTGAACGATCGCTTCCAGTTGGCGTGCGTGAGAAGACTTCCGAGAATTTCACGTCGTGATTCGAGATAGTGACATGGCATATACACAGAATCATCGCCGTTGCTCGAAGCGTAATTGCGCAATTCAACCGCGGCGTGCAAGAGTAGTTGGATCATATCCACCAATTGTTGCGAAGGCGAGTGCACCGGGAATTCCCCCGCGAACTCCCCTAAAAATTTCGCTTTACCTATCTGTTGCAAGACGCCGCGTATGCCAGAGTTTTCACCATCGAGCGCCCATCCGATTCTCGCGAGCGGTTCAATAGCGGCGAGTAAACCATCGCCACATCGCTCGAGCGAAGAAAGGATGATCTTAAAGAGATGCGTCGATGAAGTGGCAGTCGATGAAGCTACCATCATCGCCTGTTTCGGCGTTGTGCTGATGTTTTTCTTTCGGAGCTTAGTTTCACGATGATGGTGTGCACCGCAGTTGGCGTAAACGTCGTCGCTATTGATGAAGGTATCCAAATATTTCGCGTCCATGAATCCTGGTTTGCCGTGCGACCACGTCGCTACTAGCGCAATCAAGAAACCGAATCGAATGCCCTTGCGCGTATTCTTTGGATCTCTGAAATCAAAATTCTGTATCGCTTGCATCTCCGAGCCCGGGGCGGGACGTTTTTTGTTACCAACGCTCGCGCTGACTTTCTTATTCTTGGGATCAGTAGTGTGCGCATTGGAATCGTTCGATTCTTTTTCAATCAACGCATCGATCGGGGTTTTACCAGCCATTGTTCGGTGTACTGCGGCGGTGACTTCATTCGCCCAAGTTTGACACTCAAACAAACTCGCGATAATTTCTTTCGGAAGGGTGCTCATTTTCGCCATTTGTAGCGCGTTGCGCCAGCGCGGATCAATTCGAGCTTCTTGTTCAATGAGATGAGATATAAGGAACAAGACACCAGAGACAGCATCCATCGTGGATTGACTCACCGTTTCCGTTTGCGACAAGGCACTGAGCATCAACGGCGCGCCCTTTGCTATGGCAATACCCCAGTTATCGATATCATCACCGGCGAGACCCGCGAGAACGGCTTTTCTCGCGACTGCGCGAGAGCGCATTTTCCTGTCCGAAATGATGCTTTCCGCTGGAATTTCGTGAAAATATCGTTTCCCACCGATGCACCAGAACATAAGGCATTCGCCGACATGTGCGAGAGTTTTCCAATATTCTTGCGACAAAACGCTCGGCGGTTTTCCGTCGTTCTTGATAATAGATTCGAGCGCAAGTCGAACGCACGTCGCTGCCCCGGCGCAAAAGATGGCCCCGGGGTGCCCCTCGAACTCTCGCATCTTTGGTTTATTCGAACGCAAGCCGTGTAAAATGCAATGAAGCATTGGCACGCAGTGCAAGCCTAAACCACGAACTAAGATGACCATCCAACGACCGGATTGAGGAATAAGTTTCGCCAATCTATCTGCAACTGGAAACCTCTGGGGATAAACGTCCGGGGTGACGAAGGTAGCGTTTCCTAGAAGCTCCCAACGCACAATGTGTTCAATCAGACGAATAAACATCGGCGAGCGTGATTTCCAACGACCATCTGGTGGTGGGCCAATCGAGCGAAGTCTGCGAACGAGATGTGAGACGGTATGCGTCACGTTTGCAACATCGGTGTCAATAGTCATGCGAGGACCATGTGCTCGAGCTCTGTCCGGAGGTATCAAAGGGGAGTGTAAGTCCATGTCTCGCCCAAATCTATCATCGTGCATCCGAACCCCTCGTAACGACGGGTCATGCCTGTATAGAGCAGGGTTCGTTGACCAATTTGTTGTTCTCGACCGAAGATGAGTCGAATTAGCCCGGGCAAGCTCCAAAATTCTAGCCGAATTAGCCCCATAAGCTCTCCCGTCTCCCTCTAACAATCTTTGTACTGCTCCATAGTTGAGCCGCGAATGTTGATCTTCGTACTGGCGACGGCGATCATCTTCAAAAAGCTGCGAGAATTCCGAGACTTCTCGTGCGAGATTTCTTCCGCTCAACCCCGGTCTGCCCAAAATGCGGAGTCGACGCGCCATTGTCCTCAATCTGTGTTGTTCACGATCACGCCTCTCACGAAGTCGCACGAACGGGGATGGGGCGTCTCTGTCTCCATTGTCGTCCTCTCTCTCTTCTTCCTGCTCCTCTTCGTCGTCTTCTTCATGGTCCACATCCTCCATGGGCATCATTGGTGGAAAGCCTGCGTACGGATGAAATCGTGCACTGTGCGCATCACGGGCCCTTGGTATAGCATCAGTCCGAATATCTCCAATCCCTTGATTTCTTCTCCTATAATTCGCAACAAAATCTTGCTCGACTGCTGTCATGTTATTGAGAGGGCCACGCTCGTCGTCGACGTCGTTATTGTTGATCCGATTGTTATTCCTAGTGACATTGTTATTATTTACCACGTTGTTGTTGTCGTCGTCGCTAACGTCATCGCCGTTGTTACTACCACCCCCAACTTTAAATGACGGCGTCGGAGGTATCCACAGACATTCCCAGGTCAAATCGGGCGGTACGCAGTACTCTGAGCTCGGCCGTGTCACTCCATGAAACGATTCGTGGAGTTGTGTCAACGCATGCGGCGGAAGCTGCATCACAATTCTCCTTCGTTCCTCTTCGTCCACATCTTCTCTTTCCCCGGCCGCATATAACTTTTTTAACTTCGGGTCGTTCAACACTAACATCTCGAGGAACGACGTGGTCAGTTTTGACGCCACCATTTCTTTGCTCGAACATCTCCATTTCTCTCGCAACGAGCACAATTCCACGAGGAATTTCGTCGCTTTCTCCGGATCCGTCAAATTCGATTCGTTTAAACTCGTTCCTATAATCGCAAACACGTACTCCATGCATTTTTCCGCCACTTGCACCAACTCCAAACCTAAAGTAGTCCAAGATTTATACTGATGAGTCTTTTTCCTACAATTTCTTTCTTTCTGACCTAAATCGTAAAACTTACCTCCTGTTTCCGAGCCGTGCGAGGCGGCTTCCAAAATCGGAAACAAGCCGATCATCACGCGATTGCTGAAATCGACGTGCACGTACGATAAATCTAATATCGAACATCCATGCGCCGGATATTGCATAACCTTAAATGGGTCCAGATTATTTTTGATGTACTCTATATGTTCACTTGCTTCGCGTTCGCACGCACGTAGCTCGTTCAAAATCTCTGTCGCCTTATCTTTCGACGAGAGCCCCGCCATCGAGGATGACAAAAGTTCGTTTTCGTCCTGTTTGCCGACTTCAACGAACGTCTTGTTCGCATTCTTCTTTCCGACTGCGTGCATCCACTCCTCGAACGCGTTTGTAACTGTCACTAACTCCTTGCTGATTTTCAAAGCCGGTTCTGTCACTTTTGCTAAATGCTTCTCGCACAAATCTAACAGTTTCTTCTTCCCCCACTTCACCGTGATGTTCGCGTCGTTCGCGTTCAAAAAATTTACTAATTGTTCTTCCGTCGCGTACTCTCTCCACGTCGGCTCTACTTTTGAAGGCATTTTCATCATCTTTGTACTCGTCGTCTTTTCATTTCTCTTCGTTGGGTTCGCGGCATCGTCGTCGAACGCGGCGACGCCTCCCGTGCAAGAAGACTGAATCTGCTTCGCGTACTCCGCTAAACGTTCTTGGTGCTGCTTCTTATTTGGCGCGCTACCACCACCTGAACTCGATGCCGTATCCCTGGCTAACTGTGCAATGTAACTCGCAATCCCTGCTCTCGCGTCTTCGTTCACGTTTTCAATCAAACTGTTGAATATTTCGTCCACTCGCGCTCGAACGTTTCGGTCCATGGCATCACCACCCAAAGTCGTCCCGGGAGTCGTCGTCGTCGTCGTCGTCGTCCGATGATTGCGTTCTCGTTGTTCTTCTCCTCCTCGCGTGGATCTTCTCCTCGCATCCTCCTCGTCTCCCTCGTTCGTCGCGTCGTCGTTGTTAGTGTTGTCGCCTCGGGACGACGGCGCGCGCCTGTGCCTTCCTCGTCGCGACGACATCGCCTATAAGATAAAACACGCGCTTTAATAAGGTCGTTTCTCCGAGGGAAAAAAAAACGAGTCAAAACCCACACACTCCGAACGACCTGGACGTGATTCTTCTTCTTCTTCTTCTTCTCTCGTCGTCGTCGTCGTCAACTCGAATCCTTTTCTTCTTCTTTTGGTCCTCCGACAAAGCGGCGGCCTCCTCTCGAAGCGTCGTCGGTGCACAACAACGCGGGAAGAAGACCGAGAGTTGACGACAAACACAGCGCGTTTTCCCTTCTGGGGAAAAAAAGACACGAAAAAGTTTCCCTTTCTTTTTTCTTCTTTTCTCTCTTTTTTTTTCTTCAAAACCCTAAACATTTTTTCGCGTCTTTTTGTCCACTTCTCTTTTGGTCTTTTGTCGTCACAGTCGGGCTCTTGTGCGTTGGTGGTGGTCGAAAAAAAACACGCGCGCGTTGTTGTTGTGCCGGCAAAGAAACGCCTCGTCGTCGTCGTCGAGAGAGAGAGATGTCGACGCTGAAAGCCTCTCGCGCGGACAATTTCTACTACCCTCCCACGTACAACCCGGTGTCGGAGGGGACGAACACCAACACGAACAAAAACAAAAACGGCGCACTCGGGAAACGTAAACGAGAGGATGGTACTCTGACTGTAAGATTCGAAGCGCCGTTTCCGATGAGATGCACGCGGTGCTCGAACGCACCCTTGATCGCGAAAGGAGTGAGGTTTAACGCGAGGAAGAAGAAGATCGGGAAGTATCTGTCCACGCCGATATATTCGTTCGTTATGCTGAGTCACAGATGTTGTAACGGAGAGATTGAGATTCATACCGACCCGAAAGCAGGGGAATTCGTCTGCGCGCGAGGGGCGAAGAGAGCGCACGAGAGAGACGTGTATGTCCCGGACGATATCGACGTGAATGGGGTGACTATGGAATACGGTGGGATTGACGGGGTTATGGTAGAGAGAGGAAGCGATGTAAATCAGATGAGTTATTTAGAAAAGGAAGAAGAGATGAAGAAGGAAGGGAAAGAGCGGCTGTCGAGGTACGCCGAGGATCGATTGAGAGCGGAAGAGAGGTGGAGTATGGATTACGAGGCAAACAAGAAATTGCGAAGAAGCAATCGAGAAAGGAGGAGGGAAGAGAGAGGAAGAGATGAGGAAGGAAGAAGGATGGGGTTTGCCAGCGGAGAAGATGGTGGAGTGAAGTTGTTGCCGAGGAGTCGCGAGGACGATGTAAAGGCCAGAATAGCAATGGCGAGGAGTAGAAATAAGAGAGGACATGACGGCGTGAATGCAGCCGAGGCGAGTCGAAGGAGGATCAAGAGGGAATCTATCTTTAGTGTGAAAGCGAAACCGAAGAAGAAATATTAGGAATTAGTGCTTGTAATGGCAGCAAAAATAGTCTCTAGGTAATGAAAACACACATCATCATATCATCATCATCATCATCTGCTTTTTAGTTAAACCGGTGATAAATCTATGTCGCGAATTATAGAGTACCATCTCGGTAAATCGCTCTTTCCAAATGGTGCCACGTTTCGAGGTAAGCCGTTGATACCTATTATATCCTCCATTAAATCCGTTCGTGTTTCAAAATCCGTGCGTAAGACTGCCCCTCGCGTGCGGCAAAATAATTGCATATTTTCCTGATTTTTTTCGCTCATGTCGGCGTCCGCATTTTTGTTATTTCTGGCCGGAACGACGAAAATTTCAACGACGTGACCGGTCGCGAGTCGACCAGAACCGCTAAATAAGATGCGCTTGCCTTTTTTGCGCGCGATGAATGGCGTGTTTTCTATCTGTTGGGTTTCCGCGTTATCGACTTCGATCCACGTCAAGTACGAAGGGTTCGACGGATCCACCAAAGCCGCCTTCTTGGCGCACTGCGGTTCTATAGCAACCGTCCAGCTGACTGCTTTGGCAACGTCAATTTCTAATCGAATGGTTTTTTTATCCGGACCAGTACCAGTTTTGCGCAACTCAGGCATTTCCGATGCCGTCATGTTATTCGCGCGCATATCCGACAAGATAGGTTTCGAGTTATTCTTGGATTCGTAATAAGTCAAATTGTACCCGCGAACGATACACGCGCGGTCTGTTTTCATGGTCACAAAATCAACCGATTCTGTGCAGTCACCGCCGAAACGCGTATTCAATCGGAAGTTTGTAAACGCGGAGTATATGCGATGGAACATGTGCTTGTGCCCTTCCGCTTGTTTGCGTTGAATCGCGTGCGAGTGGATCCTTTTCAAGCGCTGATCATTCTCTACTCGCAGCTTTTCCAATCTAATAGATTTTTCTTGCGCGTCTTCGTCTTCGAAACCACTCTCTTCACCGTTCGATGTTGTGCTGTTATCGTCAAACTTTTCATCCTTACGCGTCGCGACAAATGTTGACGTAGGTAATAATCTCGGTGGATCTATCAACAAATGCAAATTGTCGCGCAAAGCCAATGCGGCTGGTGCTAAACTCGATCCAGCGCCCACTCTCGCGAGCGCGATGAAATCTGAAGTCACGTAGTTGTGTGCATCAATGTGCGTCACGTGCGTCAATATGATTGGTTGTGGTGCGACGGCGGTAAATCTAATGTTTTTGAATACGCCGCATGCGAGCGTCGCGAAGAGGAACGTTCCGAACGCAATGACGATGAGTCTATACATTTGCCTTTCCTTCAATGTTGCGCCTAATGATATCACCGGGACAGAAAAGAACATCGCACAAGATACAAATCCCAAAACACCACCGAGAAGTCCATCTAAAGTGTAATACGCGAGCGGATGTCCATCGCCGAGTTTTGCATCGGCACGCGATTGAACCGCGGAGAAAGTCGCCATAGCACGAAATAAGAGCGGCGTGACAACCCATATGCATGGAACAGCGCATAACATGACCAAATAATTGTTTGGAGATGTCGTCGCGAAAATATCTATTTCACCTTTCGCGTTGTGACCGCTCAATTGAGTCGATGTTTTTACCGAAGTTCGATTTTTCGTCTTCACGGTGGCCGCGCCATTCGAGGAAACCGTATCGTCGTCTTCCTCCTTCGTTTCCTCTTTTTCCTTATCTCTTTTTTCTTCTTCTTCGATTGGGACAATCGAAACGCTCGGCATAAATTTTAAGAACCCACTCTGACGGGCAATTACTGGTGAAAACACAAAAATCAATTCGTACATTGCTAAATTCGTGAGCCAAATGGTGGCGTGTGAATCCGTGCGTTTCCTCATTGCCCATGCTAATACTGCCGTGAAAAACGTCTTACCGCTGAACAAACACCATTTGATTACATTCTCAGACGCATACCGATCTCTAAAGGCGACATCAACAGGAATGAGTTTCCAATATAAGAAACCACTGGCTACGTTATACCCAAAAATGCATCCGATGCATCCAAACGTGCTGGCAAAGAGCATGAACAATGCTGTGTAATTACCTAACGGCATCGCTTCGCCGACGAAAAATGCGAGCGTGAATGTGGCCATCGCGCCAAACACCGTGCCCATGAACATCGCAAAGATAGGAACAACAAAACCAACCAAAGGAGTGGTAATCATCGCTTTGACGATGGCATCGATGGCCATTTGCCACATCTTTTCGCTCTCGCTATGGATCTTCTCAAAGTGTGCACCAAAGCTGTATTTCACGATAAAGAACATAGAAAACGCGCTGAAAAACACCAGCGAACGCAACGAAGCTAAAGTGAATGGTTCGGTAACAATCAGTTTTGTTTTCGACAGAACAAACCCCGGTCGAACATACCATGCGTGCGACTCTACGTGTTGACGCAAAGAAATATCTGGATTCAACTCGGAATCGACGTTGGCGAACTGGTTGCGTTTTTGTAAGAATGCACCGATAAAAGCGACGATATTTTCGCCACTCGCTTGCGCACTCCCACGTCGCATACCTTTTACTCTATCTCTCGACGTATGATATACGAACGATCGTTCCACGAACGCTAAATCGATCACCGCTGCACCTTTCTCATTGTATACTCTCCCATCAGTTTCCGAGGGGATCACCCCGGATCTAAAAATTTGCCCGTACACGCTTGCTGAATTTGGATACGGCACGCTTTCTGCCCACGTTTCCAACATGTGTCTCTCAAATGTTTCTCCGTGTATGCCTTTCTCTGTCTTGAACAGCATCTGAGGTCCACCACTCCCCATGGATTCCAGATTTACAATAACAGACGGTTTCTCGCTCTTCCGTCGAAACCACGGGTTCGAATTCATCGTCGCCGTCGCGCCAATTAACCCAACCTCTTCCGCGGTTAAAAAATGAAACACTATACCCGTCTTTGCCGGTAAATAGTTGCTCGTCTTTCTATTCGTTGTCAAACTCGCTACGTTTTCTAATACTTCTAATGCGATGCCGCAACTCGCCGCGTTGTCCGATCCGCCCGACGACGTCGACACCGTATCCACGTGCACGGAAATGGCAATCACGTGCATCTTGTTATTGACAGCATTGTTATAAGGATCATTGGCGTTTTTACTTTCGCCTCCGTCATAATATTCCTCCTCGTCCTTCTTCTCACCACTACTGCTACCGCGAAACGAAGCGTCGTCGCTCCGCCTTCTCACGCGCACCGAAATGGACCTCAAGTTATCGTACCTATACACATCTGACATCCCCCACTTCTTTATCTTATTCTTCCTCTCATTTTCCTCCTCCTCCTCTTGGCCATACCCACCCAAATTCGTCGTCCTCGCGTGTCTCGTGACCTCGTCCGCGTCTCTCCTTCTCAGCCCACTGCTCACACCGTCCCACATTTCGATTTCAATCTCCTCGCTCGTCTCCCCATATTTCTTCTGAATCGTTTCTACGCGTCTCCGAATCATCTCGAACGCCATCTTCTCGCTTTCGGTTCCAACCGCGCGCGATCCGACCCTTTCCAAACGCGTCGCGATGGCCAACGCTCTCGATTCGCTAAACGCGAACGTCGGAGAATCTCCGCTCAGCGCTCGCGGTAACGTTCGGTCGACCGTGACCGAAAGCGCGCACAGCACGAGAAGAAACACGAGCGACGCGAGGGACGCGAAAAAAGGCGTCGTCGTCGTCGTTCTCCATCGCGTCGTCGTCGTCGTCTTCCTCCCGGGGTCGCTTCCTCGTTCTTCGTTCGATGGCATCTTTAATTCTAAAAAATAACTTTGGATTTTTCAAAAAGAGGGGAGCTCTTTTCTCGGTCTTTCATTTTAGGGTTTCAAATAAGTAGGGAATTTTTTTTTTTTTCAAAATTTTTGAAGACGGTCGAAAAGTCTTCTACTTTTGGAAAAGAGGAGCAAAAAATACGACTAAAATTAGGTATCTTTAATTAAAGAGAGAGAGAGAGAGACTCTTTTGTCCGTTCCGTTGACCTCCATCGTCGACGAGAGGCTCCAAGAGAGAATGTCGATGCGTGACGACGACGGCGATGGAGAAAGGATGATGGCGATGAGAGAGGTCGAAGTAAACCCAAAGACACGCGAGAAGACGACGACGACGACGACGGCGACGACGGCGAGAGAGCTGTTCGCGAGCGCGTTCGTGACGAAACCCACGACGGAGGAGGAAGAGGACAGTTCCGATGAGGAGGCGATGTGGACCCGAAGCGGTTATGACTTCGGAGAGGAAGGAGAGGAAGAAACGAAGGACGCGTGCGAAAGGGCGTGTCCAACGTCGACGCTTCTTCTGAAAAAAAACCGAGAGCTGGATGCTATCTCGATGAAATTGCAACGGACGATTTCTGAATGCGAAAAGACGACGAGACGATTGGACGAACGAGAGGGGGTTTTGTTGCGCGCGCAGGAAAGTTTGCACCACGACTGCACGAAATTTGAGATTTTCGCGAGAGAGAACGAGAGGAAGATGCAGAAATCATTGGAAAGTGCGAGAGAGAATAAGTTGGAACGGTTGGTTTTGGAAAACGAGGTTCTCGTGGCGTTGAGAAAGGAGGCGAGTTCGTTCGGGCGAAGGCGAAGACGGTGCGAAAGGAAAAATCGGGCGTTGTCAAGCGTTTTGCAGTTTTTGAGAGCGTGTTGTGAACATGGAAAAAACGAAGAATCGGATAGAAAACTGAGTGTTGGGTCATCGTCGTCACATTTAGAGTCCCATAATGCTCTGAACAGAAACGAAGGCGAGGACGAGGATGAGGACGAGATGCGCGGCGATAGAAAATTTGAGGACATTTCCGATATTCTTTTCAGACATGCGACTTTAAAAGACGTGAACGAATCTTTACGCGCGAGGAAAGAGTACGCATCGAGCGCGTCCAAAAGAGCCTTCGATGTATTCTCGGAACAAAGGAAAGTCATCGAAAAAACCATAGAGAGTGAAAAATCAGCCGTGTTCATCTTGCGCGAAAAGCAAAAAGAGATGACAATAAAAAGCAAACATGAAATCGAAACGGCGAAAGAGCGCAAGAGAAAAAGAATGATAACTGAAAAGTCTTTAGCGCTATTATTCGCAGCGATTGATAACTTATCGAGACGATGTAATATTTCATGCCCGCAAGCTCAAAAGCAACAACAACAGCAAAAAGATCGAAACGTTAACGTTGACGAGGATGAAGAAAATATGATAGTCGCGACGACCAAGTTCACACAAGCGCATGTAGATTTAGAGTTTGTCCACTCGCGCGCGAAAGTTCTGAATCAGATTATTCATTCAAGTGCAACTATTTGTCACAATTCTATATAAAGATGTGTTATATGTGCTATTCATCCTCCTCTTCTTCTACAGAGTTTGACGGCGTCAAGCAGCTATCGAAGCGCACGATATCAATTTCACTTCCGCGAACGACCCACCCGTTCTCATCCGATTTTGGCATTTTAGCGGTGAAAGTGAACGAGGAATTTCGTTTACCCGCCATTAACGCTCGCAATGCACCAACCGCGATGGTTTCCGCGCGAGTTCTGTCTGCCTCGTTCGTATTTCCGTCCGATATATCTTCTGGTTTCTGAAAAAATACCAAATCGGAAACGAGAAAAGGCGGGATTTTACCACGAATGCAATCGCCTTTGGCGTCTTCGAGACCCAAAACGAGCGGTTTGAATACGCATTTTGTTCTTGACTTGTTGGTGTTGACATTTGAAACCTTACCCGACGGACAATGTTTGCAATATTCATACACGTCTTCTTTGTCTTTATGGAGTTTGTTCTCGCACGTGGCACATGCCACTTCGACGAGTTCTCTCGCGATTTCCGAAACGCTTTTCGTGCCATTTTTCAATCCGGGTACGCGCATGAAGCCATCGGCGGATAAAATGGATTTCTTCGCGTTGTTCGTGATGGATTTCTTGCGCTGCTTTCTTTGATACTTTGCTGAACTCAGCGATGATGCATTCTTTACGTCGCGTTCGATTTCCACGTATTTCACGATTGCTTTAAACTCGACGAACGGAGGTAAAAGCCGACGCTTATTTGTCGTTCCATCTTCGTATAATATTGGATGATTGGTAAATTTTGCGTTAATATTATTATTCACGCTCTCAAACATTTCCGCTATCGAATGCGTCGTGTTTTGCGTCTCATCCATCATCATCTCGGCGACTTTCTTTTTCGTCTTTGCTATCATCAACTCTCTGTGTTTCTTTTCCATCGCCGTTTTCACACTCTCTCTGCGTTTCTCTTCGACA
>MDTE01051819.1_pt1 | contig 16979 bp, 20 predicted proteins | sample 811231 | NCBI WGS metagenome assembly MDTE01 (sample SAMN05326651, study PRJNA326480) | marine metagenome | isolation source: seawater | place: Indian Ocean: Red Sea | collected 2010
ATGACTATTCCAGCTCGTGATACACCAGGCATGATTGCAAGTGTTTGCATGAAACCAATAAAAACAATTGTAAATATACTGATAGATTTTAGTTTATTTATGTCATCATTCTTTTTGATATCAGCTAAATATAGAATTATTGCAAATATTATTGTCATCAGAGCAATTGACTCTACAGTTCTCATATTAGTTGAAACCAAATCTATAAATAGTATTCCTACTATGGGTAAAGGAATAGATCCAAGTATGATTAATTTTAAATACTGAATACCCTCATCAGATACTGAAAATATTTTGCTAATCTCTTTTCTATAATAAATTAAAATTGCAATCAAAGAACCTGTATGAAGAGCTATATCAAAACTTAATCCTTGGTCTTTCATACCCAACAAAGATGATGTAAGAATTAGGTGTGATTGGCTTGATATTGGCAAAAATTCCGTTACACCCTGTATGATTGATAAAATTAATATTTGAATAAAATCCATATTAAAGCTTATTTATTTGATTATACTCTTTTGTAGATAATAATTTTCTATCTATATTCTTTGTTAAAACTAAAGTTTTAAATATTTCGCCCATTGTATTTGGTAAAAGTATATTTTTCAATTTGTTTAATTCGTCAACTTTTTCGTCAGCTCTATATTCTTTACTTTCAAATATTTCAAGAATTCCTAGATTTAATAATAAACTTGATTGAGGAAGATACCCATCTACTGTTAAACCATTTTTAACAGCCAAATTAGATATGTGTGAAAAATTTACAAACGATGATATATCTTGGCTTCCTATATTAATCAATGGATCAAAATTAGGTTGGTGATTATGTATGCATACGAGAGTCCCTTCCATACGGTCATCTAAAAAATATTCTTTACTATTATATCCATAGTCGATAATCATAATAATTCCATTATTGATGGATTTGCTGATATTCTTAACCCATTTTTTATATTCCATGTTTAGTTCACTAACATAGTTATTTGGAAATTTTTTATCTTTTTTTCCAACTGCAGTTTGAAGTTCTTTTTTTTGTTCATCAGTAATCTTATCCCAAACTTCTTTTAGGCTTCCATTAGATTCTGATATATATGATATTAAAAATTTATCGTTATCAAATTTAAATCTTTCAGTAGGTAATGAATCAAAAAACTCATTTGCAATTAGTAATCCGTCTATTGAGACCTTCTCTGAACTCTTCTTCCATTCAACTAAACTTAATAATTCAGGAATTTCTTTTTTTATGTTCTTCTTCTGTAATTCTATTAATCTTTGTGATATCTCAATAATAATGTATTTTTCAGGTAAACATTTTTTCTTTTGTAATGTTTTTAATATAGAAATTAAAAGGCTAGCATCCCCTCCTCCAAATTCTAAAATTGATGATTCTTTCAAATATTCTTTTAAATTTATAAACTCTTGAGACAAGCATTCACCAAATAATGGAGATGTAATTGGAGTTGTTATAAAATCACCTTTGTTTCCAAAAATATTTTCTTTCTTGATGTAATAACCAAAATCATTATTATAGAGGACATCATTCATAAATTCAGAAAACTGCAACCTTCCTGATTTTTTAATCTTTTCGATGAGATACTGATATAAATGCTTATTTGTGGTCATAAATAAATTTTAATTTTTAAGTTTATGTACTTTTCTTCAATAATCCTTAATATAATACTATGACAATGAATCAAACGGTATTAATAACTGGTGGCACCAAGAGAATTGGTTTAGCAATCACACAATGTTTGCATAAAAATGGTTATAATGTAATAGTCACATTTAATAAATCTCAAGCCGATGCAAAAAAAATCTTCACAGATCTAAATAAAAAAAGAAGTGATTCGTGTTCCATTATTAAGGTTCAATTATCTAATACAAGTGATTACAAAAAAATCTATAAAAAAGCATTAGGCGCTTTTGGTAGAATAGATGCGCTTGTTAATAATGCTTCACAGTTTTATCCAACAACTATAAAAGAACTAAATGAAAAGAATTGGTCTAATCTGATTGATACTAACCTCAAGGCCCCTTTATTCCTCTCTAAGGCCTTTTATCCAGAACTAAAAAAAAGAAAAGGGGTAATTATAAATATAATTGATATACATGTTGACCCTCCACTAAAAAACCATATTATCTACAGCATCAGTAAGTCTGGCTTGTTAACGTTAACAAAAAGTTTGGCTAAAGAATTATCTCCTCATGTAAGAGTTAACGGGGTTTCACCTGGAGCAATTTTATGGCCTACCACAGAAAAGAATTTAAAAAGAAAAAAAGATATTATCTCAAAAATAGCACTTAAAAGACCTGGCAAACCTGAAGATATTGCAAATGCAGTGAAGTTTTTAATACAAGATGGCAATTATATAACTGGTCAAAATATTAATATTGATGGTGGCCGTAAATTGAATATGTAATGATTTTATGTAAAATCTAAATAAACTTTTTCTAAAATTAATTTTTCAAATTTATCTTCTTTTATTATTGATTCATGACTCTGCCTTAAAACTGGATGAATAAAATCTGGATTAAGATCATTTAAAGGAACAAGGACAAAGTCAAACTCAAGTATCTCTTTTCTTGGAATCTGTATTTTGTCTTTATCTAAAACTAAATCATCAAAATATAATATGTCTATATCTAAGGTTCTAGAACTGAATTTCTCTTCACTTAGATTTCTTCCATGCTCCTGTTCAATTTCACTGAGAAAACTTTTAAGCTGATAAATATCTTTAGTAGTATCAAATGAACAAACACAATTAAAAAAGTTATCTCCTTTGAACCCCATAGACTGGGTCTCATAAACAGGAGATATATTAATCTCTTGGAATTCTTTTTTAAATAATTTGATACAAGATTGGATATTTTGTTCTTTATTTATATTGCTTCCTATTCCAACGAATACTTTATGATTCATCTTTAGTTCTTTCTATGATGACCCCAACTTCTTTTGATCCAGTAACTGCTCCAGGCTTACTAAATCTAGCTTTAATATAGGATACATCAAATTTTTTAAAAATTAATTTCACAGTTTCTTCAGCTAATGCTTCAACTAACATGAACTCACTTTTTTCTAAAAATGATTTTACAGTTTTTGCAACTGCTTTGTAATCTAACGTATCTTTAACATCATCAGAGTTGGAAGCTTTTGAAATGTCCGTTCCTAGCTCAAGATCTATACAAATCATTTGCTTAATTTTTCTTTCCCAGTCATAGATACCTATAACAGTTTCAATGCATAGCTCTTTAATAAATATAATATCCATTTTAATTTTCCAAAGAATTTTCTGTATTACATATTGTATATGAATTAGTTTCTGATATCATTACTGAGTTTAGAGATTAAAAATGTCAAAAATTTGCCAAATAACTAAAAAATCTGTCATGTCAGGGAATAATGTTTCTCATGCACATAATAGGACAAAAAGACTTTTTGAGCCCAATCTTCATAATCATAGATTTTGGTCAGAAAAGCGAAAAAAATGGATAACATTAAAGCTATCTAAGAAAGGTCTTAGAATAATAGACAAACTAGGATTAGATAGAGCGCTAGAAAAGTATAAGGTAGTATAATGAGAGAGAAAATTAAATTAGTGTCTTCCGCTGGAACAGGCCATTTTTATACGACTACAAAAAATAAAAAAACTATGCCTGATAAGTTCCAAATTAAAAAATTTGATCCTGTTATAAAAAAATATGTAATTTATAAAGAAGGGAAAATTAAATAATCTAAACTATTTTATACCCTTTTAAGCTTTCAGAAAAATCATTAAGATCATCTATCCCTTGGCTCTTAGCCTCAAGACACCATTCGTTTATTGTATCTTTAAATTTATCTAACTTACTATATTTGCTATTAAGTATACTATGTAATTTATTTTTAAGATTATAAACAATACTTAATGAATTATTCTCATTAAATATCATTTGTAAATCAGTTATAGATTGATTACTAATTCTATCTGGCTGTCTTAAAAAAGATGTTTTTGATTTTTTTATTAATTTTTTTAATTCATTGCTAGCAGATTTGGTTTCCTTTTTCATAATTGGGTTAATAACTTTCTTAGTATAATTAGTAATGACTAATATTTTTGACCTCAATAGCGCATATGCTGTCTCTGAATCTAATTCTTTACTAGTTTCTTCTACAATAGTTTTAGGAGCTAATCGTTTAACTTTGACAAGACCAATTATGGAAAAAATTTTTATATACAACCATCCTATATCAAACTCCCATGGTTTATACGAAAATTTAGCAGCCGTTGGATATGCATGGTGGTTGTTATGTAATTCCTCTCCTCCAATAAAAAAAGCAATTGGCATCATGTTAGTTGACTCATCTGCAGTATCAAAGTTCCTGTAACCATAATAGTGTCCAACACCATTTATTCCGCCAGCAGCAAAAATAGGTGTCCACATCATTTGAATTGCCCAAATAATAATACCGACAACTCCAAACATAAGAATATTAAGAATAAATAAAAATAAAATTCCCAAATTACTTTTTCCAGAATATATTTTATGTTCAATCCAGTCATTTGGGCAGTTATGAGAATATTTTTTTATTGTTTCTTCATTAGCTTTTTCTTCCGCATATAAATCAGCTCCACGAAAAAGAACTGTATTTATACCATGTACTATTGGGCTATGAGGATCATCAATAGTTTCAACTTTAGCGTGATGCTTTCTATGAATGGCAACCCAGTCAGCTGTTTTCATAGAAGTTGTAAACCAAAGCCAGAATCTAAAAAAATGTGCTAGAGGTGCTCTAATATCTATTGCTGAATGACAAATTCCTCTGTGAAGATATAGTGTGATAGCCATTATAGTAATTTGAGTTACTATTAATGTATAAATAATATACTCCACCCAAGTAAAATCAATTAATCCGTTTATTAATAAATCCATAATCTTTATAATTTATAAGTGTTATCATCATATGATACATTTAAAAAGATGTCCAATTTTATATAGAAATGCCAGAATTACCTGAAGTAGAAACCATATGTAGAGCTCTTAAAAAAAATATAAAATCAAGAGAAGTTAGCCAATTTATAGTTTTTAATAAAAATCTAAGATGGAAAATTGATACTAAGATAAAAAATCTAATCAAAAATAATTATCTTATAAAGATTGAAAGAAAAGGCAAATATTTATTATTTTTTTTTAAAAATGGTTCTTTAATAATTCATTTAGGGATGACAGGTTTTTTAAAGTTTGTTATTAAAGATAAAGATAAGAAAACAGATACCCATGATCATTATCAAATTGTTTTTAAAGATGGGACAAACCTTGTTTATAACGATATAAGAAAATTTGGATCTATACATTGGGAAGAAAAAATTGAAAATAATTTCTTAATTAAAAATTTAGGTCTTGAGCCATTATCTGATGAATTTGATTCAAATTATTTATTTGAAATTGGAAAAAAAAGAAAGATAACAATTAAAGACTTAATAATGAATCAAAAAATAGTAACTGGTATAGGGAATATTTATGCAAGCGAATCATTATTTCTCGCAAAAATTCGACCAAATAAAAAATCAAATAAATTAAATCGTCAAAATTATATCGACCTAGTTGCATCAATAAAAAAAATACTCAAACTAGCCATAAAAAAAGGAGGTACTAGTATAAAAGACTTTAAAACAATTGATGGTAAGCCTGGATACTTTAGTCAAGATCTATCAGTTTATGGAAGAAAAAATTGCCCATCTTGCGGCAAATCTTCTAAATTAAAAAAATTAAAGATTAATGGAAGGACCTCTTTTTTTTGCAACATTTGTCAGCAATGACTAAGCAAGTTTTTTTCTTAGAGCATCCTCTACATCTGAAATCACAAATTTTTTCAAATCTCCACCGTGTACTGCTATATCTTTGACTATGCTCGATGAAAGAAACCCAAACTCTTCTCCTGGGCTCATAAAAACACTTTCTATATTTGGTTCCATTAATCTATTCATATTAGCTAATTGAACCTCATATTCAAAATCTGAAACTGCTCTTAAACCTCTCAAAATAACATTTGCAGAATGTTCTTTTGCAAAATTTACTAGGAGATTATGGAAAGAATAAACCTCGACTTTTTCTTCACCAGCAAAAACAGTCTCAACAAATTTAACTCTTTCAGTAATTGAAAAGAGGGTTTTTTTTGGTGGTTTTTCAGCAACCGCTAGTAAAACTTTATCAAAAATCTTAATAGCTCTCTTTACTAAATCAGTATGTCCATTAGTAATGGGGTCAAAAGTTCCAGGATAAACAGCAATGGATTTCATTTTATTTTCTCTTTTTAGCGATTGTATAACTTACTTCGCCTATACTCAAATCTTTTAATATAAGCCAGTCACTTTTTACAATGTTTAACTCCATTTTCTTATTTGTGTTTTTATGCTGTTCAAAAAATAAATAAGAACAGTTCCTCAAAAATCCATATGCTTCTAATGAATGTAAGGATTTATCTAATAAATCAGTTTCATATGGAGGATCAAGAAAAATTAAATCATATGTTGTGCTGCATTTATTATTTAAGAATTCTAATACATCAGATTCTACTAAATTATATTGTTCAATTTTAAGACGGTTGAATTCTTTCTCTATAGTTCTGCAGTTCTTGTTATTATATTCTATAAGAGTTATCTCTTTAGCCCCTCTAGAAAATGCTTCAGCAGACAATATCCCGCTACCACAAAAAAGATCTAGGCAATGAAAGTTCTCAACTGATGGAATAGTATTAAAAATAACTTCTCTAATATATGATTTTGTAGGTTTAACTCTGGAGCTTTTATCTGTAATTTCTATATATGAGCCTTTGAGGGCTCCACCTGTTATTCTAACTTTATTTTTATACAATTAAAAATTACCTACAGCTGTAATTATAGATTTCTCAATGAATAATTCTTTTTCTAAAATTTTTGAAATACTCTCATTTGAGACACTATTTATAGAATTTACATAAACATTAAAATAATCTAGATTTAGATTTAGATAATTAATTTGTGATAATAATCCTAACATTTTTCTATTTGTATCATATCTGATATAGAAATTGTTAAGTATGCTATTTTTTGCTTTAGAAATCTCTTCAGAATCAAAATTATTATTTTTTAATTTATAAATTTCATCTTTGAGTATTTTAATCGCTTCTCTTGCATTTTCATTTTTTGTTTGCATATTAATTGCCAGAATCCCAAAATCTTTATATGGTCTTAAATAACTATAAACTGAATAAGCAAGGCCTCTTTTTTGTCGTATTTCACTAAATAGTTTTGAGCCAAAGCCACTGCCCCCAAATAAATAATTAATTACAAGAAAACTGTAATATTGTTCATCTGTTCTACTGACAGCTGGAGTAAAAATAAGAATGTGAGTTTGTTTAGTATCCATTGATACCTTGTTAAGAAACATCTTGCCATTAAATTTTATTTCTGTGGGTTTATAATTAACTTTTTCTCCTTTAGGTAGATTTCTTAATAGTTTACTTATCATATGTGCGCTCTCATTTTCACTAATATTACCCACAATATTTATATCAATTAACGACTTATTGAATGCTCGATTAAGCTGATCAATTATATTATTAGTCTTTATGGAATTAATTGTTTCTTGGTAGCCAACGATAGGATGACTATAACCTGTTCCAGCAAAGAATTTTTCATCTAATTTTATAGATGCAAGAGGTCCTGGGCTTAGTGACTGAGAATAAATTGTATTCTTAACTTTTTCTTTTAAAAAATCTAAATCTTTTTCCTCTAGCCTTCTCTCAGTTAATATATAGTTTAATAATTTGCTAATAAAAATAATATTCCCTTGATTATTAATAAATCTTACGGTTATTGAACTAAAGTCTTTTCCAACATTATAATTAAATCTTGCGCCCATACTCTCAAATAGATCAACTATTTTTTCATCCTCATATTTAAGTTTAGATATTGACTCAAAAGTTAAGTTCATTAGGCCAGGTAAGTTTCCATCATGTCTACTTCCAAGATTTATATTTATAGTAATATCAATAATAGGCAAAGAGTTGTCAGTAATTAACAAATAATCAGGATTTGATTTTATTGATGAAATTTTAGGATATGGGTAGGCCGCCATTTGATAAAATAACAATACTAGTCCAAAAATTGTATAAAATAATCTCATCATCTATTAGGGTGTATAACAGTAAAAATAAATTCTTTATCTATTAGATTTTCTTTGGCAGTATCTACCAAATCTTGTTTTGTTATTTGATTAATGTCCTGTAGATAAGTATCCAATACCTCCCATCCTATTTTTTTTGACTCCAAAATTCCAATTTGCATCATTTGTCCAAATAGAGAATCAAGTTTATATATATTGTTAGAAGTCAATCTTGATTTTAGTGAATTAAACTCTTTGTCTGTAATTCCATTTTTAACAATTTCTTTGAATTGGAGAAATATTTCATCTCTGAACTTCTCAACCGATACACCATCTCTTGGTATCCCACCAAAAGCTACAATACTCTCTTCTATTGGGTATGAATCTGATGAAATAAATGTTTCTAAAGCAACCTTTTTTTTATCAACCAAGTTCTTTGTTAATCTAGAAGAGCTACCTCCATCTATCAATTCTAAGAGTAAGTCCATCTTATAATGCTTTAATCTATCATTATAATTAAATTTAGGTTGTATAAATGAAATTAGCACTGTAGGGTTTGAAACACTGTCTCGCAATATTATATCCTTGAAATCTATTATATGACTCTCTGTTTCTTTATTTAATGGAATAGAATTATTATTTTCTATTATTCCAAAATATTTATTAATTAATTCTTTTGTTTCGCTTCTTTCAAAATCTCCAGCAATAATTAAAGTTGCATTTTTTGGGGAATAATAATTTTTATACCAACTTCTCAAATCATTCAATTTTATATTCTCGATATCATCCATTGTTCCAATTATCGGAATACCATAACCATGATATCCAAATGCTTGTAGTAGAGTTTTTTCAAATGCTTTAGAAATAGGTCTGTCTTCTACTCTTAATCTTCTTTCTTCTTGTACAACTTTTCTTTCTTTAACAAAGTCTGTCTCTTTTAAAATAAGATTAGTCATTCTATCTGATTCCATTCTGAGACATTCTTCAAGGTGAGCTTTATGGACTTTTTGATAATAACCAGTAAAATCTCTACCTGTAAAAGCATTATCTGTGCCGCCCAAATTTTTTATTATTTCAGAAAATTTACCTGATTTAACTTTTTCAGTACCCTTAAACATCATATGTTCTAATATATGTGAAATTCCAGTTACTCCTTTAGTTTCGTAACTTGATCCAACCTTATACCATAAACTTGAAATCACTATTGGGTTTCTTTTATCTTCTAATAAAATTACTTTAAGTTTATTTGGAAGTAAATAAGACTCAATCCTATCAGAAAACTTTATATCCTCCTCAGAATATACACTTAAAGAGAAAGAAACTAAAAATACAAAGCTAATATTTTTATATCTTAAAATTTTTTTAAGGAAAACTTTTATCATGGGTCTTAATTATATCAAAAATACAAATCATCTCTAAAAAATATCATATGAATATAAGTGTAATTTTTTATGTATATTTATTATATTCTTTCACTTAAAATATTGAAAATTATTAGTTTTTTATACTTGAATATGGGCCTAAAGGCACTATAATGTACATCATAAACGCGTAAATTATGAGTAACGAACTAGTACAACATACTCCCACCGAGATGTCGATTGGCTTAACAACTGGCGATTCTCTCGATCACTATTTGTCTCAATTAAGAAATTCAGCGATTTTATCAAGAGAAGAAGAGTTTGAATTGTCAAAAAAACTGTTTGAATCAAATGATCTTGATGCCGCAAGAAAGCTGGTACTTTCTCATTTAAGATTTGTAGTACATATTGCAAAAACTTATAAGGGATATGGATTACCATTACTGGACTTAATTCAAGAAGGTAACATTGGTTTAATGAAAGCTGTTAAAAGGTTTAATCCACATAAAAAAGTTAGACTATTATCTTTCGCAATTTATTGGATAAGAGCAGAGATGCATGAGTTTATTCTGAAAAATTGGAGAATTGTCAAAGTTGCAACCACAAAAGCTCAAAGAAAACTATTCTTTAAATTAAGAAGTAAAAAAAATAGTGCTTCATGGTTGACTGACCAAGAAACTAAAAATATTGCAAATGATTTAAATGTTAAACCAGAAACTGTTTCAATTATGGAATCAAGGTTAAGCGGGTCTGATGTATCATTTGATCCAACAGAAGAAGATGAAAGCTCTCCGTCAGCTTATCTTTCAGATAATAATGACCCATCAACGTTACTTGAATTTAATAATGAAGAAAAAAATAATACTTCTAAACTCTATCAAGCAATATCAAAACTAGATACTCGAAGCAAAGATATTGTATCACAAAGATATTTACAGGAAGAAAAAGCAACTCTTGATGACTTATCAAAGAAATATAAGATATCTAAGGAGAGAATTAGACAAATAGAGTCTAGGGCGCTTTCTCTTCTTAAAGAATCTATATTAATTGCTTAAGTAAAAATTATAATTAATCACTAGATAGTGATCGACAAGCAAAAATAAAAATAATAATCCTAGGTAAATAATCGAAAACTTAAATAGTTTAATTGCATCCTCATCAGACTTTTTTTTCATAAGCCAATAGGAATCATAGACAAATTTTATTCCGCAAAAAACTGTTCCAGTTATATAAACAATACCCGCTAATCCAAGTAGATATGGAAATAAAGTTATGCAAAAGAGAAGTATTGAATATAAAAAAATATGTAATCTTGTAAAATTACATCCATGTGTTATCGGTAGCATAGGGATATTAGCTTTTTTATATTCATCATATTTATAAACTGCAAGTGCCCAAAAGTGAGGAGGAGTCCATAAAAAAATAATCAAAAAAAGTATTAGAGGAAAAGGGTCTATTTGATTTGTTATCGCTGTCCAACCAAGCAAAGGTGGCATTGCTCCAGCAATACCTCCAATAACAATATTTTGAGAAGTAAGATTTTTTAAATAAATAGAATAAATTAGTGAATAAATGATTATTGATAATAGAGTAAGTATTGCAGTTAGATAATTAACAAAAAAAACTAGTATTAATATAGAAATAGTAGCAAGAAGAAGAGCAAAATATACTGCGTGAGTAATTTTGATGACACCATTTACTAAGGGTCTATCCTTTGTCCTATCCATAATAGAATCAATTTCTCGATCTACTACATGATTAATGATGGCTGCTGCTGAAGCAGAAAACCAAATACCTATGCTAGCAAAAAAAATTAATTCATAATCGAATGCCATAGAGTTGTGTGCCAGCAACATGCCCGTAATAGCAGTAAACATGATTAAGAAATTTACGCGCGGCTTAGTTAGAATAAAAAATTCTTTGGCTATATTTGGTAAACTTTCAGGTATATAGAATGGAGCTCTCATCGTAGATTAATATATCATTTTCTAATACTATCTGTCGAATAATATAAGAGAGTAATCATGCTCATTAATAAAATAGAAGCATTTACAGTATGTAAAACAGCTATTGAAATAGGGAGGCTTAATACAACATTTAAAATACCAAGTAAAATTTGAATAATAAAAAAAATCATAATAAATGTGCCAATCTTTTTATATAGACAGTTTGATTGGAAGAAAAAAATATAAATAAATAGTTTTATAAATAAAATTGATACCACCAATGCTCCAACTCTATGTGTAAAATGTATTGCCAATTTATAGTTATAATCTAAATAACCTCCTTCATAATTAATATTTGGCAAATTAAATAAAGTAAATGCTTTGTCAAAATTCATTTCTGATGGCCACCATTGGTTCAAACATTTAGGAAAATCAGTACAAGCTAATGATGCATAATTGGTACTTGTCCACCCTCCTAAAAAAATTTGTGTAATTAAAGCAAGAGTGCAAACTATAACTAAGACAATTAAAGGACGATCTATTTCTAAACTGTTATGTTCTTTTTCTAAAAAAATGAAACCATTCAACATAATTAAGCTTGCTGTTATCATTCCTAATAATAAATGGATAGTGACAATAGTGGGTTTGACTAATTGAGTTACGGTTAACATACCCATTAAAGATTGTATTAATATTATTAAAACCATAAAGATTGGCAAAATTATTGATTTATTATTTTTAAAACTTAAATATGAAACTATTAGAACATACAAGCCTAGAAAACCTGCAAGGTAACGATGTATCATTTCTCGGGAAGCCTTTCCTACATCTATTGTTGAATCAGGAAAAGAGGCTTGCGCTTCATATATTTCTTTTTCAGTAGTTGGTGATCCCATCATCCCATAACAACCAGGCCAGTCAGGGCAACCCAGTCCAGCATCTGTTAAACGTACCCAAGCTCCTGCAGAAATTACAATTAGTGTTATAAAAGATCCTAGAAAACTTAGATTGGAAATAGTTTTATTTTTTATACTCATTTTTGTTTTGAAAATTTTAGAAGTTTTTTTAAATCCTTCATGAGCTTTCTTCCCTCAAAATTACTTTCATATGACAATATAACATTTCCGCCTGGATCAATTAGATAAATCTGATTTGCCTTTTTTGATATTTTAAAAAGTATCTCGTGTAAATAATTAGGAGTTACATTTGAAAATAATAACCTTGGATATTTTTTTGCTAGATTATCAAAAAAAGTAATTTCTTCATTATAATTTGTTAAAAAAATTCTCTGTACTCTGTAAATATCCTTACCTAAAGCTATATGTATTTGTCTTAACAAATAAATATTGTTAGCACACTCTTCTAAGCATTGAGTATTAGTAACATAGATTAAAGACCATTTATTTTTTAAATTACTTTTTTCTAGAATTTGATTGTTAAATAGTTTGATATTAAATTGTTTAATACTTACAAATGGCTCAATAAATGTTCCATAGTTAGTAGTTTTTAGCTGTTCTTCATTATTTTGAGTTTTTAAAAAGTAGTAAGAGATAATAAATGGTAATGAGAAAACTATTAGGAGAATAATTAAGCTATTTTGTTTTTTTTGCATTAATTAGAATCCTTTCTTAATAAAATAATCATAAAAATTAATGCAACAAGAGAAAATAAAAACCATTGTCCAGCATACATATAATGCTTTAACTCTGAATTCCTTTTAACTCTTCTGTTATTAATATAAGAATTATCTTGTTTTTCATTCATAACTAGAATATAAGATTCTAATTTAGAATTTAACAAGTTGGAGATCTTCTTCATTTCTATATTTTGGATAATTTTTGGCCATTTATTACCAAAACTAACTTGATCTAACTGTGGTAAATTTTTGTGATAAAAAACATATGCATTTATATGATTATTATGTTTAGTTATTCTGATATCAGGTACTTTTTCATCAAAGTGATTTTCAACCCACCCCCTATCAACTAACACCATTTTATTGTTAACCTTATATGGGGTTAAAACTTTGTACCCAGCTTTTTTATTTACAACACTATTATCTAATAGAAACTGTTTATCCGTTAAAAATTGACCATAGACCTTTAGTTTTGTGAATTCTTTATATTTATTTTTTAGCCTTTTAACAATTATTGGTTCTTTTCCAAGATTATTTATATATTCATTATAAATCTTAATTTTTTGATTTGCTCTATCTATTTGCCAAACCCCTAAATATATACATGTAGCTATTATTAGAAAAAAAAATAATAATTTTGAGAGATTCTTTGAGAAATTTTTGTATGTTCTATTGTTATGTGTTAGTTTTCTCATAAAACATGAAATATATAATTCTATTTTTACTGGTTTTGATAATTTATAATCTCGTTGCAGGATTTATATATATAATGAAGGACCCATCTAAATCTAAGCGCGGTTTCTATTCTTTGAAAACGAGAATAATTTTATCTTTGCTTTTGTTTTTTTTCCTCATAATTGGATACTATTTAAATTTGATTCAACCTCATTCAATCTAATTTACAGCCAATAAACAAAAACAAATAATCCTAACCAAACTACATCAACAAAATGCCAATACCAAGCAACAGCCTCAAAACCAAAGTGGTTTTCCTTTGTGAAATGTCCATTTACACATCTAAACAATATAACCACCAACATAGTTGCTCCAAGTGTTACATGAAATCCATGAAAACCAGTTAGCATGAAAAAAGTTGATCCATATATTCCTGTTGTGAGTTTTAAATTTAAATCATTATAAGCATGAATATATTCATAAGCCTGTAATCCCACAAATAAAAAACCTAGAACAACAGTAGCTACCAACCCCCAAATAAGTTGGTTTCTTTTCTGTTCTTTTAAACCATGGTGTGCCCAAGTTACTGTAAGACCGCTTGTTAATAAAATTAATGTATTTATAGCCGGTATACCCGCAGCTCTCATCATTGTAAAGTCACCCCCTAAATTTGCAGGGCCGTTAGATGGCCAAACATTTTCAAAATGTGGCCAAAGTAGAAGTTTTGTTGGAGTTTTTGTGCCTTCGCCACCTAACCAAGGCAAAGATAATTCTCTTGCATAATATAGTGCTCCAAAAAAGGCAGCAAAAAACATAACTTCAGAAAATATAAACCATGCCATACCCCATCTAAATGAAATATCAACTTGAGAATTATATGTTCCAGATTCACTTTCCTGGATAACTTCGCCAAACCAACCGTACATCATAATAAATAATAAGGCTAGTCCAGTAAACATCATTGTCATTCCGCCTGAAACACCATTTAAATAATTTGAGAGTCCAACAAACATAACTGCTAAAGCTATTGTTGATAGAAATGGCCATCTAGTCCCATGAGGTATGTAGTAACTATTTTTTGAATCACTCATTATTTAGTTTCTCCGAATTGTAGCTTATTTGTTGTTCGCTAATATTAAACATTGTATATGCAAGAACTAAGTTAGATGCTTCAGGTGGCAATCCATCATCAACAATAAATTGAATGGTTAGTTTTTTTGTTTCATTAGCTTTTATTTCTTGATGCTGAAAACAGAAACACTCTATTTTTTTAAAATATTCTGCATATTTACCTGGGACCACACTAGGGCTGGCAGTGGCTACTAAATCATAATTAGATAAATTAGTTAAGGTGTAGAATGCTGTATAAATTTTTCCAGGATTAACGGTTAATTCTTTCTGATCAGGTTTAAATTTAAACGGACCTGAGTTAGCAACAGTCGAAGTAAATGTGACTCCAATATTTCTCTCTAAAGGACTTTCTACAACAAACTCTGAGTTTATTCTACCAGTTTTTCCGTTTAGTCCAGTTAGTTCACAAAACACATCATATAAAGGTACAAGCATATATGAGAAGCTAAACATAAATATTGAAAAAATTATTAAATACGAAAAAGTTTTTTTATTTTTTGTATTCATTCTACCTTTGGTTCTTCCTCAAAAGAATGATATGGGGGTGGAGATGATAGTGTCCATTCCAAACCTTCTGCACCATCCCATGCTTTCTCACCTACATTAACTTCTTTTTTGTTTTTAATAGTGTCATAAAGAAGATATACAAATATTAATTGTGCTAAACCAAAGCCAAATGCACCGATTGAAGCTACTGCATTAAAATCTGCAAACTGTAATGCATAATCTGGTATTCTCCTTGGCATTCCAGCTAACCCTACAAAATGCATTGGGAAAAAAGTTACATTAACAAAAATTGTTGTAGTCCAAAAATGCATTTTACCTAGTGTTTCATCATACATTCTACCAGTCCATTTAGGGAGCCAATAATAGACACCTGCTATAATTCCAAAGATAGCGCCTGGTACCAATACATAATGAAAGTGAGCAACAACAAAATATGTATCATGGTATTGAAAGTCTGCTGGAACTATGGCTAGCATTAAACCTGATAATCCACCGATTGTAAAAAGCACTATAAATGCTATGGCAAACAACATCGGGGTTTCAAATGTCATTGACCCTTGCCACATTGTTGCAACCCAATTAAAAACTTTAACACCTGTAGGTACAGCAATTAACATGGTTGCGAACATAAAAAAGAGCTGGCCGGCTAGCGGCATTCCCACGGTAAACATATGGTGTGCCCAAACTACAAATGATAATAAAGCTATAGATGCAGTTGCATAAACCATTGAGTCATATCCAAAGAGTTTTTTTCTTGAAAATGCAGGAATGATAGTAGATATAATTCCGAATGCAGGAAGGATTAAAATATATACTTCAGGATGTCCAAAAAACCAAAAGATATGTTGAAATAAAACTGGATCACCACCGCCTGACGCTGTGAAGAAACTAGTGCCAAAAAATCTATCTGTTAGTAACATTGTTACTGCTCCTGCTAGAACAGGCATTGCAGCAATTAATAGAAACGCAGTTATCAACCAAGTCCAAACAAACATAGGCATTTTCATCAAAGTCATGCCAGAGGCTCTCATATTTAATATAGTAGCTATAATATTTATTGCTCCTAAAATTGATGATAGACCTAATAAATGTATTGAAAAAATAATAAATGGCATTGAGTTTCCACCTTGCAATGATAAAGGTGGATATAAAGTCCAGCCAGCTGCTGGTCCGCCACTTTCAAAAAATAAAGTACTCAGCATCATTGTGAATGCAAAAGGCAGAATCCAAAAGCTCCAATTATTAAGCCTTGGTAATGCCATATCAGGCGCTCCTATCATAAGAGGAATTTGCCAATTAGCCAAACCAACAAATGCAGGCATAACAGCACCAAAAATCATTATCAACGCATGCATTGTTGTCATTTGATTAAAAAACCCAGGAACAACCAATTGCAAACCAGGTTCAAATAACTCAGCTCTAATTATTAGCGCCATTATTCCTCCAACAAAGAACATGATCAAGCTAAAGAATAGATATAGGGTTCCAATATCTTTGTGATTTGTAGTAGTTATCCATCTCATAATTCCGCCTTTATGGTGTTCATCAAGATGTTCTGCATTTGTAATCATTGTTTATCTCTCTTATTTTTTATTAGCA
>MDTE01094535.1_pt1 | contig 16979 bp, 16 predicted proteins | sample 811231 | NCBI WGS metagenome assembly MDTE01 (sample SAMN05326651, study PRJNA326480) | marine metagenome | isolation source: seawater | place: Indian Ocean: Red Sea | collected 2010
GTTTACGGTAAACCTTTTAATAAAAAAAAGAATGGTGAATGCAATAAATCTACTTACGATCTAATTCCGGGTTCAAAAGAAGAAATAGAAAAATTATCAAGAACAATTTATCAAGGTTAAATTAACAAAATGTCTATAATAGAAAAATTAGTTAAAGTAGTAAATGAAGGTGATACAAATGGCGCTAAAGAAGTTATGCACGATGATTTTAAATTTTTGATGCACTCATCTGGAAAGGCTTTGTCTAAAGATGATGTGGTCAAGTGGGTTGGAATGAAAGATGTTAAGCTAGATAAACATAGAATTCTTTTTGAGAATAATGAAGTTGGATTTATGCACGCTTTTGCAAGTTATAATGATGGTAATAAAGAAGCAGTGATGTCTTATTACCAGTTTAAAGATGGAAAAATAGTTCACCAAGAAACAGGTGCTACAAAACTACCTAAGTAATTTTTAATCTTTATTTTTTAATATTTTATCGTCTGCAATTTTGCCTTTATTAACACCTTCTTTAATAGTGTATTCTAAAGTTCCATGAGCTCCGGCTTCAACTGACTTAATTTTATTTTTAAAAAGCTTTTTTTGCTCTTCTTTTTGAGCTCTTTCTCTTGCAAATTTTTCTAAATGTTTGGTGTCACGCATAATTAATTATACCTTAAATGACTCTCCGCATCCACAACGTTCTGTTTCATTGGGATTTTTGAACACAAATTGTGAAGAAAATTTATCAGTTTTATAGTCCATTTCGGTGCCTAAAAGATACATAACCGCATTTGCGTCTATAAAAACTTTAACCCCTTTATCTTCTATGACTTCTTCATTTTTTTTTGCTTCCTTGGCATATTCCATCATATAAGACATGCCGGCGCACCCGCCAGATTTAACACCAACTCTTACTCCAATAGTGTTGTTGTCTGCTTTAGACATAATTTCTTTTATTCTATTAGCGGCATTATCACTCAATTTTATGACTTGTTCGCTCATAAATTTAATTCTAGTTTTGCAGCTTCTGACATTTTAGATTTATCCCACGGAGGATCCCATACAAGATTCATCTTAACATCAGAAACTCCTTTAACCTTCAATATATATTCCTTTACCTGTTTTGGCAAACTATCTGCTACCGGACAGTTTGGTGTTGTCAATGTCATATCAACATTAACTACATTTTTTTTGTCAATTTCTATCTTATAAATAAGCCCTAATTCATAAATATTTACCGGAATTTCAGGATCATAGACTTTTTTAATTTCTTTAATTATTTTTTCTTTTAAATCACTCATTGCTTCACTTTTCTGTATTTACTGTTTCATTTTTATCTTCTGCAGCATGCAAAAATGTATGCCAAGCTAATGTAGCACACTTTACCCGCATAGGAAATCTTTTGACCCCAGAAAGAGACATCATTGTGGTATTTTCATCTTCACTTAGACTGTTTACACTTAACTTAGAACCCTCTTTAAGCATGTTTAGAAAATGCTCTAAGATTTTTTTTGCAACATTAAATTCTTTTCCTTTTATGGTTTCAGTCATAATAGAAGCTGAAGCCATAGATATTGCGCAGCCTTCGCCTTCAAAAGAAATGTCAGCAACTATTTTATCTTTATCTAATTTTAAAAAAACATGTATTTTGTCACCGCATAGCGGGTTGTGGCCTTTAGCGTCTTTATTAAAACCTTCACACTTTTTTTTATTTCTTGGATTTTTTCCGTGGTCTAAAACTATTTCTTGATATAATTCTTTAATGTCCATTTAAGTATTAAATACCTTGTTACATTTTTTTATTGCGTTACTCAGTGCGTCTATATCATCTTTTGAATTGTAAATTCCTAACGAAGCTCTGGCAGATGCAGCAATACCCATTTTTTCGTGTAATATCTGGCAACAGTGATGACCTGCTCTAATAGCTACACCATCTTCATCAAGAATTGTTGCTATATCATGAGGATGGATCCCTTTAATAGTAAAAGAAATTATTGAGCCTCTATGTTTTGGATCACCAATAATTCTAACGGTATTATTTTTTTTTATTTGCTCTAAACCATATTCTAAAATTTCTTTTTCGTGCTGCATAATATTTTTTATACCAACATCCTCTATGAATCTTATCGACTCTGAAAAACCAACAACTTCTGCAGTTTGTAGGGTACCAGCCTCATATTTGGTTGGGCTTCCAGGAAAAGTAATATTATCTTTTTTTACTTCTTCTATCATCCCTCCGCCACCTTGATATGGAGGTAAAACATTAAGCCATTTTTTTTTTGCATACAAAACTCCAACTCCAGTAGGTCCGTACATTTTATGACATGAGATTGCATAAAAATCACAACCAAGTTCCTGCATATCAATTTTTAAATGTGGAGCTCCTTGACAACCGTCAACAAGAACAGGAATTTTTTTTTCACTTGCTAAATCTACAATTTTTTTAATGGGCATAATTGCTCCTGTTACGTTGGATAAATGAGTGATAGCAATTATTTTTGTTTTATTTGTAATTAATTTTTTAATTTTATCAATATCTACCTCTCCTTTATCGTTACACTCTGCAAATTTTATTATCGCTCCTTTTCTTTGTCTGACAAAATGCCAAGGTACATAATTGGCGTGATGTTCTAATTCTGTAATTAAAATCTCGTCACCTTTGTTTATAAATTTCTCACCATATGTTGCTGCTACTAAATTGATTGCTTCGGTAGCATTTTTTGTAAATATTATTTCTTCTGTAGATTTTGCGTTTATAAAATTTTTAACCAAATCTCTTGTTTCTTCAAATCTATTAGTAGCCGTTACCGCTAAAGAATGTACACTTCTTCCAATATTTGAAAATTCTTTAGAATAAAATTTTGATATTCTATCAATTACAGTTTTTGGTTTCTGTGATGAATTGGCACTATCAAGGTAGATTAGCGACCTTCCATTGATTTTATTTTTAAATATTGGAAATTTCGATTTGATAACTTTAGTATCCATATACTTGAAATTCTAATTTATTCTCTACAAATTTTTTAATGGTTTCACTTTTAATATCATTTATAATTTCTTTTAAGAATCCATTAATTAACAATTGAGTTGCCTCTTTCTTGGTTAGACCTCTTGTCATTAAATAATGAATGGAATTCTCATCGACATTTCCGGATGTTGATCCATGAGAGCATTTTACATCGTCAGCGTAAATTTCTAGTTCGGGTTTTGAATCAAATTCTGAGTCTTCACTTATTAATAATGCTTTGCTCAATTGATATGCGTTTGTTTTTTGCGCTATATCTTTAACAAAAATTTTACCCTGATAAACACCTTTTGCGTTTGAATCTAAAACACTTTTAATTTTTTGAAAACTTTTACAATTAGGAACAAGATGATTTACAAGTGTTTTGATCTCTTGGTGGTCCTCTTTATTTAAGAACAGAGCAGATTTAATCTCACAATCAGAATTTTTACCTTCCAGATCAATTTTAATATCTTGTTTATTAAACTTTAAACCTGAAGAAAATATAAAGCTTGAATATCTAGCGTCTGATTTAATAGATCCATTTAAAAATTTATGAAAGTATCCTTCGCTACTTCCTGCTTGAATAGAAATATTTTTAAATTTTGAATTTTCATTAAGTATTATATTTTCATATGTATTATTAAAAAATTTATTTTTAGATCTATTTATAGTGTATTCTATAGTATGTAACTCAGAATTTTTATTAACTGTTATTTTGTTTTTGTTATTTAAAATCTTTTCTGATAAATCTTCACTAAATAAATTATAAATAACTAGAACTTTTTCAAACTTATAATCCTTTTCTATTAACAAATTATAACCTTCGTTTGATAAAGCATTATTTAAGCAAATAAGTGGATTATTACTTTTTTCTCTTGAAAAATTTTTCTCATTATAACCTGTAATTTTTATTTTATTTTTGTCTTCAAATTTAAAATCACTTCTAATTAATCTTCCATTTATAAGTAAAATATAATTATGATCAAAGTCTTTGATAAGCCTAAATTTATTTTCTTCTGGTTGAGAATTATTAATATCAATCTTTTTAAAATTTTTAGAGAATATTTCTCTTAAGTCTGAAAATTTCCAGTCTTCCTCTTTTTTTGTTGGAAATCCTTTTTGGTTAAAAAATTCTAAATTTTTGATTCTATTACTTTTATCGGCTTGATTAATTAAATTAATTTTGTCTATCTCTTTAAGACTTATTTTGAAATTCTCTATCATTTAATTGATTTTCTTATAACCTTTTTTTTCTAATTCTAGAGCTAGCTCACTAGATCCTGACTTAATAATTTTACCTGAAGATAAAACATGTACGAAATCTGGCTTTATATAATCAAGAAGTCTTTGATAGTGAGTTATAACTAAAAAAGATTTATCTTTACTTCTTGATGAATTGACACCATCAGCAATCGTTTTTAATGCGTCAATATCTAAACCTGAGTCTGTTTCATCAAGAATTATTAAATTAGGATCAAGAATTTTCATTTGCAAAATTTCATTTTTTTTCTTTTCTCCTCCTGAAAAACCTACATTGAGTTGTCTTGAAAGAATTTTTTCATCAATTCCGAGTTCGTTTGCTTTTTCCTTTACCAGTTTTAAAAATTCCAATGTATCTATCTCCTTCTCTCCCTTTGCTTTCCTGATAGTGTTTAACGACGTTTTAAGAAAATTGTTTGTATTAACCCCGGGTATTTCAAGCGGATATTGAAACGCTAAAAAAATTCCCTTTTGAGCTCTTTGTTCAACGGGAATATCCTTTAAATTCTCACCCTTATATTTTAAATCTCCAGTAATTTTATAACCATTTTTGCCTGTTAATATATTTGCAAGAGTGCTTTTACCGGATCCATTTGGTCCCATTATAGCGTGAACTTCGCCTGGATTAATTTTCAGATTTAAACCATTAAGAATATCTCTTTTGTTTATTGAGGCTTTTAAATTAATAATCTCTAACATTAACCCACACTACCTTCCAAACTAATACCAACTAATTTTTGAGCCTCTACAGCAAATTCCATAGGTAACTGTTGCAAAACTTCTTTGCAAAAACCATTAACTATCAAACTCACTGCTTCTTCTTGATTAAGTCCCCTTTGATTACAATAATATAATTGCTCTTCATTTATTTTTGATGTTGTTGCTTCATGTTCAACAGTTGATGACGAATTTTTATTTTTTATATATGGAACAGTATGAGCGCCACACTTATTACCCATTAATAAAGAATCGCACTGAGTATAATTTCTTGAGTTTAATGCTTTTTTTCCAATATCAACTAATCCTCTGTAAGTATTGTCTGCCTGACCCGCTGATATACCCTTTGATATAATTTTACTTTTAGTATTTTTTCCCAAATGAATCATTTTTGTACCTGTATCAGCCTTTTGATGATTATTAGTAATTGCTATAGAATAAAACTCTCCGACAGAATTATCGCCTTGTAGAATACAGCTTGGGTATTTCCATGTTATTGCTGAGCCTGTTTCCACCTGTGTCCAAGAAATCTTTGAATTTTTTCCTCTACACGCACCTCTCTTAGTAACAAAATTATAAATACCTCCCACTCCATCTTTGTCACCTGGATACCAATTTTGAACTGTTGAATATTTAATTTCTGCATCATCTAAAGCTATTAATTCTACATTCGCGGCATGCAGCTGGTTTTCATCACGCATTGGGGCGGTACAACCTTCTAAATAACTTACATAACTTCCTTTGTCTGCAATTATTAAAGTTCTTTCAAATTGACCGGTTTCAGAAGCGTTTATTCTGAAATATGTAGAAAGTTCCATAGGGCATCTAACATTCTCTGGAATGTAAACAAAAGAACCATCGGTAAATACTGCAGAATTTAATGTTGCAAAATAATGATCGGTTAAAGGAATTACAGATCCTAAATATTTTTTTACTAATTCTGGATGTTTTTGTATTGCCTCAGATATTGAACAAAAAATTATACCTTTTTTTGTTAATTCATCTTTGTAAGTAGTGGCCACTGAAACTGAATCGAATACAGCATCTACAGCAACTCCACTTAATCTTTTTTGCTCCTTTAAAGGTATTCCAAGCTTATTGTAGGTTTCTATAAGTTTTGGATCAACTTCATCTAAATTTTTGGGTTTTTTCGAAGCACTTTTGGGTGCAGAATAATAATAAAGATTTTGATAGTCGATCTTTGGATATTTCGGTTTTTGCCAATTTGGCTCTTTTAATTTTTTTAATCTAGTAAAAGCTTTTAGTCTCCAGTCCAACATCCACTTTGGCTCTTTTTTCATTTTAGATATAAATTTAATTGAGTTTTCATTTAAGCCTTTTGGGGCACGAATGTTTTCAATTTCGGTTGTAAAACCATATTTGTATTCTTGATTAGTATTTATATTTTGATTTTTCATTTATTTGTTTCAATATTTTTTTGTTTAATAACATCGCTTAAATTAACTTTTTCAAAAAAATTGTTGATATGATTTTCTAATTCGTCCCACAAATTATGGGTTATACATTTCACCGTTTTACCGTTACATCCTTTTTTTGAATCTTTCTTACAATTTAGTGTTTTAATTTGTTCGTCCACAGCATAAATTATGTTCGATATTCTTATCTCTTTAGGACTCTTTTCTAAAATATAACCTCCTGCTGGACCCCTGATACTTTTTACTAATTTTTCATTTTTCAATTTTGAGAAAAGCTGCTCTAAGTAAGATAAAGATATATTTTGCCTTAAAGATATGTCCGTCAAACTTACAGGTTTTTCATTTTGATTGGCTGCTAGATCGGCCATAGCCATTACTGCGTATCTTCCTTTAGTAGTTAATTTCATAAATTTTACTGTAATATCAGTGTTTATTTAATAATTCCTAGTAAACTAGTCAACTTTAATAAAAAAAAAATTTGCCGCGCTAAAAACATGCTATAAATCTATTTTTTTTTGAAACTAATTATCATTATTACCAATGAAACAAAAAAGTCTTGAAGTATTTTTGCCTGGTCCTACTGGTCGACTCGAAGCAAAGTATTTTAAAAATTTAAAAAAAGGATCTCCTATTGCTATCGTACTACAACCTCATCCACAATATGGGGGAACAATGAATAATAGAATTGTTCAAGAGGCGTATAATATTTTTATTAAAAATGGATTTTCAGTTCTAAGACTAAACTTTAGGGGGGTTGGTAAAAGTGACGGTACATTTGATAATGGACAAGGTGAACTTTCAGACGCAGCGGCTGCACTTGATTGGATAGAAAGAGAAAATCAAGACTATAGTCAATGTTGGGTCTGTGGCTTCTCTTTTGGTTCTTTAATATGCATGCAGCTAATAATGAGACGACCTGAAGTAACAAAATTTATAGCAATAGCACCTCAACCAAATGTTTACGATTTTACATTTTTGGCCCCATGTCCTACATCAGGACAAATTATTTACGGTGAAAAAGATGAATTAGTTTCAAAAAATAGCATTGATGATTTAAGAAATAGATTAAAAAACCAAAAAGGAATTGAAGTTAATTTTTCGGAAATTAAAAATGCAAACCATTTTTTTACAGATAAAGAAGAGGATTTAAAAAAATCAATGAATTTATATGTTAAGAAAAATACTGAACTTATTTAATTTCAATTATTTTTCCTCCGGATAAAGGTTTAAGGCAACCGGTAGTATTTGGAAATGATATAGGTTCATTAATGAATGATCTTATTGCAAGAAAAGCAAAAGCTTGGGACTCTACGAAATCGCCGTCAATTCCATAATCATCAATTGATTGTAAATTAGTATTAGTCAGAGTTCTTTTTTTAATTACATTTATTAGTGATTTATTTTTTCTACCTCCGCCACAAATCAAAACTTTAAAAGATTTTTCTTTTACATTCGATAATAGATTGAGCAATGCAGCTCCAATAATGTGTCCTGTAAAATCTGTTAATGTAGCTGCTCCATCTTCAAGTGAAAGTCCTCTAGCAAACGAAATATCAAAATCATTTACGTCTAAAGATAAAGTTTTTTTATTAGATCTATTTGAATAAAGTTCTTGTGCTTGTTCTAGAATGATTTCATTAACTTTACCTCTTGACGCTAATTTACCGCCCTCATCAAATTTTTCATTAGAATTTTTTCTAACCCATGAATCTATTAAACAATTTCCAGGTCCAATATCTCTGCTTGTAAAATCGTATTTATCATAATTATTGACAATCGTTAAATTAGAAATACCTCCAATATTTAGAACACAAGAAGGGACATCTATTTTATGTTGTTTTAAAATTAATTGATGGAAAATTGGAGTTAGAGGAGCCCCTTCACCACCCTGTTTAATATCGTTTTCTCTAAAATTACAGACAATAGTTTTATTTAAAAGTTGTGATAACAATTTGCCATCTCCTAATTGTTTTGAAATTTTCTCATCAGAGTTATGATATATTGTTTGCCCATGAAATCCTATTAAGTCTACTTTTGTTTTTTTTAAAAGATTTTGAACAACCTTTGCATGAAAAAGTGTTATTTTTTTTTCAAGTTCGTTCATTTTTTTTAAGTTTTTTTCTAAGTCTTTTTTATTATTTATTTTTTCTTTTAAATTATGAATATTGTGATAAATCTCCTCATCATATTTAAAGTACTCATCGCTTATAGTCCGATAGTTGCTTTTACCATCCGAGATAATTATAGAGGCATCAACTCCATCGCCGGAAGTACCGCTCATTAAACCCAAAGATGTATATTCTTTAGTCATATTTATATTTATTTATATCTAATTTTGTATAATAGTAGCATTAACACAAATAGTTCTATGAAAAATTCTTTTTTATCCGAAATGAATTCTAGAGGCTTTGTAAATCAATGCACAGATTCGGATAAACTAGATAAAATTTCCAAAGAAAAACAAATTAAAGCATACATAGGCTTTGACAGTACTGCTCCAAGCCTGCATGTGGGAAGCCTAATGCAAATTATGGTTTTAAGACTGCTTCAAAAGCATGGTCATCAACCAATAGTTTTGCTAGGTGGAGGGACAACACTTATTGGAGATCCTTCAGGCAAGGACGCGACTAGAAAGATTTTAAGCAAAAAAGATATAGAAAAAAATATTGCTGGTATAAAAAAAGTTTTTGAAAAACTTTTGTTTACAAAAAATAAAAGAACAAAACCTATATTTGTTGATAATTATAATTGGTTAGGAAAGTTAAAATACATTGATTTTCTTCGAGATATAGGAAGACACTTTACAATTAATAAAATGCTTACTTTCGATAGCGTAAAGTTGAGATTGGATAGAGAACAATCTCTTAGTTATACAGAATTCAATTACATGATTTTGCAAGCATACGATTTTTACCAATTATTTAAAAATAATAATTGTATTTTGCAAATGGGTGGTTCCGACCAATGGGGAAACATTATTAATGGAATAGAACTTATAAGAAGAATTTTAAAAAAGGAAGCGTTTGGACTTACAACTCCACTTATAACTTTATCTTCGGGTGCGAAGATGGGCAAAACGGAAAAAGGTGCTGTGTGGCTAGATAAAAAAAAGTTCACACCTTATGACTACTGGCAATTTTGGAGAAATACAGCAGATCAAGATGTAAAGCTTTTTTTAAAATATTTTACTGAAATAAATATTGATGAATTAAATGATAGAATTAGTAATGAAAAAGATATTAATAAATTAAAAATTTTGTTAGCCAATGAAACTACAAAGATATTACATGGTTCCAAAGCTGCTAAAGATAGTGAGGACACTGCCAAAACAACTTTTATCAAAGGAGGTATAGGAAAAAATATACCCGAGAAAAAAATGTCAAAAGAAATAATCTTAAAAGGAATAAATATCATAGATCTGTTATCTCAAAATAATTTAACATCCTCAAAAAGTGATGCGAGGAGAATTTTAAAAAACAGAGGAATAAAGATTAATGATAAAGTAATTGTTGATGAAAACAAAATTATAGATTTAAGGGATTTTTCAAATAGTAATTTTATTAAAATATCAGTAGGAAAAAAAACTCATTTAAAAGTTTCAATTATTTAATTTTTTTTCTAGCTTCTATAGCTCTCGTAATAAATCTTGGGGTTAAAGTTTTAACAGGATTAACAGTTGTTTTGAGGTTATTTGGTAAACCTTTGATTTTAAAACTTATTCCAAACACTCCCTCTCCAATTTCTTTTCCTATCAATAGGTCGCCTACAACTGGAATTCTTGATATTAAATTGTTCAAAGTTTTTGCTGGAACAAGAGTCCCTTTTAAACTTACTAGTCCATTTTTTTTTTCAACATAGCCATCCATTAATATAGAAATAGATGGTCCGATCATAAAGATCTCCTGTATAGTCATTTGTGAAGAGTCGCTTGAGTATTTTACAGACAAAGTATCAAAACTTATACCGTCTCCTTTAAGAGTGTCGGTAAGTCCCTTTAAATCAGCAAGTGATAATAATTTTGCTAAAGCTGGCGCTTCATTTAATTTGAAGTTATTGATGTTTAGTAGATTAGTAGACTCTTTATTATCAAAATTTGATAAAAAGTTTAAATTTCCTCCCTCTAAACCTTGAAAGAATTTGTAATCACTCAATAAAGGTAAGGCAATATCAGAATATACTTCTAAAATTTTTTTTTGAGTTTCTTTTGATTTTTTTAGTGAAATATCTAAATGGTCCTTCTCTGAGAAATCACTTTTAGCTGAAATTTTCTCAAATGATCCCTTTTTTATAGTGCCAACTAGTCTAAAATTTTTAAGGGGAAATTTAGCAATTTTTTGCACATTATCGAAATCTATCTGAATATCTTTAGAAATTTTGTTAAAAAATTTATCATTTTTATCACTCTTATTTAATTCTTTAACTAAATTTTTAGCATCAAATACCTTTCCTTTAATAATAATTTGATCTTTATTCATAATTGAAAAATCATTATTTATTTCTTTATTAACCCTTGTTTTCACTTTTATTGAATTAAAATTAATTAGATTATATTTTTTATCTAAATGTAAATTTTTTATTTGAATTTCATTGTTGGGGTCTTTGATATTTAAATTTTTAATAAAAATTGATTTATTTTCATGCAACAGAAGTTCGCTAGATATTGTTGATATATTTTCTTTTGAAAATGAATAATTCATTAGCAAAATACTTGGAAGAATTGAGGCTTTGTTAGTTTGAAATTTTAAATCTACACTTAATTTTTTACCTATTTGTTTAAAAATAATAGCTCCATCAAAAAACTCATTCTGTAAGTTTTTATTATTATTTAAATTCCATGAAGTCTCCTCTAAACCAAAAAAATTTTTCTTATATGAAAATTTCGATTTAAAATTATTGATTTCATAAGTTTTAGATAATGCAATATTTGTTTTTATAATGTCACCTTGAATAACTAAATCATTAATAAGTTTAAAGTTTTCATCAAATTCAAGTATGAGATTTTGAATTTTAAATTTTCCACTTTTGACAATGTTAAGATTTTCTTTTTTCAAACCTATTTTATGCAAAAAAGGTTTGGTTTTTGTTAAATCTAAATATTTAGTATCCAGAACTACCCTTTTAATTGAAAATTTTTTCTTATTTAAAAAATCTAGATCTATATCAGTTCTCAGAGATTTTAACGGTATTGAAACTTGATGAAATTCAATTTTTGGATCAGTGAATTTTACAAATAAAATAATTTTTTTTAAATCTAATAATATTGATATTTTTTTAAAATCTAAATTTACATTGCTATTTGATTTTTTAATTTCAGATTTAATTACACTATTAAATCTATCGGTCTCAAAACCAAAAAAACTTAAGTATGTAATAGATAAAAATAAAAGAAATAAGATAAATAAAAAAGTTGAAAAAATTGCTCTTTTCATTATTTGTTTGTTCTAAAAATTGACCCCTCAATAAATTTATCAATATTTCCATCTAGCACTGAGTCAGGATTTGTATCTTCAATGCTGTATCTTAAATCTTTTACAAGACGATAAGGCTGAAGAACATATGACCTGATTTGATAGCCCCAACCAATATCTGTTTTTGAGTCTAGCTCTTTTTTGCTTTGGTCTGCCCTTTTTTGAATTTCATTTTCATAGAGTCTTGCTTTAAGCATTTTAAAACATGTTTCTTTATTTTTGTGTTGAGATCTCTCATTTTGACATTGAACAACAATTTTTGTTGGCAAGTGTGTTATTCTAACTGCGCTATCAGTGGTATTTACATGTTGGCCACCTGCTCCGCTTGATCTGTAAGTATCAATTCTGATATCTTTTTCATCAATAACTATATCAATATTATCATCTACACAGGGATAAATCCAAACGCTTGCAAAACTTGTGTGTCTTCTTGCTCCTGAGTCAAAAGGTGAAATTCTGACTAAACGATGAACGCCTGACTCTTTTTTCATTAATCCGTAAAGATTTTCTCCGGTTATTTTTAGTGTGGATGATTTTATTCCCGCTTCATCTCCTTTATGTTCACTAATCATTTCATAGAGAAAATTTTTTTTATCAAACCATTTCAGATACATTCTTCTTAACATTTCAGCCCAGTCTTGACTTTCAGTTCCTCCGGCACCCGCGTGTATTTCTAAATATATATCTAAACTATCATTTTCACCTGAAAGAAAGCATTTGATTTCAAATTTTCTTATTTCCTCTAATAACCTAGATATCTTTACCGAACAATCATAAAGAGTAGGCTGATCCGACTCTTCTAAAGCTAATTGATTTAAATCTTTTAGATTTTTAATATCTTTTTCAGTATGGTTGTAAAAATTAAAAATACTTTCAAGAAATTTTTTTTCCTTTAAAATTTTTTTTGACTTATTATTATCTTTCCAAAAATCTTTTTTTAAAATTTCATTATTTAAATTTGAAATTCTAACTTTGACTTTATTTCCATCAAAGATACCCCCTTATATTGAAAAGAGACTTTTCAGAAAGTTTAATATTTTTTTCAAAATCATTCATTAATAGAATCGAGTAAATACGTTATATTTATCACGTTTTTTTCCTAAACTTAAATTCTTTAATGCAATTTCTTTAGAGTCATTTTCTTTAAATGCCTCTATAATAGATTTAGGATCATTAAATTTAGCGTTTTTTCCAGTATCATAATTGATTGGGAAAAAATTTATTGTTTCAGGAACTTTAAAATTTTTCATTTCTTCTTTATATACAGCTGTTTCAACAAATTTTTTAAATATAGGTAAAGCTACCTTAGAGCCTGTTTCAAATTTACCAAGTGACTTTGGACTGTCAAAACCAACATATACACCAATTGTTAAATCAGATGTAGATCCTATGAACCAAGCATCAAAGTTATCATTTGTAGTTCCAGTTTTTCCTGCAATTGGCAAATTAAGGTTTTTTAATTTTTTTCCTGTACCTCTTTGTACGACACCTTCGAGCATAGAATTTATTTGGTAAGCAGTTTCTTTACTAAGTACTTGTTCAAAACTATCAACGATTTTTGGTCTAAAAAGTTTTTCTTTCTCAATTAAAATTTTATCACAACCACTGCACTTACCTTTTTCAGAATTAAAAATAGTTTTACCCCTTCTATCCTGTATTCTGTTAATTAATGTTGGTTTAACTTTTTTTCCTCCATTAACAAATGAACAATAAGCTGTTGTTAATTTTAAAAGTGTAGTTTCATTTGAGCCTAGTGATACAGACAAAAGCTCTGGCACTTTGTCATACACGCCAAGCTTCTTCGAAATTTCAGAAATTTTCTCAAAACCAACATTTTGCGCAACTCTGACGGTCATCAGGTTTCTTGATTTTTCAATTCCTTTTCTAAGAGTTGAAGGGCCATAGAATTTTTTACCATAATTTTCTGGTTTCCAATTCTTAAGGCCTTCTCCTTGTTCGCTGACAAAAGGTGCATCTAAAATTAGAGAATTTGGTAAGAAACCATTTTCAAGAGCTGCAGAATAAACTATCGGCTTAAATGCTGATCCGGGTTGTCTTTTGGCTTGTGTCGCTCTATTAAATTCACTAGATACGAAACTATAACCACCAACTAATGCTTTTACTTTTCCATTTTTTGGGTCTATGACAACTATACTGCCATTTACCAAAGGTAATTGTTTCAGAGTCCAGTTTCCTTTATTGTTTTGTTTAACAAATATTAAATCTCCTATATCAAATAATTCCTCGAAGTTTTTTTTTCTTGTCCACTTTAAATTATTAAAAAATATTTTACCTTCTAAATTATTATCAATAATTTTAATTTTAGTTTCGTTTATATTTATCTGTATAACTTCGGCTATCTTCCATTTTAATGTCTCATCAATTTCAAGTTTTTTTATTTTATCTTCCCAACCGTTTTCACTTTGAGTGTTAGTTATTGGTCCCCTCCAACCTTTTCTTTTATCGTAAGCTTCAATACCAAATCTTAATGCGTCTAATGCTGCAATTTGATATTTGCCACTCAAAGGAGTACTTATTGAAAGCCCTTCTGAATACAATTTTTTAAAACCATAATCCGTTTTTACAATTCTTCTAACTTCTTCTGTAAATGATTTTGCTTCTTTTATTAAAGATATTTTTCTTTTATTAAGAGTAATTTTTTCTTTAGTAAATTTTTTATAATCTTTATTTGATATATATCCATTTTCTTTTAAATTATTTAAAACTAAATTTCTTCTAACTTTTGCAAGTGACTCTGATTTGTAAGGATTGTATTTGCTTGGAGCTTTAGGTAAAGCAGCTAAAAGTGCAGCTTCTTTGTAATTTAGTTCTTTTACAGATTTATTAAAATATTCTAAACTAGCAGAAGCAACCCCATATGTACCCTGTCCTAGATAAATTTCATTAAGATATAATTCTAAAATTCTCTCTTTTGTATAAGCTTTCTCTATTCTAAAAGCTAATATTGCTTCTTTAATTTTTCTTTTTAAAGAGACTTCATTTGTAAGTAAAAAATTTTTAGCTACTTGTTGAGTTATTGTTGAGGCACCTTCTAACCTTTTGTTCGTGAGAATATTTCTTATATTTCTTATAAATGCTCTTGTTACCCCACGAGCATCGATACCAGGATGATCGAAAAAATTTTTATCTTCTGCCGACAAAAAAGAATAAATAACTTTGTTTGGAATTGACTCATAAGGAATAAATAGCCTTTTTTCCAAGGCATATTCGGCAATCAATTGGCCTTTGTCATCATAAACCCTGCTCAATACAGAGGGCTCATAACTTGATAATTTTTTATAATCAGGTAGATCGTAGGAAAAGTACCAAAAGGCTGAAAAAATAAAAAAAATACTTATTAAAATTCCTAAAACAAAAACTTTGAAAACTGTATTATAAATTTTTTTCATATGTATTTCCCTTTAATTTTAATAAATACACATATTTTGGCTATCTTAAGGCAGTTTATAAGTACAAAAATTGGCATTTAATAATAATTAAAAAAAATGTATAGTAATTTAATACATTTTATGAATCTAAATTTAAATAAAACAAATTTTAAAACAAAATTTATGAACAGGTTAAACTCAACATGCAAAAAAATTTATACATTGATGCTTCGCATCCAGAAGAAACTAGAATTGTACTTAAATCAGAGTCAAATATTGAAGAATACGAGTCTGAAAATAAAAACAATCTAAATTTAAAAAGTAATATTTACTTAGGTAAAGTAGGCAGAGTCGAGCCTTCACTTCAGGCAGCTTTTATTGATTTTGGAAGAGAGCGTCATGGCTTCCTGGCTTTCAACGATATACAATCTGATTATTATCAAATTCCAACTGAAGATAAAGAGGAATTACAAAAAGCTGAAGAAAAAATTAGAGAAGATCTAAAAGAGAAAAACGAAAATAAGGAAGAAAAACCTGAAGACGAAGGTGTTACTAACCAAAATCAAACAAACAATAATAATGGAAATAGTGAGGTAAAAAATCAAGAGCTCAATCAATCAGAAAAAATAAGAGAAAAACTAAAAAATAGATATGGAATTAGAAGATATAAAATTCAAGAAGTAATAAAACCTGGTCAAGTAATATTGGTACAGGTTATGAAAGAGGAACGTGGCCAGAAAGGAGCAGCTTTAACAACTTTTGTTTCTTTGGCTGGTAAATATATTGTGTTAATGCCAAATGTCGCAAAGGGCGGCGGAATTTCAAGAAAAATTTTCAATTATGAGGAAAGGAATAAAATTAGAGAGATATTAAAAAATATTAACATCCCTTCTAATATGGGCTTAATAGTTAGAACTGCAGGAGCAAGAAAAACACGAAATGAGATAGATAATGATTTACAAAATACAATTGGTTTATGGGAAAAAATTAAAAACAAAGCAATTAATTCTACAGCTCCTCTGCTTATTCATGAAGAAGGAGATGTTATAAGTAGAGCATTAAGAGACATATATGATAATGAAACCAAATATATATATGTTCAAGGAAATGAGGGTTATCAGAAGGCTAAATCTTTTATGAAAGAATTTATGCCCGGAAGTTCAAAATACGTAAAAAAATATAGAGGTAAAGTGCCTTTGTTTCATAGTGTAGGTATAGAAAAAGATTTAAATAAAATTTTTGAACCTGGAGTAAAATTGAAATCTGGAGGTTACTTAGTAATTAATCCAACAGAAGCTTTGGTAGCAATAGATGTTAACTCGGGACAATCTACTAAACAGGTTAATATTGAAAAAACAGCATTGAATACAAATTTAGAAGCAGCCGAAGAAATTTCTAGACAAATTAAAATAAGAGATTTGTCAGGTTTAATTGTAATAGATTTTATAGATATGATTAATTTTCATAACAAAAGGCTTGTGGAGAGAAGAATGAAAGATAGACTAAAATTGGATAGAGCTAGAATACAGGTTGGAAGGATAAGTAACTTTGGTCTTTTGGAAATGACACGCCAAAGATTAAAGGAAAGTTCTATCAAATGGGAAACTAATTTATCAATGGAATCATTTGCCCAAAAAATCATTAAAAAAATTGAAACTTTAGCTTTTTCAAATAAAACAAAAATAATAACCGCCTTTGTACCTGAAAAAGTAAGCATGTA
>MDTE01114348.1_pt1 | contig 16979 bp, 17 predicted proteins | sample 811231 | NCBI WGS metagenome assembly MDTE01 (sample SAMN05326651, study PRJNA326480) | marine metagenome | isolation source: seawater | place: Indian Ocean: Red Sea | collected 2010
AGCATAGCCATTGTTAGCCACATAACTATCCACTTGAGATTCTGATAACTGAGTGTTTGTATCTGTTTTGATATAGCCCATAGAGCTGATATCAGAATCCGATAGCGTAGTGTCTTGAGCGGGGATACCAAGACCAGTGATATCAGCTTTAGATATATTTAGTTTGGAGAATGAAATTCCGGCATTAGTTGCCACATCTGCGTTAGAAACAGATGACAAGAATCCATTATTTGCGACAAAGCTATCGACATCAGCTTCAGAGAGTTGAGTATTGGTGTCCGTTTTAATATACCCCATAGAACCAATTTCAGCATCAGATAATTTGGTGTCAGTATTTATCACATTATCGACCCATGAAGGATAGCCGGATGAGAGACTTAAGACCTGATTGTCGTCACCTTTTGCGAGTCTTTTCCATCCATCCTGATAGTAAAGAATATCGCCATTAGCTTGAGACGGAACAATAGGAGTCCGTGCATTGGAGAATCGGGAGTCAGAGCTCAAAGCATAACCATTATTTGCGACAAAGCTATCGACTTGCGCTTCAGATAATTGAGTATTGGTGTCTGTATACGTTTTAATATAACCCATACCCGCAATATCACTATCTTTAAGCTGAGTATTGGTATCTTGTGCAGGAATCCCTAATTTAACAATGTCATCTTTTGATATATCCGCTTTTTTAATAAAGCCATTAGAAATAGATATTAGTTCTACTTCTTCAGATGTTAATTGTGTATCATTATCACCATCGGCGATATCTCCGGGTATATTTTGAAGAGTGGACCATGACACAGTCTTCAAATACCCATTATTTTCTACAAAAGAATCCACTTCAGATTCAGAAAGTGTGGTATCGGTATCAACGATATTATCCATCCATTCGGGATACCCATTTTCAAGAGTTAAAACTTGTCCAGATCTGCCAGTAGAAGCTAAGCGCTTCCATTCTCCGTCTTTATACACCATCATATCCGCATTCATTTGCCCACTTACTTTTGGTGTTCTTGGATCTGACAATCTGGGGTCATCACCACTGATTAATTGATCACTAGACGTTCCGACTATATTTTGAGATTTAAGTAAATTAAAGGTCATGTTTGTTGATGTGATAAACCCACCGTTTCGAGCTTCATTTTGGATGTCAGTTGCAGTTGGTGACGAGATACCTAAGCTGATAATATCCTGTTTAGATATATTGAGTTGTTGAAATGGAAGTTTCGTACTAGCTGAAAAATGCACTTCTGTTAGGCTATCCTTCGGAATAGAAGAGAGCGGCAATGTCCCCTTAATATTAGCTGCGGATAGATCTGTAATATCAGATCCATTTCCCTTGAATTGACCGCTAAATGTTTGACCTACCAATTCTTTTGATACCTCAATCCGAGTTGGAGAAACAGTGAGCACAGATTCATTGTTTCTAACTATTTGGAAATCAGCATCCGTTTTGGTTCCAACAGATGATATTACGTTCCCTTGATTTGTTTTTTCAATCCCAAGAAAAGCCCAATCTCGGCCTTTATTTAAACCAACTTTCGCCATAGCGCCTGTTTCAGCATTAGATGTTTTATTTTCTACTGAAAAGACGACATCGCCAGCGCCTTCCTCTTCAGAAATAGTTTTATTAAGATCCAATGCTCCAATGATTTTAGATACCGGGATAGCTTGTAATTTTTCTGGTGAAATTGAATCATCGATTATCTGAGATTGAATATTAAGCGTGCCTGTAAGATTTGACAAAGATGGAAAATTTTTGATGTTAGCAAACTCCACGCTCTCAGCACTATCGGCTGTGTGAGATCTCAATGCATGAAACCAAGGTCTAAATTGCATAAATGTCTCTTCCCCATCTATAGATATTGAATAATAAGCCAGCTCTTTTTTTATTAATTCGTCTGATAACTCGTTAATAGGCATGATAACAACGGATCTTACGATTTCATGGTTTGGGAACTCTTGTTCATAAGCTAACACCGGATTTCCTTGAACATCTTTTGTGTAAATTTTAAAATCGACGTTATATCGTCCATTTATAGCCCCTCCATCAGGCCATTTTACAACTCCTTTAAATAGTAACTCCTTATTGAAACCAAACGATAGGCTTGAAATGGCTACTATAAAAAATAAGCACAATTGTATAATTTTTCTCATTCTTTCCTCCTTAGAAATTTAAATTTGTCGTGTAAAAATATTGTTGTTCTGAATACGATGACGGATCATTTTGATAAGCAAAATAAAAGTCGATATTCAAAACATGTAACCCCACTCCTAGTGAGAAGACAGAGCGGGTGGTTTTATCGCTTAGAAAGTCTTGATAATCACTATGACCGACGCTAATACTGATCGGCTGTCCATATAAAATGTAAGGCTTATATACAGCGCCTATACCAGACAACTGAGTACCAGAATCAAGAATTGTCTTTTGGAAATAGAGAGAAAACTCATCCCAAACTTGAGCCTTCCCGCCTAAAACAAGGCTTGAGGGGAGTAATTCTGATGTTCCATTTGAATATGAAACATCACTTTTAAGGATATTTTTTAATGTTGAAGATATAGAAATGCTATCCAGCAATTTATTCAGTTTAAATGTAAATAATGCTCCGAAATCCATATTGAGACCATCGCCGGTTAGCTCAAATCCTCTATATGTATATTTTGATATAGTGGTGCCAATTGACATCCATTCTGTTAGCTCCTTTTGAATGGCTACTCGATAAATAGCAGATTGAATATCATAAACAGACACTGTTTTTGCTTCAGAATTGCTATCCAAAATATTTTGTGGGATATCGGCTGACTCAGCCCGAAACACCCCCAATCCTATTTTGGTATGAAGCAGATTGAATCCAATGCTCAAATTGTTATATTTTACGTCCTGATCAAAAAATGAACTTTGATAAAATGCGAGTGAACCATTTTTAATTGTCTTTAAATTGGCCGGGTTTCCCCACAATGCTTGGGAAGAAGATGAAAAACCCTCTACACCACCACGAGCTATTTCTTCAGCATTATAGGTATCATCAACGTAATATTGTGCTGCAAAAATAGGCAGTGAAAGTGATACTAGAATGAATAAGGAAAAATACAGTCTCATACAAACTCCTTTCATTTTTGAATCTCAAATTTGGTTCGATGAAGATTTCCATCGATTTTTAAAAAGGCAAAATATAAACCGGTTGGAAGTTCATTTACTATTTCTATTGGAACTTTGTTATAACCCGCTGCACCCCCAGGGATATCACCAGGTTGATAGATATATTCAGCTACAAATCGGCCACGGCGAGTATAAATATTAATGGATGTTTCTTTATCATTCCCCAATCTATAACAGAAATAAGATTGTATGAGAGGCTTTACAGGAGATGGGGCTATTAAGAATGAGCCAATTAAGCCTTCAGCACCAGCAGACACTTCAATTTCAGGATCAATATTTTCAGCTTCAAAGAATGTTTGTAAGATATTTGTATTAACTACATCGAAGCCTAGAAACCCAAAGTTTGAGACAGAAATTCTTCGATTCGATCCAGCATCATTTTGAGTACTATTAGAGATTTGTGACGCAAGACTTCCTGCTTGAAAGCCTGCTAATTCAATAGAAATAGCATAAAGAGGTGAGAGTATGAGTGCGATTAATATAAATACTTTTATTGTTTTTTTCATTTTTTTCTCCTAAATAATTAAATTGTCGAACATGAATACTTTCATCCAGATTCTATAACCCTCTTCAGTTGAAGATTGATCGATATTCAATTGAAAATTTAAGTTTTTCCGCCATTTATAAATCGCGCCAAAAGCCTGAAAAGAGTTGTGATTCGTTTTTTGATATTTCAAATAAATATTTATGTAGTCGCTAATTTCAAAAATAGATCTTGCTGAAAATAGGTAGGTTTTTTTGGAATATAAGTTATCAATGAGCGCTGATTGAAACGAATTGAGGGTATATGATCGTTTTACAAGACTTAAATTGGGATCAGAATCCCAATGGGTATTGATGTTTGAAAATGAAATCTGAGTCCGAAGCGGGAGATCAAAATCAAATCGATCTTTTCGCGTTATTTTAATAATCGTTTGAGAGCCTGAATCAATAGTCTTATCTGTAGTTAAAGAGCTTATCTTTGCCGTTATTTCGGAATTAAACCAATTTATGGGCAATGTCGCTGATATCGAAAAAGCGGATAGTGAGTGTTTGAGATCGGTAGCTAAACTATTCGAATAACCAATTTGGACATTGTCATTGATGGAAATGCTCCCAACCGCATCAGAGTCAAGAGACCATAATCTGAAATTTATTAGGTTATAGTTGAACCCAACAAATAATAAGTTGGGGTATATCAAGCGATCATTAATCTCCCATAAGTGGATCGGCAGCTCTTCACCTGTTCTAATAGAAAAAATAGAAGAATCGATTTCATGCTCATAAGACACCCCATATCCCATTTTATTTTTGAACTTAGACAGGGTCAATCTTATACTATTGTCAAAATTATTATGAAATGCATAATGGCTGTATACCGAAAAAGATGAATACAGTGTCGATTTTCCACTCATACTTAATGGAATCTCACCCTTTAACGGGTATATATCACCTGGATATATAGTTGTTGAGAGAATGCTCGAAATCATTATCAACAATACTAATGGTGTTTTGAAGCTCATATATTTCAACATACAATAGTTATATTTGTTTTACAAGTATATATATGATTTGTACCTAAATATGTATTTGACAATAGTTATAATATTATATATTTTAGAATTATGGGGTATGAAAATTTTTTTGAAAGGATAATATTTAATGATCACAATTAAGTATTTTGATTGGCAGATGTTTGAGGCGCTTTCAAAAACGCTTAATTTTAAAAAATATAAAAGAGAAGATATTCAGGAATCAATTCTGGATGATTCAACAAGGGTCAAACGAATTTCTTATAAAAAATTTATTGTGCTCGGAAAGAGCCACAGCAGAAAACATTTTTTTTCTGTTCTGCATATCAATAAGAAATTTACAGTTAGTCCGATTTTTGTGCGGTTGATGAATAAAAAAGAAAAGGATCATTTTGATGAATACCAGTACTTGGATTAGAAACAATGGATGACACCTTATTTGATTTTGAATCGATTGAAGAAGAAACCCAATTCTTTATCAATGATTGGCAGCCATCAATGTTGGATGAAATGGAGGATGTAGTGGATGGCTTTAGAGATGACCGTGAATCTGACAAAGCCGCATTTACTGTATATTTCAAACCTACTGAAATCAAATTCTTAAAATTCATGGCATATTCAGCGGACTTGAGCATCAGCTCAATCGTACTTCGTGCAGCAGAGAGCTATATATTTTCAGGGAAGGAGGTGGAAGAGTTTAGTAAACAAAAAGATAGAGAAGGAGCCAAACAAACGACTGTTTATATGAGTCCTGAACAGCGGAATCGACATAAACAGATTGCTAAAACGATAGGGTTGAGCACGAATCAGCTGTATCGGATGTGTATAAATGGTGTTTTCAAGCAAGAAAAAGAGAACACCCTGTTCAATCAGAAATCATTATTTGAAGGAGAATAAAATGAAGAATAAATTAGTATTAATTGGTGCGATATTTTTAATTTCAAGCTCTCAATTGTTGGCAGCTTCAGATCCAATACAGAAGTTTTTAAGTTCATTAAATAGTTGGGTGTTTCTTACAGCTGGGCCATTGCTTATCCCGGTCGCATTTGGTGTAAGCGCACTTGTTCGAACCGTGAATGAAGATAAAGGAAAAATGATTTTCAAAAATGGCCTGACTGCAGGCATTACGATCACGTTTTTCACGCAGCTTTGGTATTGGTTTGTTGGGCTAGGCGCTTAGGAAATTAAAATGGAACCTATAAAAACGCGATTTTTGCTTAAAACTCCAAAGTTTTTAGGTCTAGATATTATGCTAGATATTGCATTGATCGTGTTTATGGGGCCATTCTTTCTTTTACTCCCTAAATTTTCCTCTTTTTATATGATTGGCATTGCCATTATTCATCTTATTTTATGGCGGATATTGAAAGATAAAGAGGAAAAATATTTACAAAATAGGATTCGATTTTACCTATATGATCAAAAGATATGGATGAAGAATAGAGATATCGTGTCATGAATAATCGAAATAGCATATGTGAAAAATTGAATATTGCGGATATTTCAGATGGGATTGTTACATCCTTTGATCTGAAATATTCGAAGTGTTTTGAGATCACAGGAAAAGACTATGAGATGCTTTCTGATCAGGACATTCAGAAATGGAATGAACAAGCTAAAGGTTTCTTAAATAATTTACCTGATGGAGTAACCGTTCAGATTCTAAATTCGATTCGTTATGGAAAGAGTTGCCTCGTAGAAAAATTAGAACAAAAGATTGGACATCATAGTGACGAAAAATTATCTTTTTTAGCAAATGATTATCTTAATCAGTTAAAAAGACGACCACAACGAGAACATACGATATATCTTTTTGTGACATATGACTCTAAGTTTAAAGATAAACCGAGCTATATATTCCCAAAGCTATTTAATAGCATCGACCGGGATGCTATTACAAAAAATAGGGCAAAAGCCTTATTGATTCTCAAGGAGTTTGAAGATGCGACACTGCCATTATTGGGGCTAGCGACAAAACCCCTTGATTGCCAAGAGGCATTTCAACTAATGGTTGAGCTACTGAATCGATCAAAGTCACAATCCTTAAATATGGTGGCTACCCAGGCAGATAAAGGGTCGCCTAGTTTTTATAAGAAATATCCATATTTAAAACATATAACGGTCAGGGACCAATTGATTCGAACAGCGATAGATAATCGGAACCCGAATATTATCGAATCGGACGGCGTTTATTTAACCACTCTTAATATGGTTGCCTTGCCACAAACAATATCAGACGATTTGATAAACTTACTATCAAAATTTGAATTCAGTTTTGACCTTTCATTTCAAATTACAAAACCAAATGAATCAGATTTTATATCACAGCTTAATTTGATTCGAACGATTTGCGGTTCTAATAGAGTCCTAAAATTAAACCAAAATGATGATATTGCCGAAGATCAACAACTCTACCAAATTGAGCAGACAAAAAATCTCCTTAAACTAGATATAGAAACAGCTTTCGAAATTCGACTGGTATTTGTCGTCTATGACCATTCACCGGAAGGATGTATAAAAAAGTCTCGAACAATTGAGAACGCGTGTGCCAGTAGCGATGGATTTCAAGTCATTCAAGATAATTTTTGTCATTTAAATAATCTTGTGTCGGTTCTACCGGGCTGTTTTCAGCTCAATCAACGAAAATCGGCTTTGTTGAGCTCTGATCTATCTCGTTTTTTACCATTTGCACAGAAGTGGAAAGGAACAACGGATCTTCAGTTCCTATTGGAAGATAGCAGCCATCAGCTTTTGCCATTAAGCTACAAAACGGAACAGCCCGGTGTTTCTGTGCCAAACTCATTAGTAGCAGGAACACCAGGCGAAGGGAAAAGTTTTTTTACTAACTGGTTGATCGCCAAATTAGTTACATATAACCCAAAAACGTTCATTAACGTAATAGATAATGGCGGTTCGTATAAGAAGCTATATTCTATTTTTAAAGATAGAGCGATTTATTTGGAAATTGATTATAAAGACGAGTGTGCTTTCGATTTCTTTTCTATGAAAAGTATCGTGAGATCAGATGAAACGACATATGGGCGATACATTCAATATATGTCAAATTTACTGTCCTTAACTGTCCAGGATGAGGGCGCCAGTGCTTATTCCGAAGCTGAAAAATATGTGCTTGAGACAGGGCTCCATAAGCTATATGACAGTATTTCTGATGATGATATCCCGTTATTAGAAGACTATCAGAAAATCGTTGGTGAGATTGAACCTCGTGATGGTGAAGATGAAATCTTTATAGCACGGCTAGTAAAGAATTTAGATATTTATACGGATCCAAAATCACCAAAGTCAAAAATATTTAATAGAAGAAGCACTATTCAGTTCGATAAACAGATGCTCTTTATTGATATCCAGAACATAGATCAGGACCCTAAATTTCAAGCGATTTTCAATTTTATGATTAACCAAAATATTCGGGATCGGATGGTCCATTATCCCGATTGGAAACAAATAAATATTTGGGATGAAGTCTGGAAGGCATTTAAGGTGGCTAAATCCAAAGATTTAATGGAAGAAGCCGGAAGAAAAGGTCGAAAGAATGACACATCTATCATGCTTGTGAGTCAGTTTGTTTCCGATTTTCTAGACGAATCAATTGCACCGATCAGAAACGCTTGTCCCATTCATTATATTTTCAAAACTACCGATCTCGATAGACTTACAGGACCAGAATTTAAATATAATCAGAATCAATTGCGAGCAATAGAGTCGATGCGTGGTGAAAAAGGAAAATCAAGTCAGTTTTTTCTAAAGTGGGGACCGCATGCCACTGTTGCGCATCTTGAAGGATCTCGTGTCGATGCTGAACTGTGCTCAACAGATACCGAAACGTTCAAAAAGTATGCCGCAATTTATGAGAATGGGAATGCAGATATGTTTGACATGATCCAAGCAATGGAAAGAGAAACATGCGCCGTATAATATTTACAGTATTATCGATCTTTGTTTTGCAAACTGCATGCTTTGGGTTTTGGGAAGAAGCATTAGGGCTTCTAGACAAAGGAATGAGCAAACTAGAGCAATTGAACTCAATTGCAAAAGATATGAAGGGGATGGCAAGCGCACTAGAAAAATTGAATGTGATAGAAGAAAAGCAGCTGAATGATTTAGATCGACTGGTATCAAATATCGATGATCAATATGAGTTAGCAGATGACCTGTTTTATGATTTTCCAAGTACGGTTTCTAATCAGATTCCTTACGAAATTAAAGAGAAGAACGATGCCTTAAATTCATTATCCGAACAGTTATCTGAGTACACTGGCCATGATTATTATGAAAATATTGTCGAGGAACTAAAAGCAAAGTTTTTGGAAGAAGATCAAATATTAGTTGAAAAGAAATCAGGTGCCGTAAGAGACTTAGAAGATGATATTTCAAAAATTCAACAGATCATAAAAGATGGGAATGAAAAAACGCTTAATCAAGTCTCTACACAATACAATATCGAAAGCAATTTTCTTCAGCGTCAGCTATTAGAAATAACAAAAGAACAGGTGGATCTGGCTAGAAAATCAGATCGAGAAAAACAGGTTTCAGATCTATTGGAACATATTGAGCAAGAAAGAATAGCGTCGATTAATAGGAAATCCGATAACTTTGCTAGTATATTAAGGAAATATTTACGATGAGTGTAAAGGGATCGATTCAAGGGCTAGTTGCCGTTTATCCAGATTCATCATCTGATTTTATTGTCACTAATTTATCGAGTGAAATTGATAGGCTGATGGATTATTATGTGCCTATCGCATTTACGTGTATGCTCATTTCCATAGGAATTCGATTAATCAATAGTTTCAGAAACAAAGAATCGATAGTAATGGGCGATATATTTGTTCATATTGCCATAATATCTATAGGCTTTGTAATTTGGGACGCATTCTTCTTAACGACGACCAACTTATTTAATATGCTGGCTGATGCGATCATGCCGACCACAGATGTGGAGTTATTCTTTTCGAGTTTGAAAGAGGGTGCCGATAGCAGAGGCGAGTTCTCACTGATGGATCTAAATATCCCTCAAATGTTATCTGGATTTGTTGGGTTTCTAAGTTTGTTATTTGCCGCCGGATTATTTGTGGCTAGAAAAATAATATTAGCGATCATTTATGTATTTGCTCCCTTAGCACTTGCTCTTTCTCCACTCCCTATGTTTGGGCTAGGTCATATAAAAACAATCCTACAAACTATGATTCAAGTCCAAGCCTGGGTCGTTATTCATTCAGGATTTTTATTAATCATGACAAAAATGATGGCAGGCACTGAAACAAACAATTTAGATGGTTATTTAGAGTGGCTATTATATACCAGCTCCTTGTTGGTAGTGTCTGTAATTGTCCCATCAATGGCCCAAATAATATTTGGTGGTTCAAATATGTTATCTATACCGGCTGCAATTAATTATGCTTCAAAAAAGTTAGACAACAAAGCGCGCTCTTTAGGGCTTGGAGCTGCAAAGGGAATGATGGGAGTGGGTGGAATGGGGCTTGGTCTATCTGGAAAGTTCGTTGATTCTCTACTTGATAAAGCATATTCTCAGGCCGCTCAACCTTCTGAACAAAATATACCGAAAGGACCAGGAACAATATGTTAAAACTATTTAATAAGAAAAAGAAACCAGATGAATTTCAACCAACGGAGAATATTTTCGATCAGTTAGTGAAAACAAATAAACGGCAAACATATTTTATTGTATTGCTATTGGGCTTACTCTTTTTTACATTCAAATCAGCGAATAAGCCGCCTATTGTGGTACGGCTTTATGAAGATGGATCCAGTCAAATAATGAAAAACTATCGATCTGAAAACCAGGTCTCAAAAGAAGATCTTCAGATCTTTACAGATAGCTTTATCCGTAAAATGAATTTAATCGACTCTTTCCATTTAAAAGAACGTCTCAATCAAAGTCTAAACATGATGAGTGAGAGCCTAAAAGAAGAATATTTGAATGATGTTCTAACAAAAGAGAATTTGGGAACGATTAAAGATCTTGAGTGGGAAACAGAAACCAAGATACTGAGACGAAAATATGCTAAGGAGAACAATCAGATTAAATGTGAAATCACCTATATTAGAGCGGTTCAAGATAAGAAGAATAATAGGGAATTCAGTATCCCATATAGAGGTGAAATTGTTATTGCATTAGCTGAGCGATCTGAAGCATTTCCATTTGGATTAAAGGTCACAGGATTTGATCATGAGCGAATTGAAACAAACTGATAATCTAGATATATTCGAAAAACAGACCAATAAAAAACACATTGTTATATATGTTTTTTTAGGAATAATCACTGTTTTTTTCATAATGGTCATCGGGCTCAATATTTATGTATATGGATTTAGAGAGTCTTCAAATAGTAGTGATATTGCAATAGATACCATGAGGTCTGCAAAAGAAGAACTCCACTTTATTGAAGGTTCTGTTACTCCGTACCAAAAAGAAACTGTGAGTAATATTTTAGAATCGCGGATTAATGGGACACGTAATAAATCAAAAGAAAGTCCCAAATTAGCCAAACATAAGCAAATGATAAATAGTGAATTAGAATTTGTGAAAAGAATGGCTCAAGCTCCAAAACCAATTAAAACAGCCTCAAAAGCGCCGGTACTATCACATAAAAGTACAACCGTTGTACCTGTTAAAGATAAAGAAAGGACTAAAAAATCAGTTCAGAAAAAGAGAAAAACAACCCAATCAACAAATGATTTTTTTATATATCGAGATTATTCTGTTAAGGAACAAATAAATCCGAATTCTAGAAAAACAGATATCCCGATTGCGACTACACTCAAAGCCATTCTTCTAACAGATCTGAACTCGTCTATCCCAGCAAATACTGTTGTCGCTCAAGTAACTCATGCCCCAATAAAAATGAAACGCTATATAGGCGCTACTATTTTGGGAAATATGAAAGCAGACATAAAAAACAATCGTATATTTATCGATTTTGATCGGCTGGTCATTAATGACAAAGAGATCAATATTAATGCTATCGCGCAAGATCAAAATGGCTCAGACGGAATTGAAGCCGAGCGTAAGGATAATTTTTCAAATGACTTGTTAAAAGAAGGGATAGAGCTTGGGATGGATGTGCTAGCAGCTTATGTTGGAAGCTCAACAGGCATATCCTCTATCCAAGAAAAATCGTCGGATCAAATAGATACCGATATTGTGTTATCAATTGGAAAATCAGAGTCTTTTAACCTGTTTTTCCAGAATAGTTTGAAGTTGTAGTAGGGAAAATAATGAAAAAGATAATAATAGTAATACTAGGTTTGATAATGATTGGATCTATACAAGCGAAATCGAATAGGGGGTCAGTTACAAAGTTCGAAAATATAAAACCTGTCACAGTGGGTAGAAGCATTTATACACGATCCCATGTATTGGGTCTAAAAAATTATAAAGTGCCTTTATATGATGATTTAAGGTATACCGTTTTCACATCGCTAAGAGGGGTGACTCAAATCATATTCCCAAAAAATATGAGAATAAAATCTCATAAAAGTGGAATGGATGAGTACTTTGAAATCTCACCAAATAATGCGGCCTTAGCAGATGAGTCCGACAGTTCTTTTCGCTACTTATTTGTGAGACCTATAATCCCTGAATCCATACCTGCTTCGCTAAATTATAAAATCCAAAAGAATCCTAATTTATTGAATCGAACGTCTACTCAGTTACATGTCATATTAGAAAATGAAAACGGTGAAGATGTATTCGTTCGGATGGTTTTAGAGATAAGCTCGAAACGAAATGAAAATGAGACGATAGAGATTGTTGCTTCTATTCCAGAAGATTTTAATTCACCAAAATCAACCATAAAAAATCTCAAGAAATCGATTTTAGAGAGTATGAATAGAGAAAAGCGAATGATGTTCGATGATTTTATGGTATTTAATGTTGGGAAAACAAAACACTATAATAAACAAACCACTATTAGTTTAGAAACGATTACTTCTTCATCTGAATATTATTATTATAATTGCGTGATTAGCGGTAACGGATTGTTGCCACTTTCAAAAGAAGATATAAAGCTCGGTGTTTCATATTATAAGCGTGGTTTATTTTGGGAAGATCGATTCAATGAAGGGACTCTTGATGCAAGCTATATTATAGTTTACCCAGATTCATCTGAATCACAAATTCCAGAACAAAGGATGGATATCAAAACCAACGGATACTTTCAGAGAAAAGTAACCTTTGCATTTAAAAAAGGTGCCGATAATGGATTCTTCTATAGCACTTTAAATATAAAGAATTCAGCGGTTATTTTTGAAAACAAAGTGTTTTTAAAAAAGAGTACGGAAATATACCCTGAATTTTTAAGTGACAATGCAATTTAACATCTATTTAATTTTAGGGTTTGGGTTCCTCGGCCTATTAATACACGGCATCCTACATTACGTTCGGCATCTTAAACAGGATACTCACGGAAGTGCGAGTTGGATGTCCAAATGGCAACGTAAGGAGCTCCTAAACCAAAAAAATGATGGGCTCGTCATCGATGGTATTAATCGGTTAACGAAAACAGATAGTTTTGAAAATTTGCTTTTAGTCGCACCGACCGGTCAGGGGAAAAGCACAGGATTTGTAATCCCCAATGTCATATTATCAGATGGAAACTCTTCTGTGATCGTAGATCCATCAGGAGAAATATATGATATGACGGCTGCTGGCATGCAGAAAATGGGGTATCAAATTATATTGATAAGCCCAGTAAGAAAACCATCCAATTGTTATAACCCTCTTCATTATGTAAGTTCCTTAAAAGATTCGGGTATGGTTTCGGAGTCGTTAATGGCCCATTTAGAATCTAAAAGCAGTCCGATCTGGCATACCGCAGGTGCTAAATTGCTGCAATCCATCATCTATTTTTTAGTCCTTAAATCAGCTGAAGATGACATCAACTATCGAACCATTAATAATTTGATTGATATCCTAGGCAAGGATTATGACGAACAGGAACGAATATTGGGATCCGTAAAAGATGAAAAACTTACCTTCATTTATTCGTCATTCAAAAATGCGAATAAAGAGGCTAAAGCTGGCATTCAACTAATGGCTAAAGAGGCCGTAGGCCTATTCATTGAAGATGAAATGGCAGAACTGACTGGTAGCCACAATATAAGCTTTCATGATTTGAGAGAAAAGAAAACGATTATATATCTGATTTTTCCAGAAATGGAAATTAAGCATTATTCTCCGTTTCTCAAAATATTTTTCAGCCAACTCTTTCATTTTATTAATACTAATCCCGACGGGTTAGCAGTATTTTGTTTATTAGAAGAAGCGGGAAATATCGGAAAGATTCCATTGTTCGAAAAAGCGATTACTACCCTTAGAAAACGTAAATTTTCGATTTCAGTTGTATTACAGGAGATCAGGCAACTAGAAAATGTTTATGGGCGAGAATCAGCCGAAGTCATCCTTTCTGGTGGGACAGTATCGAAATTATTTTTACCAGGTTTAGGGCGAACAGCATGTAGAGAGATTAGCGAAATGCTTGGCGATGAAACTATTAAATCCCAATCAAAATCGAAATCAAGAAATCAAGGCTCAAAAATGTCATCAAGCAGATCTGAAAACACATTAGGTCGACGTCTGCTGATGCCAGATGAAATTCGAAAAATGAAAGATTGGACCGCTCTTTTTATCCGTAAAAATCTTCCCCCTACCCGCCTCAATGTTCAGCCCGTTTTTAGACAGAAGCGGTTTCGAAATTTTTTGGAATATAATGAAAAAAATGAACCTAAGATTGATCTGTCCATCGGGTTTAAGACCGCAAAATTTGAGTATAGTCTGCCTGAGGCCTCTTCAGATGAAGTTCGAGAGGTGAGCTATCATGAGTCGCTCGACACAATAAAAGAAAAAGAATATGAGGATATTACTCAAAAACCCAGCTTAGTTGGGTTTTAGCTAAAAGTATCTACACATCTCATTTTAATTCTAACCCCTTTAATTTCATGATCTTCTTCGGATTAAAAGGGATCTTTTCTTCGGATTTCTGTGCCAATCCTAAATATTTCTTTTTAACTCTATCTAACGTTTTAACGGCTGTACTTACTAAGAAATCGAGTTTGTTTTCTACTTTCTGATTCGGATTTCGAATCGCTTTTTCGCGCTCAACACCTCGAAGAAATTTTTGGGCATTCATAGATAGATATTGCCCCTTTTCACTATATGGAAAAAGATACACATGAGCGTGCGGGATCTTTGTATCGAAATGTGTACTAAAGGCATACCCAATATTATCGCCTTTAGGGAGATATTGAGTTCGAAACTTTTTGAACGTATCACGAACGATATCATCCATAAATTGAGCCATTCGCTCTTTATTGTCTTTTACCGTTTGTTCACCGTATTTCGCGATAAGGTCTCGCTCTTGTTTTCCATAATCTTTAAAATCAATACTTGAAGCATGTTGAATATCATCTAAGCTCGGAGCTAAAACAAACCGTCTTAAACCCACATGTTTTTCTTTCTTATCCGTAATATTTTTTAAACGATCATTCCAAAAATCTAATACTTTTTGAATTCTTCCTTTCTTATCAAGTTTTCCAAATCCTTGTTTGTACATCGCCGTTCTAAGAAAACCAGATAGCCGCATATCATTATCTGGTTTATCTTCCCATTTCTTTTTCTGTTGAGCGATTTCACCCCTTAATATTACAATCTGTTTTCGAAGTTCATCTGTAGGCTGTCGACTAAACGTCGCCTTCAACTTGTTATATTCAATCTGCTTTTTTGTCAGCAAATCTTTGTCTTTATCCAGATACTCGATTGCCGACCGGGGCATCTTTGTCGCGCTTTTCGTGATTTTAAGAAAGGCCATTGTTTAGTCTAAACTATAAACACTTCTAAGATTTTAACTCCGTTAACAAACTTTCCACAGATTCGGTTTGCGTTTTTAGAGTCTTATATGTCAAATAGTCTCCTCTTTTCATTTCTCTTATTTCATCTAACATTTCGTAAGTCGCATTCACCGTTTGCTTTAATGCATCCTTCATCGCACCATATTCTTTTGTATGTTCACGAAGATCTGGAACAACTTCTTCTAAACTTTCTTTCAAGTTTTCAATTGTCTGAATCTTGTCTTGGACAAAAAAATCCTTAATGATATTTCGACAAAGTGTAGCAGGTTTTAAGCCCCTCTTTTCTGCTAATTTCTTCACTTTTTCGAGAGTCCGCTTATCAAAACGAATGCCAATTTTATTAGTATTGTCGGTCTTTATTTGGCGTTTGATTTCTGTCATTTTTTTGTCCTTTCTTCCCGGATGCTAGGTGGTTGGGAGCTTGCGACCATTAACCGTTTAAAGCATCCCCGTCGACGTAGGAGACCAAGACCGGATGTGGATATATTTGGATACATCGTATACAAATGTAGACATCATCCTGTCTTGCCTATACACCGTGTTTGTATTTTATCATACTCTATCCGTTGATTAAAACACGGTGTTTGCGGTGCAGTGCAGCTAGGCGATTTTTTTCAAAAAAAAGCGACGACATCCCATTCCTAGGACATCGCCGCTTTTGCTCATTTGCATGCAACTCATGCTGTCTTTAACCCCGAATTTATGCTATAATTTTTCAAGCATCGCAAAAGCCCAGGTGCCATTTGGCACCCGAGCCGATAATTTCTAGTTATCTCGTTTTTGCTGAATTCGTTTTAAGAGCATTTCTCGGCGCTCTTTTTCATAAGATGAATCGAGTCTTTTTGCGATGCTAATCGCTTCATTTAGAATCTCGACAAACATTCTTAATTGATCGTCTCTATCTTTCATGTTTCACCTCCGTTTTTAATATTGGCCTTTCGGCTGTCCTAGCCTAAGCCTTAGGTGGGCTTCGGAAAGGTGGAGATTTGCATGAATTTTTTGGTGCTTACTAGCAACAAAATATTTAGGCGAATTCTACCTTGTAGAAGTTCGGATCCTATGTGCTTATCCTGAAAAAAGCCGGAAGGAAATCATCAGTGCGTTTCTGAGTGGTAGGGGGCCAGGCCTGGCCTCCTGCCCGAAAAACGGACCCTTAGCCCTTCATCGTTCCCTTCGTCTTTCCTTCTAAACACGGTGTTGGCAATGCACTGCAGCTTAGTACGACGTTGTAGTATATTGTTTAATGCTAATGTAGCTGAAGCGATTAGGATTTACCGTCGTTTATTCTTTTCTTCTCTTCTTCCTGATATTCAGCGTTCATCTCATCATTTGTTTCAATTAAGATTGTTTCATTTTCTTTTGCAAAACGAATTTTTTTATCATTTTTATTCGTAGGAGGATCCATCTCATTTATCAAACGTATC
>MDTE01156458.1_pt1 | contig 16978 bp, 22 predicted proteins | sample 811231 | NCBI WGS metagenome assembly MDTE01 (sample SAMN05326651, study PRJNA326480) | marine metagenome | isolation source: seawater | place: Indian Ocean: Red Sea | collected 2010
ACCTTGAATCCAAACCTCGTCGAGATCGGGATTGGACCGAAGATACACTTTAGTGTGCTTGGTGTATTACATCATTTAGCGCACTCAAGCAATGTGTGGAAAATCACGAACAACGGTTTATTGGCGTTTTGTCTTTGTTTACGGGCGGCGGTTATTTGCACCACCACAAATCTAGGGAGAAAGAAAAGACTCGACTAAAGCCTTTGGAGCATTTGAATGGAAGCCGAAGATGGTCAAACAATTCGAGACAAACATCTACCCTGTCTGTTGCTAGCGACTTGCATCCTCGTATTTTGTCTCACCCTATCTGTGGCTGCGCATCTAGATGCACAGCCCTGTGGCCAGGAAGCAATAAACGGCAGGTTTCGGACCCAACAAACAGGCGCTGAAGAAAGATTGGTAGCATGACGGGAACTGATTCCATCGACATCAATCGGATCATTACCGAGATAGACGACCGGGGATACAGCGTCCTTTCAGGTGTTATCTCCACCCATAAGGCGGACGAGGCAAGATCCGCTCTCGAACCAATTCTCGCGGGGGAAATCACGCCGGATGAACGAGCCGCACGTCACCAGCGTGTCGGTGCAATCGCCGTCAAACACCCGGTGTTTCTCGAGCTGATGTGCCACCCGATCATCTTGGCCATCTGGAAGCGGTATCTGGGAGAAGACGTCGTCTGCTCCACGTGGACATCAAACACAATCTATCCTGGATTCGACAAAATAGGCTGGCACGCCGACTACCCTTACTGGTCGATCACACCTCCTTGGCCAAGAGGGAATCTCGCGGGACAATCCGTCTGGCTGCTAGATGACTTCACCTATACAAACGGCGGAACGGGCGTGCTACCTTACTCCCACCTGAAGAGGAAACCGCCGCCTGACCCCAGGGATGTTTGGCGCGAAGAAGGTGAGATCATCACGGGCAAAAGAGGAACCGTTGTCCTCGGTCACGGTGCTTGGTGGCACACGGCCCGTCCGAACCGAAGCGATAAACCGCGATCCTGCCTACTCGGGATGTATTGCCGTCCCTGTGTGATCACCCAAGAGGACATGCGAGCCCAACTCGACCTCTTGGACAAACCAGACGAAACAGTGACACAACTGATGTGCGGAAACATCTACAAACCACGCATCATTGGTGCCGAGAAACTCAAAGATACAAGACCCTGATACAGAGACGCGATGGAATGGGCATTCGAACGTGTGGCAGGCCCTATAATACGATTGCTTCCTTCTACCGAATTCTCGAATGACGGCATCATGCTGCCCGAAAGGTTCCTTAACTGCCCACTGGTAAGTATGCGGGCCCTCATTTGAGCGCAGGCCACTTTTTTTCTCTAGGCCGAAAGGTTTGAAAGCTCCTTATAATCTAGCTCAGGTAAGTCGCACTTTCTAAACTCTGAGACGGACATCACCCTAAAAAAGCTGCTAGTAATATCCAAAGGTAAGCCACGCATGTTGATAGCCGGGCTGTCAATGATCGTAAAGGCGGGGTTCGCGGGAGTACTCCTAGCTTCAAGTGTCGCGTTACCCTCTACAGTCGTGTTTGCGCAGTCGAGTGCCGTGAAGAAGGCGTGCAAAGAGATGGAAGGACGGGACTTCTGGCTCAAAGTGGCCGTTGTTCGGATCCAACATACTATAGGCGGCATCGATGCGACCAACGTCTATCCTGGCGGGAAGGTCTATTATAGAGCCAAGTTTGGCGGTTTCCGGCAGATGCAGTCCACTTCGGCTGAAGACTTCGCTGAAGAGGCCAGGGGGGTTGCCGAGACTGAGGCAAACAAAAACCAACTCGGGCTCAGGTCACATGTCCGACACTGGGAGCGTGGGTCTCAAGTAAGGATCCACAGGGTCAGGGCCAAGAAGCGAGAGGTCCAGGTGGATGTGACTGAGGATGGGGGATCGAAGTCGCGCATCCGGTTCAAGTTTGACCAAGACATGGAACTCTATGACGCGGAAACTGTCCGGGAACTGTTCGAATTCACATTCGCGAACAACGAAGCCGACCTAGCGGGAGCAGAGGAGACCGTCAAGATCACGCTCGGAATGTCAGTGGACGACATAAGGAAGCTGAAGGGGAAACCGAGCAGTGAGGTCAACCTAGGAATAAAGCTGATACTTATTTACAGTGATATGCGTCTGATCTTTGAGTCCGGGAAGCTTGTCGATGTCCACTAGTTTTACTTCCTCCCCAATGATTCGAAAACTGCGAGCGAGTCTGCTGCTCGCCTTTCTTGTCGGCCTCCCTGCGATCGCAGAGGAGGCCGAGTCGGACTCCACGTCCATCGCGCGTCCGTCGTTCTCGATGACGCCTACGTGAGTAGGCTGACCGGGTGAAGGCGCACCCCTCCGTGGGAGTGGGATACACACCAGATGGACCTTTTCGGGACGATTCGTCTACACGGTGCTCGATCGACCGAGATGGCGGCTCACAGCGAACTACAGGATTCACCATCGTCTGCAGATTGGCGTGGAGTTCAACCCCAAGGCGGAAGAGATCGGTCCGCTCTTAACGCTATTCCTGTTGATGGAGACCGACACGAGACCCGCGCTCTTCCTGGGCACAAGTTCGGACAGGATCGGGTCGCCATCCGGCGAACAGTCTTACTTCGCGACGGTCAGCAAGTATCTGCCAGGCCTGCAGGCGTCGATCTACGGCAGCTTGAACTATTCAGAATGGGATGAGTCGGTCAACTTCCCTGTAGGCGTAGCACTGGAAGTAGGAAAAGGATTCTCCGTCCGACCGATGTATGACGGAGACCGAGGTCACCTGATGCTAAACTACTTCACCGACCAGTGCGGGGTCAGCCTCATATATGTTTGGTTCGAGACGATGGGCGTATCTTTGTCGGTCGGCTTCTGAGGAGGGAGAATGAACCGGATATTCTGTATCATCGGAACACTCGTGGTCCTTTCTGTAGCGGCCGAGGCGGCACCACCGAGGAAAGCATTGTGTCCGGTCTGTGCCTGTCGTGGCGAAACAGAGCTAGAGAAGGTCGAGGCAAGCACGACGCACGACGGCAAGGCCTACCACTTCTGCTCCAAGAACTGCAAGAAGGCATTCGACAAATATCCCACGACATACCTACCACCTGAGTTCCCACGCCCTGTCCCCCGGTTCTCTGTGGAGACACTCGAGGGCGAATCGGTCGATCTGGAGAACTATGCCGGCAAGCTCGTAATTCTGGATTTCTGGGCGACCTGGTGCAAGCCCTGTGTCGACATGATGCCAAGCCTGGAGAAGGTCTACGAGTCTTACGCCGACAAAGGTGTGGTCGTGATGGGCATCTCGATCGATGAAGGGAAGGATCGGGTCAAGAAGATTAGGAAATTTGTGGACAAAGTTGGTGTGTCCTATCCCGTCTTCTCCGATGCGGCCGGGACGCCCGCCTGGCACACGTTGGGCATCAAGGCCATTCCTGCGTTGTTTCTGATCGATCAGGGCAGGCAGATCGTCGCCCAGTGGCAGGGAAACGTCGACCACAAGGTAGTGGAGAAGGAGATTCAGAAACACCTTCCCTGAGGGATCGCCCCACGGGCAATACCTTCAGCAAAGGGCCAAGAAACGCCAGGTGATCCTGCTTCAGTTGCCCTCGTGGCTCTGTGCATAGAGGCTAATTCCTAATCGTTGCTCTCGAGTTCTGCAACAACAAGTTCCCCGCATTGGAGAGCTTGTTCACCATATGAACATGGAGGAAATTCTTAAGCTGCCAGAGCAAACCCTAAACGAATTGGAAGTCATGCAACTTGTTCACTTGGATGATGAGCAGGTTATTTTGGCCAGGGGACCTATTGGGTAAAGACGTGAAGCTTGACTTACCCCCCACAGGCTGGCTTGATGAGGCTTGCTAACAGGATGCTAACAAACACGGCTGGTCGTAGCCAGACCCCACTGCATTAGACAGGAAACCAGGAACTGCCAACCGAAGAAAAACAATGTGTTGAGGTCTATACGATCAATTTTAGCGATTTAAAGTCTCGGCTTCGGGAGCTGGAGCTTCTCACTTAGAACGATGTCTTCCTCTCGCAGCCAAACATCACACCAGCAATGGGCAAAGACACGGTGCTGTACCTTTTTCTCGCGGTCGTTCTCGGCTGTTCCGAACCGGAACGATTTAATATCTTTCCCGTCGCTGAACTGGTAACAGTGATGTATCCAGAACAAGGAATTCGAACCGAAGCCCGATTTGTCCAGACCTGAAAAATCGGGTTTCTCCATTAGCTCTTCAGCGGCCCCGCTAAACATGTCCATGTCCAGGATGCTCCAACTATCTCCGATATGTTCTGGTCACAGGGCTGGCTATGTGTTAACTGACTTTTTTTCAATACGTTAAGATGTCATCTGGTTGAGATTCCTAAGTCGTTGGTCGCGTGTTCGAATCTCGTTAAGGCACCAAATATGAAGATCAAGGTGACCCGACATCTCGTTGGCGTCGCCTTTCTTTTATGCATCTAGTTCCCTCACAATCCCGGCAGGACTTCGCCGTGTTCGCTTTGGCTGTCGTTGCCTATGTGAACACGATCCCGAACGAGCTCGTCTTTGATGACCTGCTCCTGATCACCGAACAGTCGTCGGTCCGTAGTGCGTTCAACTGGCGGGAGATCTGGTTCGGTAGATACTGGGGAGAGATCTGGCCGCATAACGTCCTGTATCGTCCGCTGACCATCTGGTCAATCGCTCTCAACTACAGTTTCAATGGGCTTCTGGGGCTCTCATGCAGCCATACAGCCGGCTATCATGTGGTGAACCTGTTGCTCCACGCGGCCGTAAGCACGCTCGTTTTGCGACTTGGAATCGCCCTTTGCATACCATCCTTCGCCTCGTTCGCAGCTGCCCTGATCTTCGCAGTCCATCCCATCCATACAGAGGCCGTCGCCGCCGTAACCGGCCGAACCGAGTTGCTGGCCGCTGGGTTTGGCATTGGGTTCATTCTCGCTCACGACCACCGACATACTGCTCTGGCAGCCGTACTGTTTGCCCTCGCACTCTTTAGTAAGGAGTCAGCTATCGCGTTTCTGCCAGTTGCATTGCTATGCGTGTTTCCGAAAGATCGAGCACGGCGAGATATCATGGCCTTCGGCTTGTATGGCCTCGTCACGGTTGCCTGGTTCGCCCTCCGCGCTTCGGTGGTTTCGGGAATCGTGATTCCCCTGGATACGCTCCCACTGGCGGAGTCGCCCACTTATGTGCGAATCCTGACGGCATTACGAGTCCAGGTGCGTTACCTGGGGCTACAGGTCGCTCCGGTCGGCCTGTCATCCGACTATTCCATGAACCAGATTCCCACCGTGACGACGCTACTCGACCCGCACATAGTCATCGCGTTGTGCCTTGGTGCTGGGGCCGCTGCCATAATCGTCAAGACCTGGCGCGTGTCCGCCATTCCGACCATCCTGATTCTCGGGTATACGATCACTTTTCTCCCCACGAGCAATATCCTTCTCCCCATCGGAACGATTATGGGCGAACGCCTCGCCTATACACCGTCGATCTTTGTCTGTCTTGGGCTGGGGTATGCCTTCGACGCCTTGAGAAAGATGGTCTCAGGTTACGCGGTTGCGCTCCTGGCGGCCCTCCTGGTGGTGTTCGTTTGGGGGACCGTCGACCGGAACGCCACGTGGGCGGATCCATACACCTTCAGCATAACCCAACTCAAGACAGCTCCGAACAGCGCAAAAGCCAACTACAACGCCGGCCGCGAGCATCACATCGCCGGGGATGTGGCAAAGGCTGTCGAACTCTACTGTCGGGCGCTGGAGATCAAACCGGCCTACGCGGACGCCTTGAACAACCTAGGGGTGGCTAAACGGTGGCAAGGAGCACTGTATGAGGCCGTCGGATACTTTAAGAATGCGATCTACCTCGCACCCGGTCTTGCTAGCGCACATTACAACCTCGGGCAGACGCTGCGTGATATGGGGGATGAGTCAGGTGCAATGACGTCGTACAGGAAGGCACTCGAGATCCATCCCGGGTATGCAGAAGCGGCGAACAACTTGGCTTTGATCTTCGTCCGTCAGGGCGATCTCGACAGGGCACGTAAGCTGTGGGAACGTGCTCTCCAGATTCGCCCAGATTACACGATGGCGCGGGAAAACCTGAAGCGCCTGGACACCGTGAGAAACTGACGACCAAGAGGCCGTCACTTCGATTAAACTTGCCCGGCCGACGCGATCCGTCAATGTTTGCACCGCAAATGCCCCGGTAAGCTGCGCTGATCGACTCGAGCCATACCCTGTCGGTGAAGTTGCGCAGAATCGTTGGAGGATGGCAAGAACCCGGCTCCTGCACCCCGCGTGGGAGCCGATCGTGTGCCCGGGACGATTAACGATCCATAACTTCTCGGCCAGTAACTCCTTCGCCAGTCACCATTCAACCTTGCGACATGGACGACCACTGTATACCGTAGGTGTGTCATCGACGCACTGAAAGGTTATGGAAACGTTCACGATTACATACCGGTTCTAACTGTCCTACCAGAGCCCTGCTGAATTCGTCGTCGTGATCGATTCACAGACGCTCAAGGTTGTCGATAGTGGAACGGGTGGGTATCCCGAGTAGCCCCGTCTCGAGTTTAACAAATGTGGGCACTGTCCGCTTTCGAGGAGTATATCCAGCGCCGTACGGCGCTTCGAAGACATTCTGTCCTACGAAGAAATTGAAGTCGAGGTGGAGACCGAACAGCCTCGTTGTATCTCCTGTCGCAATACTTCCGGAATGATTAGGGCTAGGATGTCGACATGGATCTGGATGGTTTGCAGGAGGTCTACCTCGCCATCTAGGAGCTAAATCGGTCGATGGCAGACCGGATTCGGGAGGCGATCGCGCACGATGCGGCTGTGAACGCGATCGTCGTTCTCGATTACTTCGTCCAGACCATGCCCTTAGTGATCGAGGACCGGCTGGAGCAACTGAGGCCGATGTTCAGCGCTTACCACAACGAGTAGACAATAGAGGAAATCCATGCCGATCAAGCAGTCGACACCTCCGGAGGCCAAAGACCTCCTGGATGCAAACCCTGAGGCCATCTACCTAGACGTCCGGACCGAACCCGAATTCGAAGCTGGACACCCGCTGAGGGCGATCAACATACCCGTCGTGTTTCCGGGAGCGGGCGGACAGATGGCGCTCAACCCCGACTTCGTTTCTGTTGTCGAAGCGAATATCCCCAAAGATGCCAAGATCGTTTGCGGTTGCCAGGTGGGCGGGCGTTCCCAGATGGCCGCGGATCTGATGGCTCAGGCAGGATATAGTGACCTGACGAACGTGCGCGGCGGATTTGGCGGCCTGCAGGACCCCGCGACCGGCGAAGTGATCATGGGCTGGGAGGATGAGGGCTATCCTGTCGAAACTGGTTCCACGGACGAAAACGGGTATGCGGCATTGAAGTCGAAGATGTAGGGTTTTCAGAAGTTATGAAGCTACGCTGACCGAGGGCCAACGGTCGTTCTTCGAGCTAGCGGTATCGGCTGATCTGGATGCGATGGAGCCGAGGTTGCTGGACCTGAATCAAGCAAACGACGAGGTCTACGAAGACGCGGAGCGCAATGACTCGCTCGACCCCCACCGGAATCAGAACCTCAGGAACTGTCTGGGAGTGCACGATAGTTTCCTGTCGCTGGTAACTACCCGAAAACGGCCCCGCTTACGCGGCAGTTGCTCAACTGGGGCATTCGGTATAGGGAAGAGCTGGGCCGGTTTTCCACGCAAGACCGTATTCAGGGCATACGCCTACCGTTGGGTCCTGCCAATGGTCCACGTGGAAATGGCCGATCCTCTGCTGGATCAGTGCGCTTCTGTTGAGCGGCAGATGCTCGGCGCCGCGAATGCTTCGATTAGCTACTATAACCCCTCGTGACGAGGATGTGCCCATCAAGGCGTTCGTGGAGGAATAGACGACGTGACGAGCAAGGTGTCCAGGCGCCACGGCGATTTTGGTCGAGGCGCCTTTTTTTTGTGTGACGCGTAATCCAAAAGGGATCACGGTGAGTATCGATTTAACCCAACTGGCCGTCCAGGTCGAGGATCTGCAGAAGGCGTTCAGGGTTCGTTCAAAGGACGGGTACCGCGCGCCCGGGGCCGTGGGATGGCTGAAGGGGAAGCAGAAGTCGGTGCCTGCTGTAGAGGGCGTCTCGTTCGAGGTGCCCCGAGGTGAGATCTTCGGCATACTCGGACCCAACGGGTCCGGTAAGTCGACCCTGATCCGGATCCTGTCTACTCTCGTGCTCCAGGATGCGGGCACGTGCCGGATATTTGGCCTGGACGTGAACAACGATTCCATGTCGCTCCGAAAGCATATCACCCGCGTCAGTGTTGACGCTGCTTTCTTCAAGAAGTTGTCGGCTTGGGAGAACCTGAGCTACTCGGCCCGACTGTATGGTGTCCCGGTAAAGGCTGCGCGCAAGAAGGTCGTGCGCATTCTGGACAAGATGGGCTTCGCTGAGGGTCGTGTCGACGAACCGCTCGAAGATCTGTCGCGTGGCATGCAACAGAAGGTCGCCATCGCTCGCGCCCTGTTTACGTCGCCGGTGCTGTTGCTGATGGATGAGCCGACCACAGGACTCGACCCTGTATCCAAACGTCAGGTTCAGGACTACACGCTTGACGTTCGGCAGACACACGATGCTACGGTGTTGTTGACCACCCACGATCTGGACGAGGCCGAGCGGGTGTGTGACAGGGTTGCCATCATTCATCACGGAAAGTTCATCGCCCAGGGGACGGCCGACGAGCTAAAGGCTCAGGTGGGATGCGTAGACGGGTCACTCGAGGACGTGTTCTTCGAGATGACGGGCAAGGATCTCGCTCACGCTGACCTTGAGACCCAGGAGGGTGACGATTGAACACCTTGAGATCAGAACTCAAGGCCTCTTTCGCTTTTGTCGAGCGCAATTTCAACCTGGCCAGACGGTACGCCAGCTGGGAGATCATCTTCATCAGCTGGAACGTTGTCCACGCCCTGACGATCGGGCTGATCGGTGTTTTCATGGCAGGGGACGACCCCCAGAAGGTCCAGGAGAGCGTTCTGTTCCTGATCGTCGGGGCCGTCCTGTGGAATTTCTTGAGGCTTCTCTTTTTCGAGGTAGCCGATGCGGTGGCCTGGGAACGGTGGGAGGGGACGATCGAGTATACCTTCATGGCTCCCGTATACAGACTCACTCACTTGGCAGGTCAATGTCTGTACGCGATCGTCTACGGGTTCCTACGAAGCGGGATAGTCCTTGTGAGTGCCGTCATGTTTTTCGATCTCTCCCTCGATGGTGGGAACCTGACCACGGCCGCCGTGGTGCTCGCCGCATCGAGTCTGTCCTTCCTGGGCCTGGGGCTGATCGCCGCGGTCTTCCCGCTTCTATCGCCTGAAAAGGGGGCTCGGGCGACCGACATTCTGGGTACCCTGTTCCTCCTGATTTCGGGCGTCTACTACGACGTCTCCGTCCTGCCTGACTGGCTGCGCCCACTCTCGACGGTGTCTCCCGGGACGTACGCACTCCGTTCCATCCGAGGCGCACTTCTGCACGGGGCCACGATCGAGCAGGTCTCTGAAGACCTGTGGATCCTGCTGGGCACAGGCGCGATCATGATTCCCCTGGGCCTGTGGATCTTCCATATCGCTGAGGTCTACGCGAAGAAGACGGGCCGACTCAAGAGGAGTGGCTGACAGATGCGTCGGGGGAAGGAATGGCCAGAGACACTGGTTTTCGAGCCAGGCGCTCACGTCCTCGACCTGGGCGCTCAGGGGGAACCGACACCCCTCGGTGGCGTGAGCCACATCTTCTTCGCATGGGACATCCGCGCTCACTCCAGGGCCGCATCCGCTGGGCTCGAGTCTGTTCTGGGTGTAGACCTGCCTGACGGAACGCGTTTTGACCACGCCGTGTTCGAGCCCTATCAGCGGGCGTCGAAGCAGCGGGTCTTCGAGCTGATCGACCAGGTCTATGCCGCTCTCAAGGCAGGGGGTAGACTGAGCCTCGCTGGACGTAAGAACAGGGGTGTAGAGAGTTACTGCAGACGGATGCAGGACGTCTTCGGGAACGTGTCTCTGGAGGGAAGGGCAGGGCGTACACGGGTGTTCGAGTCGAGGAAGTCGAGCCCCGACCCGTTTTCCCCACCCGTCGACCCGTTCATTCAGTTTGAGGATAATGAGAGTGGTCAGACGCTAACCTACCGGACCCGAGCGGGGGTCTTCTCCGCGGATGGGTTCGACGAGGGGAGTCGACTCCTGGCCCGGACACTCATGTCCAGCCAGCCCACGGACATCCTCGACTGCGGTTGTGGCGCCGGAACGATCGGGCTGTCACTTGCAGCCCTGGGAAATGGGCGACTGACCATGGTCGACTCGAGCGCCCTGTCGGTCTGGTCGGCCCGGGAGAACATCAGGCTGAACGGGCTAGAAGCTCGTGCTGAGGCGCACTTGAGCGATCTTTATGCGGCTGTTCCCAACAGGAAATTCGATCTGATCGTTTCCAATCCACCCTTTCACGAGGGAAGAGCAGTGGCTAGCCCCCTGATTTGGCAAGCGCCGGATCACCTGACGGCAGGGGGGCGACTGGCGCTCGTCTGCATGCGGGTTGAGCCGTACCTGAAAGCCCTGGGAGAAGTCTTCCAGAAGGCTGACATCCTTGCCGAAGACGGTCCTTATACCGTCCTGTCTGGCCATAGCCCCCGCGGTTGATGTCACCAGTCCCTGCGACGGTTCTGGCGCAGCGATGTCGCTTGACACGTCCATAGGCCCGACTTATTCTTGTCGTCCCTATATCCACACCAAAAACGACGATGGTCGTAGCGGTTTACGACCGTTAAAAATCAGCATGTAAACGAGGAGGATGGACCTTGTACGAGTTCGAGTATGCCGCGCCCTCGTCCGTGGACGATGCGGTCTTGATTCTGGCTGAGAACGGTGATGGTGCCAGGATTCTTGCCGGAGGCACGGACATCATCGCGCAGCTCAAGGAAAATCGGCGGCGGCTCAAGGTTCTGGTCGACGTCAAAAAGATTCCCGAAGTCAACGAGTTGTCGTATGACGCTGGCTCGGGACTACACATGGGAGCGGCCGTTCCCTGCTACAAGACCTACGAAGACGAGGCGATCCATTCGGCCTATCCTTGCCTGACGGATGCGACGTCCCTGATCGGGTCCATCCAGATCCAGAGTCGGGCGACTGTCGCAGGAAACCTGTGCAACTCGTCTCCGGCGGCTGACGCGATTCCGGCCCTGATCGCGCTGGGTGCTACGACGAAGATCGCCGGCCCCAACGGGACGCGTGACGTCGTGGCCGAGGACTTCTGCACGGGACCGGGACAGAACGTGCTCCAGAATGGTGAGTTCGTGGTGTCGATCAGTATTCCGCCCCCGGAGGCGAACTCGGGGGGCTTCTCCCTACGGTTCATTCCGAGGAACGAGATGGACATCGCGGTCGCAAACGCTGCCGCTTACGTCGTGCTGAGTGACGATCACAAATCGTTCGTGTCGGCCCGACTGTCCGTTGGCGCAGTGGCTCCGACTCCTCTTTTGCTGACGGAAGTCAACGATCTCCTGGCGGGGGAGGAAGTCAGCGACGAGATCATAGAAGAAGCAGCGGGAATCGCCAGGAACGCGGCGAACCCGATCACGGACATGCGAGGCACCAAGGAACAGCGTATCCACCTGGCCGGGGTCTTGAGCCGTCGAGCCATCAACGGTGCGATCGAGCGAGCAAAGGGATCCTGAGATGGCAAAGACACACGTAACGACAAATATCAACGGTGAAGAGACCGAGTTTCTCTGCGAACCGAGACAGACGCTGCTTGAGGTGCTCCGGGACGATCTGAATCTGACCGGGTCAAAGGAAGGCTGCGGAAACGGGAACTGTGGTGCATGCAGCGTGATCGTCGATGAGCGTGTCGTGGACTCCTGCCTGGTGTTGGCGGTCGAGACGGAGGGTTCGGAGGTGACGACCATCGAGGGCATCGCGAGTCCCGAAGGCCTCCATCCTCTGCAGCAGAAGTTCCTCGAGCACGCCGCCCTCCAGTGCGGGATCTGCACCCCCGGGTTTATCGTGGCCGCGAAAGCGCTGCTCGATCAGGAACCGAACCCATCCGAGGAACGCATTCGTCTCTGGCTGGCAGGCAACCTCTGCCGGTGCACAGGGTATGACAAGATTATCCGTGCGGTCATGGACGCCGCGGAGACAATGGAGAAGGCCTAATGGCGACCGCAACGGAAGACTATCTCGGGAAAACAGACTATAAGGTCATCGGTAGCCGCCCGATCCGTCACGACGGCGCCGACAAGGTTACGGGGCGGGCCATCTATGGCGCTGATGTGACGATGTCCGGACTCCTTCACGGAAAAGTGCTTAGGAGTCCGCACGCGCACGCCAAGATAAAATCGATTGACACCAGCAAGGCAGCGGCTCATCCCGGAGTCAAAGCCGTGATCACAGTCGATGACTTTGAGCTCCAGGACGACCAAGTCAAGGAGTTGGGTGAAGGTGCGGCAAACTTCATGCATCTGCGGGCCAACGTACTCGCCGATGGCAAAGTTCTTTACCACGGACACGCCGTGGCAGCCGTCGCGGCGGTCGACGCCAACACGGCCGAGGAAGCGCTCGACCTGATCGAGGTGGACTACGAGGTCCTCGAGCCCGTGCTGGATGTCCGAAAGGCGATGGAAGATGACGCTCCGCTTCTCCACGAGAATCAGGAGACGCAGTCGCTGGGTGAATCGACGGGCAAGAAGAGCAACGTTTCCACGCATTTTCAGCATAAGTTGGGAGACGTGGAGAAAGGGTTCGCCGAGGCCGACGTGGTGATCGAGCGTGAGTTCGACACGGCCACGGTGCACCAGGGGTACATCGAACCCCATAACGGGACTGCCCACTGGAGTACGGACGGACGCGTGACGGTCTGGACGAGCACTCAGGGTTCTTTCCCAGTTCGCGAACAGGTTTCGCAGCTGTTGATGCTTCCGGTCTCCAAGGTGAAGGTGATTCCGACCGAGATCGGCGGCGGGTTCGGCGGCAAGATACGCGTTTACCTCGAGCCACTTGCCGCGATGCTGTCCAAGAAGGCCGGTAGCCCTGTCAAGCTCGTGATGAGCAGAACCGAGGTCCTCCAGGCAACGGGCCCAACAGCCGGTTCCTACATCCGCTGCAAGTTGGGGGCGACGAAAGATGGGAATCTTGTTGCCGCTGAGGCCTACCTCGCATACGAGTCCGGCGGATTCCCGGGTGGCTGGGCAGGCCCCGGTTCCATGTGCATCTTCTCGCCGTATAATATCGAGCACGTCACAATCGACGGATTCGATGTCCTCGTCAACAAGCCCCAGACGATGGCCTATCGGGCTCCGGGCGCAACCAATGCTGCCTTCGCGTCGGAGACCGTCATAGACGAGATCTGCGAAAAGATCGGGATGGATCCGCTCGAGTTTAGGCTGAAGAATAGCGCAAAGGAGGGAACCCGACGTTCCGATGGTCCCGTCTACCCGCGGATCGGTCACCAGGAATGCGTTCAGGCCGCTCAGAACAGCGACCACTACAAGTCCGACAAGGGCAAGGCCGTTGGCCGTGGTGTGGCTTCCGGGTTCTGGTTCAATGTCGGCCTGAAGTCGAGCGCATCGGCGGCGGTCAACACGGACGGTACGGTTAGCCTGGTTGAGGGTTCGACGGACATTGGTGGTACGCGGACGTCGATCGCGATGCAGTTGGCAGAGGTCCTGGGGATCCCGGCAGAGGATGTGAATCCTTCGGTCGTGGATACGGACTCCGTTGGATATACAGACGTCACCGGTGGGAGTCGGACAACGTTTGCGACAGGGTGGGCGGCCTACGAGGCGGCGAACGATATCAAAGAGCAGATGGTCGGACGTGCTGCCACGCACTGGGAGATTTCCAAGGAAGACGTCGACTTCGAAGACGGCGTATTCTCATTCAAGTCGGATCCGGCGAAGAAGCTCACGTTCAGGGAATTGGCCGGCAAGCTGGACGAAACAGGCGGACCTGTGATCGGGCGCGGTGCGGTCGATCCGCAAGGGGTCGGTGGAGCCTTCGCGACGATGGTTGTGGACGTCGAAGTAGACAAGGACACCGGCAAGGTTGAGATTCTGCGTTCGACGCTGTGCCAGGATGCCGGGAAGGCTATCCATCCGAGCTATGTTGAAGGTCAGATGCAAGGCGGTGCCGCTCAGGGCATCGGATGGGCGTTGAACGAAGAGTACTACTACAACGAGGACGGCCTGCTCGCCAATGCGAGCTTGCTCGACTATAGGATGCCGACGGCGCTGGATCTTCCGATGCTGGAATCGGAGATCGTCGAAGTGCCAAACCCCGGTCATCCGTTCGGTGTCAGAGGCGTCGGCGAGGTGCCAATCGTGCCACCGCCGGCAGCCGTCGCTAATGCTATCTACGACGCGATCGGTGTTCGTATGGACGTGCTGCCCATGTCGCCTGGGAACGTACTCAAGGCGATCTGGGCGAAGGAAGACTAGGCGTTCCCGCGTATGCCCGTCGTCTGGATTCCGTCTCTGATGCGGGCTCTGACCGACAACCAGGATCAGATCGGCGTTGATGGCGAGACGCTCCGGGAGGTCGTGCAGAACTTGGAGGCGAAGCACCCCGGCATCCGGGGCCGTGTCATCGAGGACGACCGGATCAAGCCCGGGCTCGCCGTGTCGATTAACGGCGAGGTTACGAATGATGGTCTACGGGCCAGAGTGACTGCGAACGACGAAATCCACTTCGTCGCCGCCATTAGTGGGGGCAGTCACCGTCGAGCCTAGCAGATGTATCGTGTTTATCGGATCGGCCAGCGATCGATTTCTCGCTGGCCGATTTCTTTTGGAGTATGCCATTGGCCCTGTCTGTAGGAATCGTTGGACTACCCAACGTCGGGAAGTCCACCCTGTTCAACGTGTTGACTCGTGCAGCCGTCGAGGCATCAGCATATCCCTTCTGCACGGTCGAGCCCAATGTCGGTGTCGTCGAGGTTCCTGACGGCAGGCTCGAGCGGCTGTCAGAGGTCCTGAGCCCCGACGAGGTCATTCCGACGCAGATTCGGTTCGTTGACATCGCGGGGTTAGTGAAGGGAGCCAGCCAGGGCGAGGGGTTGGGCAATCAGTTCCTCGCGAACATTCGCGAGTGCGACGCGATCGTACACGTGGTCCGGTGTTTCGAAGATGAGCAAGTTGCCCACGTGGATGGTAGCCCAGATCTCTTACGAGATGTCGAAACCATCAACACGGAACTCATGCTGGCTGATCTCGAGACCGCTGAACGAGGGCAGGAGCGTGTGGGCAAGGTTCTGCGAGCGGAACCGAGAGGCCCTGAGCGACTGGAAATGGATACGCTCGACGAGATTGTCGCCGCGCTTAAGGGGGGACGCCCTGTTCGTTCCTTGACTCTGGGGAATGAGGCGGAACAGGCGATCCTCGGGTATCACTTCCTTACGGCCAAACGAGTTCTGTATCTGGCCAACGTAGATGAAGGGTCACTTCCCGACGGTGGCGACCGATTAGCCGCCCTTCGATCACTGGAAGAGAACGTAGAGGTCCTTCCCGTTTGCGCACAGGTAGAAGCGGAGATCGCAGAACTGGACGAAGCCGACCGCTTGAGTTTTCTCCAGGACTACGGATTGGCCGGCACCGGGATCGATCGTCTGGTTGTGGGCGCCTACCGACTCCTAGGGTTGATCACGTTCTACACGACAGTAAACGACAAACTTCAGGCATGGCAGATAACGTCCGGCTCGACAGCCCCCGTCGCGGCCGGTCGCATCCATTCCGACATGGAGGAGGGGTTTATTCGGGCAGAGGTGGCCTCATGCTCGGATATCTTCGAGGGAGGCGGGACAGATGGCATCCGTGAGGCCGGCAAGCTGCGCACCGAGGGCCGAGACTACGTGATCGATGACGGTGATGTCGTTCGATTCCTGTTCAAAGCGTGATGAACAGTGCACGTAAGCTTGTGTCTGATATGATCTTCCGTTATATTCTTCCGTTCACGTACACGGAGTACTAGGGTATCAGGGGCCGTTGTTTCCTGTGTGATTGGAGTAGCATTTATGCATCGTATCGCTGTCGCGTTGAGTTGCGTGCTTCTGTTGCTTTTGCCCGCTAAGGGGCATGCTTTGGGGTTCAGCGGACTTGGTGTCAGTGCCGGACTGGATTTGACGCAATCCGGGACGGTTCCGAGGACAGTGACTGGCGGGACGAATTTCGACTCGGCTCGGCTGGCGGTTGGGGGATACCTCAATCTGGGTGAGGTCATCACGCAGAATCTGGACCTCGTCCCGGGGTTTGATGCCCTTCTCGAAGGTGATCTGAAGATCTATTCGATCAACACCGAGGTTCGGTATCGTTTTTACCAGAAGAACAAGGCCATCGGGTATGCGGGCGGCGGGATCGGGGTGCACCTGTTCCGGCCGGATGCGGCAACCGGATCGTCGAACCAGACGAAGGGTAGCCTCAATGTTCCGATTGGCTATCAGAAGCAGATGAGCGGTGGTCTTGGGTGGTTCACCGAGATGAAGCTGGTCATTGCAGACAGTCAGAACGATAGTTCGTTCCGATTCAGCCTGGGGCTGGTATTGGGAGCATTCTAAAAAGGGGAGCGCATGGCGAGGGAACGGCAGAAAGAGCTGCGTCGTCGGTGGCGTAGACGCAAGAAGCGTCTCAAGGCCAAACGACGCGAAGGCCGGCTTGGTAAGCGATAGAAGCGGGAAGAGCGACGCTCCTTAAAAAGTGCGTCGCTCTTTTTTTATATCGCTGAGAGGAGCTTACTTGAAGATGGCCGTGAACGTGTCGTTCACCTGCATGATGTGACCCGATGAAGGCGCCGAGCATGCTTAGCAAACTCCACTTCTCGGTGAGGCCTGCTCCGATGTTTGCGTGTGTGATCCCGAGAACATCGAGCTCAACCTCATACATCGTCTTGCCACTCTTCATCTCGTCGAGCACCATCTAACGCATCTCGTTGAAGAAGTGCCCAAGGACCTACTTA
>MDTE01012557.1_pt1 | contig 16977 bp, 18 predicted proteins | sample 811231 | NCBI WGS metagenome assembly MDTE01 (sample SAMN05326651, study PRJNA326480) | marine metagenome | isolation source: seawater | place: Indian Ocean: Red Sea | collected 2010
CTGGTGATCATAGACGAGGGGAAACACACGTTTCCATCCCGAACACGCTCGTTAAGCCCTCTGTCGCTGATGGTAGTGCAGCCACGCTGCTGTGTGAGAGTAAGTTGTTGCCAGTTTTATGACCCGTGTCATCCTTCACGATGACACGGGTCTTTTTCAATTTCTAAAAATATAACAAATTCATATGGGAAACCTTAAAAAGAAAAGACGTTTAAAGATGAATAAACATAAACGTCGTAAACGAACACGAGCTAATCGTCACAAAAAGCGCGATTGGTAATACAAATTTTATTTATAACAAGTGTTATTACACTTTAATTTGTGTTAGTTTAATATATCTCCAAAATGTAGAGTATGCTTAAAGAAAATATCTTAGCAAACTCGTACAAAGCACAACGCGATGATGTGGATGGGTTTTTGGAGTTCTTTGAATCCTACCTTGATGATTTATTGCATAATCTTGATGAACCCTTAATAAGTTCTGCTAAACATGTTGTATTAGCAGGAGGCAAAAGAATCCGACCCCAGTTGTGTTTTTATTGTGGATCAAGAAAAACTGCTAATACCAAAGATCTTTTAAAAGTTTCAGCTATTATTGAATTAGTGCATGTAGCCACATTGGTCCATGATGATTTGTTAGACAATGCACCAATCAGAAGGGATTCAACTACTCTTCATAATGTGCTTGGTGATCACAGTGCTGTTTTGTTGGGAGATGCTTTATTCAGTTTCGCCTTGGAACTTGCTACAGACTTCCCAACCAACAGAATTTGTAGAATCGTATCTAAAGCAACTCGTTTAACATGCTCTGGGGAAATCAGACAAACAAATGCACAACGAGACTTTAATTTGTCTTTAGATAAATATTACCACTTTCTCCAAGATAAAACTGGCGAACTTTTTAAGGCTTCCTGTCAAGTTGGTGCTTTATTAGCCGGTCATTCTGATGAAGATATTAACTTAGTTGGTGAATTTGGATTGCAGTTGGGAATTTGTTATCAAATTTACGATGATTTGCTTGATTGCTTCGGGGAAGGACAAAAATCAGACAAGTCTTTGGGTTCTGACTTCGATTCAGGAAAATTTACTTTGCCTTTCATTTTGCTTCTAGAAGAACTTGATGCAGAGCAAAAAAGTTCCATTAGTCAGATGATATTGGCGGCTGAAACCGAAAGAGCAGAAGTCCTGTCACAAATCTCTAATCTGTATCTTGAGCATGGTATCATATCGAAATGCATGAATGAATTCTCGAGAAATTTCGATTCAATTAATTTATTAATAGATAGTTTATCTGATCAATTCCTTCGCGAAAACCTTCAGGGTTTCCTTTCTTATTTTAAAAACAAATTATCAAATTTATCTAATCTAAGTATTAGTAATTTCCTTGCAGTTCATCAGTGAGTTTTATTTAATAATGGATGGATTTATCGCTCGAGAAAAAAAGTCTGTCTAGTGGTGTTTTAGCCTCTAATGCAGATATTGATTCTCTCGTAGATAGGGCTATCTCTGGGAACTTTGAAGCTTTTGACCAAATCATGGTTCATTACAGAGAAAGACTTTACTCTGTAATATACAACATGACCATGAATCACACAGATGCTGCAGATTTGACTCAAGAAACATTTGTTAAAGCATTTCGTTCAATTTCCAAATTTAAGAAAAAATCTACTTTTTTTACTTGGTTATACCGTATTGGAGTAAATTTAACTTTAACTTTTCTAAAGCGTAAAAGATCAAAAAAACTTTTCAGTTTTGATCATTTTTTTTCTGACCGTCCAAATGCTTCAGAGAATCCTGTTCTAACCTCGAAAGAAAACAATTCAGTACGTAGTACTTTGCTTAACGAATTGCATGAAAAATTGAACGAAGCATTATCAAAATTGTCTGACAAACATAGAACTATTGTAATACTTTATGAAATTGATGGTCTTAGTCATAAGGAAATTTCTGAAATTATGAAATGTACGGAAGGTACAGTTCGTTCACGTTTGCACTACGCCAAGGTGCAGTTGCAGTCATTACTTAGCGATTATATCAGTTAATATGAAAGACTCTACCCAAAAACCAAGTCTTGAAGAGCTTTTAAAATCAAAAAGTCTCACAAAACCTAGCCCTGATTCTTGGTCTGCTTTTCACGATAAAGTAAAGTTAAAGACTCTTGATTCTCTGCATGATTCAAATCCTAAGATCTCAGCAAGAATCACTTCTTTATGTCTTTTAGTCATTATTTTGCCAATATTTTTCCTGACATCTAACAATTTCCAATTATCTATTTCAGAGGATCAAAGAGAAACCATAGTAAATCCAATTGTTAAAGATTCTGAAAATCCATCAGTTTTTTTGGAGAATGATCTTGATGCTAGTTCCGTAAAATTTGTCGAAAATAATTACTTTAGTTCCTCTTCCAAAGATTATGAAAAGAGCTTTGCTATTGAAAATTATAAAATAGAAGCTGATTCTAGTATATATTCCTTTCCATTAACTATTTCAGACAAAACTAAAAATGATGTTTTGTCACACACACTCACTTTTTAGTAAAATGTTTTACCCAAAAGTCTTTTGTTTTGGGCTTTGTTTATTCTTTTACTTTTTACAAGTTTGTTCAGCCTCAGACATACTTTCATCTTCTCAAGATCAAATCCAGCAAATTTTCAAAGATAAAGAAACGGCTGTAGTGCGCGTAAAAGCTACTAGAGTAGATAAGCTTAAATCCAAAGCTAAACGGTTTCTTAAAATGGGTAGTGGTTTTTTTATTAGTAAAGACGGACATGTCTTGACAACTGGACTGCTTTCAAAAGCTGAGCGAATATGGGTCGAGCATCGCGGTACATATTTATTAGCTGAAGAAATCGGCAATGATCCAATGTGTAACATTTCCTTATTGAAGGTTATGGAACCTCCAGCTGATATTTCTTTTATTAAAATTAATGATTCTTTTGATCAATTAGCACCAGGGAGTTTCCTCGTCGGAATTACCTGTGCACTTGAATTCCGTGTCAGTCCCACTTTTGGCATAGCACAAAGTGAGGAGTTTTCATTTGGAAAGAGACTTTTTCCCACAAAAATGCTTAGATCAAGTTTAGCTTTAGGCCCTGGTGAAGTTGGTGCACCTATTTTTAATCTAAGTGGTAATTTTATTGGTATAGCTCATGCAGCTTTACCTGATTTAAGCTCTTCTTTTATATTACCTGCAAAAGCCTGTAAAAGAATTAGGGATGATTTGTTGCTTTCCGGTAAGGTCGAATATGGTTGGTTTGGTATTACAACCACTCGCAAACTTAATGACTCAAATTCTTTTGATGTTGTAATTAGTGGTTTTATTGAAGATTCGCCTGCTAAAAATTCAAATCTTAAAATTGGTGATATTTTGCTTTCTGTCGGACAACAGAAAATCATGTCTCAAGGAGATTTGGCTAACGCCAGCTTTTTTTCTGAACCAGAGACTAATGTTGAATTTAGGATTTTGCGGCAAGATAAAGAACTTGTGGTACCTGTAAGAGTTTCTGCTCGGTCTTTTCCAAATAAAGAAGATTCACTCTCCAAATTTAATATTGTTGAATCCAATGCAAGTGAGCTTTCATCAACTGGCAATTTGAAAATTGATGGTATTTTAGACTCTAATTTGACTGATAATACCGATCGGTTAGAGCTTAAATAAATTTTATGAAGTTTGATCAGGTTGAATGGCGCGAATTAGAGCATCTAAAAAGTTTTCTTAAAATTTCCGAGTTTTCTGGGGAGCAAATACTGCATGTTGATTCTGTTGTCCTAAAAGAAATGGCAAGGGAGGCATTCCACGACATATCTCATTTTCTTAGATCTCAGCATTTGGAGCAATTAAAGTCAATTTTAGCTGATCCTGAGGCATCTAAAAATGATCGTTTTGTAGCTCTCGACTTACTTCGGAATTCTCAGATTGCCGCTGAGGGAATTTTACCAATGTGTCAAGATACTGGCACGGCCATCGTTATTGGTAAAAAAGGGAGGTTAGTTTGGACCGATGGTAGAGATGAAAAAGCATTATCCGAAGGAATTGAAACTACATATTCTTCAGATAATTTAAGATTTTCTCAACTGGCCCCTATTAACATGTTTGAGGAAAAAAATACTCGGACTAATTTACCAGCTCAAATAGATCTCTATCATACCAATGGTGAAGATTATCACTTTCTCTTTATGGCGAAAGGTGGTGGATCAGCAAATAAAACTTTCCTCCATCAGGGTACACCCTCATTGTTGAAAGAAGATCTTCTACTCGAATACTTAGACGAGAGAATTGCTGCTTTAGGAACTGCTGCTTGTCCACCTTATCATTTAGCTATTGTCATCGGTGGAACATCTGCTGAAGCTAATTTGAAAACTGTAAAGCTCGCATCTGCACGTTATTTGGACGATTTACCTAGCAGTGGAGACGGTTTTGGAAGTGCGATTCGATGTCTGGAATTTGAAGAAAAAATTCTCAGACTAACGCAAAAACGGGGAATTGGTGCTCAGTTTGGTGGAAAATATTTTTGTCTTGATGTTCGAGTGATACGATTACCAAGGCATGGTGCTAGCTTACCAATTGGTATTGGGGTCAGCTGCTCAGCAGATAGGCAAGCACTAGGTAAAATAACAAAAGACGGAGTTTTCTTAGAGCAACTTGAGACCAACCCATCTAGGTTTCTTCCCAATATTGAAGAAGAAGATTCTCTTGATGTTGTTGAAATCGATTTAAATCAGGGCATGAAGTCAGTTCTTGCTGAATTGACAAAACATCCAGTAAAAACGAGGTTATCATTAAATGGTCCTCTCATTGTTGCACGTGACCTTGCTCATTCAAGATTAAGGGAGATGTTGAACGCAGGAGAAGAGCTTCCAGATTATTTTAAGCAATATCCAATTTATTATGCTGGCCCCGCGAAGACTCCCAAAGGATATGCTTCGGGATCTTTTGGACCTACTACGGCTGGCAGGATGGATGCATTTGTAAATAAATTTCAAGAAGCAGGAGGTTCTATGGTTATGCTAGCTAAAGGCAATCGCTCAAAGATGGTGGTTCAGGCATGCAAGAAACATGGGGGCTTTTATTTGGGCAGTATAGGTGGATCTGCTGCAAGACTTGCTCAAAATTGTATAAAGAAGGTTCAAACCCTGGAGTATGAAGATTTAGGTATGGAAGCTATTCGCAAAATAGAAGTCAAAGACTTCCCTGCATTCATCATTACAGATGACAAAGGTAATGATTTTTTTCTAGGAGATGCGGTAAGTTAAACCTCTCCTGCTAAAAACTTTAAAGCATATTCATATCCTTTTGCCCCTATGCCTGCAATTACTCCTTTTACGACTCCGGAAATCAACGATTTGTGCCTAAAGTCTTCGCGAGAATGAATGTTTGAAAGGTGAACTTCAACAGTTGAAAGGTCTGAGGCGACAATAGCATCTCTGAGTGCAACGCTTGTGTGAGTAAAACCACCTGGGTTAATTATTAAACCCGCAAATCCAGAATCTGACCATTCATGAATCTTGTCTATTAAATTGCCTTCATGGTTGGAGTGATAAGTAAATAATTCACATCCTAATCCATTCGCAACAGATATCAGGTGTTCTTCAATTCCTGCCAAAGTTTCTATACCATAAATTTCAGGCTCTCTTTTTCCTAAGCGGTCAAGATTCGGGCCGTTCAATAAACCAATTTTAACCATATAACTTACTAAATATTAAAAGAAACTTTTTCGCAATGATGGATTCATAGTGGACATTCACTTCCGACAAAATCAAAAGGTAAATTAAACTTATCAGCAATCTCCTCGCCCAATGCTTTAACACCAAATATTTCAGTTGCATAGTGCCCACAGGCATAAACATTTAAATTTAGTTCCTGTGTAAAGTTAAAGTGATGCTGTTTTAATTCACCAGTTATGAATGTATCTGCACCGATTTTACTTAACTCATCAAACGCACTCTGACCAGAACCTGTAAGTATAGCAATTTTTGAAGGATTGGATGGTCCGTATTCCATTGAATGGATTCCTCTCGGAAAAAGGTTTTGTAATCTTTGGGATAATTCTTTCCTTGTAAAATGACATTCTGTAGTTAGCCCAATATCATTTCCTTCATAGTTTAAAAATGTTCCTGCTTGAGGAAGATCTAATTGAGAAGCGAGAATTGCATTGTTACCAATTTCAGGATGGCAATCCAATGGTAAATGTGAGCCATACACCGCGAGATTATTCTTAAAGCATAGTTGAACTTTATCATAATTCGAACCAACTAGAGGAGTGGGTGGAGTCCAAAAGAGACCGTGATGCACAATTAGAAAGTCAACCTCTTGCTTTATAGCATTCTTGAATGGAATTAAGCCCGCATCTACACTCGCACCAATTTTTCTTACTGTACCATCATTTTGAAGTTGTAATCCATTAAAGGCACCTGGGAAATCTTTAATTTTATCTTCTGATATACGATGATTACAGAATTTTACTATTTCAGATAGAGAGGCCATGGGATTTTTTAATTTATATTCTATGCAATGAATGAAATAAACCGTATTGGAAAGTCTTTTATATTGCTTTCGTTAAGATTTAATGAATAATGTTACGATTCTGTAGCAGGGTGGAGCAGTCTGGTAGCTCGTCAGGCTCATAACCTGAAGGTCGCAGGTTCAAATCCTGCCCCTGCTCCCAATAATTATTAACACCCCATAAAAAGAAAATTATTTCTCCCAAGCTTGTTCGGCTCGGGCTTTAAAAATTACCATGAACATTACAGTTAAAGATCTACTTGATGCAGGTGTACATTTCGGGCATCAACTTCGCAGATGGAATCCAAAGTCTAAGCCCTATGTCTTTGATAATCGGCATGGCATTTCAATCATAGACTTAGAAAAGACATATGACAGATTGGAAAATGCATCCAAAGCAATTGAGGAAATTGTTGCTCAAGGAAAGCAAATACTTCTTGTTGGTACTAAAAGACAAGCTGAAGAACCTATACGCGAACTTGCCTCTGCCACAAATATGCCTTTCTGTGTAAATCGTTGGATGGGAGGAACCCTAACTAATTTTGAAACTGTCTCTACAAGTTTGGCTAAATATAAAACCTTCCTCAAGATGGAAGATGATGGCAGTTTGGATAAAATGCATGGTAAAGAAGTTGCTGCAATTAAAAGGCAAATGTCCAGAATGCAAAGAAATTTTGAAGGACTCCTTAATCTTCAAGGTTTGCCCGGCGCTTTATTCGTTATTGACTCACATAATGAAGCTATCGCTATTGCAGAGGCAAATCGTTTAAAAATTCCTGTTATTGCTCTTGTAGACAGCAACTCGGATCCGACTATTTTGTCACATCCAATTCCTGGTAATGATGATTCGACGAAATCTATTAGAATTATTGTAGATGTCATCCTTGATGCGATTCAAAGTGGAGCAGCTAAAAGAGTCGAAGCTCCCACTAAAAGAAAGGATATCACTCCAATTACTCAGGAACCTGACTTTATTGATCAAGAAGATGAACCAGAAGTAACTTTACCTGAGGGATACGACGAGAATGATTTTGAGGAAAAAGAACAATCCGCCGAACCTGAAGTGGTAGCAGTAGATGATTCAAAAAACGAAGACTCTTCTCAGGATAATTCTGAATCAAGTGAAACAGAAACAACTGAAGAAACAAAATCATAAAATCTAACAAACTGATGTCTAATATTACAAAAGAAGCGGTAATGGATTTGCGCGAGAAAACTGGTGCAGGTCTAATTGATTGTAAGCGTGCCCTGGCTGAGACCAACGGTGACTTGGAAGAGGCGGTATCCATTCTGCGAAAGAAGGGTGTCGCATCTGCTGCGAAAAAAGCAGGTAGAGATGCAAGTGAAGGAATAATTGCGAATGCAGTCGCTGCAGATAAACAAAAAGGCATTCTAGTTGAAGTAAATTGTGAAACTGATTTTGTCGCTAAAAACGATGATTTTGTGGCTTTTTCCAACGAAGTTGCTAATTCTCTATTGTCCAACCCTGATGAAGATCTTGAAGTCAGGAGAACTGAACAAGTTGCGAAAATTGGTGAAAATATCAAGATTTCACGCTCTCAAACTATTTCAGTTGAGAACACCGGTCTTGTTGAGAGTTATGTTCACACCGGTGCCAAAGTGGCGGTTATGATTTCCATTGAATGCAGTGGACAAAGTAATATCTCATCCAATGAAAATGTCATTTCTTTGGCTAAAGATCTTTGTATGCATATTGCAGCCACTTCTCCAGTTTGCGTCTCCAGAGAAGATGTGCCAGAGAGTCTCTTATCCAAAGAGAAGGATATTGCTATGGCACAGGCTGAGGGTAAACCTCCACAAGCCATTGAAAAAATTGTTACAGGCAAACTCGAAAAGTATTTTTCAACATCTTGTTTACTTGAACAACCATTTGTGAAAGATCCTGATGCTTCAGTCAAAGAACTGCTTGCAAAAGTCTCCTCAGAAATTGAAGGAGAACTTTCTGTAGGGAATTTTTTAAGATTTCAAGTTGGAGAAAGCAGCTAACTGCTTTCTTTTAAGAATTCATAATCCAAGTAATTATGGTTGCCGCTATATATGCGGCGATAAGAAAGATTCCATGGCCTTTTGTTAGTTTTTTACCGGTCATCCATACAACAAAAATTAAGGTAAAAACAACCAAAGAAAAATGATCTACCCAAGGGTAATTCGTTTCAGAACTTATTGGTCCGAGGATACCGGCAACGCCACCAACTAATCCAATATTGAATAGGTTGGAACCAAGTATATTCCCTAAAAGCATTTGAGTCTGTTCTTTTCGAATTAGAGCTATAGATGCAGCAAGTTCTGGAAGACTTGTGCCAATTGCAATTAATGTAAAACCGATCAATTCATTGGGAATACCAATAAGGATGGCAATATTTTGAGACCCATAAACTAGAGACTCTGATCCTACCCAAAGAAACACTCCGCCAAGTAAAATCATGATAATGATATAGGTAATGCTATCTTTTTTAGAAGAATTACTTTCATCATCTTCACGAATTAGATTCCGGTTTTTGAGAGCATGTATAGTCACTCCAATAATGTAACAGAAAATAAAGATCACCAAAATGACTCCTTTCGTTACATCGAGAGTATTGCCAGTAAAAATTATAGATCCACAGAAGGAAAAAGTAGAAATACATAGCAAGGCAAGTTGTACAGAATTTAGAATACCAGCCGTGCAGATCGGTTTGATAAGTAATGAAATACCAAGGATGAGTGCGATATTAGCAATATTTGACCCAATGATATTGCCAAGTACCAAGCCGGATGCTCCAGAGGATATGGCCGCAATTGAAGTGAAAAGCTCCGGTGCGGAGGTTGCAATAGAAACAACAGTGAGGCCGACCACCACCGACGGAATTCCCAATTCTTCGGCTAATGAAGAGCAATAATCACTGAGCAAGTCTCCTCCTTTGGTAAGAAAAAATAATCCAATGATCACACAAGCTATTAGCATGAAAAGGAAAATGGCAAAAGAAGAGGACTTAAGACTTGTTCCCCAAATTTGTAATAAATCGTACAAAGTGAATTTAATTTAAGTTTTGATGACCCGAATTATTAGCATATACATACATGATAGTCGAATCGAACCTTGACTTAGTCGCTTAATACCACATCTTACCCACCTTCGAAGTCATTAAAGCCGTTTTCATGAATAAAGCGAAAAAGCTGAAGGATACCCTTAACTTACCCCAAACAGACTTTTCTATGCGTGCAAATGCAGTTGAAAATGAGCCCCTTCGGGTTAAACATTGGGACGAATCAAAAGTTTACCACAAATTAGTCTCAAAAAATAAGGGTACTGAAGCCTTTATCCTGCATGATGGACCTCCCTTTACCAACGGCGATGTTCATGTGGGTACCGCCCTAAATAAGATTCTCAAAGATACAATCATACGTTTTAAGAGTGCCCAAGGATACTATGCTCCCTACATCCCAGGTTGGGACTGTCATGGGCTTCCTATTGAGTTCAAGGTGACAAAAGATTTAAGAGCTAAAAGAACATCCTACAATAATCTATCATTACGAAAATCCTGTGCTGAATTTTCCAGAAGTTTCATTGAAACTCAAAGATCACAATTTAAACGATTAGGAGTAATTGCGGATTGGAATAAAGAATACCGCACAATGAATCCAGCTTATGAATCTGAGATTCTTAAGACTTTTGCTGATTTTGTTGAAAATGGCTTAATTTACCGAAGTAAAAAACCAGTTTATTGGTCCATTCCCTGTTCAACTGCTTTGGCAGAGGCTGAAATAGAATACAAGGATCATATTAGTTCCTCCATATATGTTGCCTTTAGAATTGAGGGAGATGCGGATGATGCATCTATGGTCATCTGGACAACGACTCCTTGGACTTTACCTGCTAACTTGGCTATTGCAGTTCATCCACATGAAAAGTATTCAAAAATTAAAGCTGAAGGAAAATTTTATTGGGTCGCTGAAAAACTTGCTTCTCAGTTTATTGACGCATGTGGATTGCAGGAGACTAAGCTCACGGAGACAAAATCCGGTGCTGATTTTAAAGGTATAAATTGTCTGCATCCTTTTATTGAGCGTAGGAGCCCCATACTTTCCGCAGAGTATGTTACTACAGATTCGGGTACGGGATGTGTCCATATTGCTCCAGGTCATGGTTTGGATGACTATCATATAGGGCTTGAAAATGCTTTGGATATTTATTGTCCACTCGATGACAATGGCTGTTATGCGGACGATGACGATATGCCCGACGAATTGGTCGGTTTATCAGTTTTGGAAAAGCAAAGTGGCTGTGCAGCCAATCAGAAAGTTATTGAAATTCTTAGAGATTCTAGCAGTTTGCTGGCCGAAAAGAAACACAATCATCAATACCCTCATTGTTGGAGAAGTAAAACCCCTGTCGTGTTCAGAGCAATGGACCAATGGTTTGTCTCGGTAGACAAGGAAAACCTTAGGCAAAAATCTATAGAGAAAATTGAAAGTGTAAAATTTACACCAGATTGGGGAGCAAACCGCATTAGAGGTTTCTTAGAAACTCGTCCAGATTGGTGTATCTCAAGGCAGCGTTCTTGGGGAGTGCCTATTCCGGTATTTTTTGATGAAGAGGGAAATCCTCTTCTAGATCCATGTTTAATTCGTTTTCTTGCCAAGAAAGTTGAAAAGAATGGTACAGATATTTGGTTTTCAGAAGATGAAAGTACTTTACTTGAAGGCTTTGAACTTGGGTCCGAGTGGAGTGATAAAAAATTAGTTAAAGGAAACGATACCTTGGATGTATGGATTGATTCCGGATGTAGCCATAGAGCAGTTTTACATGGTCGAGAAGAACTGAATTGGCCAGCGGATTTATATTTGGAGGGTAGTGATCAGCACAGGGGATGGTTTCAGAGTTCCTTATGGACAAGTATGGCTTCCTTTGGAGAAGTGCCTTACAAGAGAATTCTAACTCATGGATTCGTAGTTGATGGAGACGGAAGAAAAATCTCTAAGAGTGATGGTAAACCCCAAACTGCGGATTCATATGTAACTAAGTATGGTGCAGATGTTCTAAGGCTTTGGGTTTGTTCGGAAGATTTTCGAAGAGACATTCCTTTATCTGAAGAAATTTTAGACCAGATTGTTCGTTCCTACCGAACTCTTCGAAATAGCATTCGATTTCAGTTGGGAAACATGCATGATTTCTATTTCAGCAAAAATGCTATTTCGCTGGAGGAATTGGACATAGTTGACCGTTGGGCTCTTTCCAAAACTGCTGATTTAGTAACAGAGATTACCAAAGCCATGGAAGTATATGAGTTGCATCGAGTTGTACAACTCATCAATCGATTTTGTTCAAGCGTTTTGTCTTCAACCTATCATGATATTATCAAGGACAGACTTTACACATTGCATCCAAATGACACCAAGAGAAGGTCTTCGCAAACAGCAATCTTCCATATTTTTGAGACATTTACTCGGCTAATTGGTCCAATCTTACCGTTTACTGCTGATGAAGCATGGTCTTTCCATAAAAAAAATGAAAAACTTAGCGATGAATTTTTAGCGTTGGAAGACTGGCCAACTGAAATGCAAGAATGGAAAGAAGGTCAAGAGGTGGAGGATATGGATAAAATTCTTGATTTTAAAGAGAGGTATGTAAATGAAAGCCTCGAAGCTTTAAGGGCCGCAAAAGAAATAGGGCAGTCCCTAGAAGCCGAGATCAAGATTGTGTCTACCAACGGGGATCCTATTTCTGATGTCTTGGAACGAAGAAAAGATCAATTGCCAGAAATATTTATCGTTTCTTCAGTGATTGTAGAATTCTCTGGAGAAAAGTTGTCAGTATCCGCTCGACACGCTCCAGGTTTTCGTTGTCCCCGAAGTTGGAGATGGGTGCCAGAGTTAGTAGAGGTGGAGGAGTGGGGTCAAGTGTCCCCAAGATGTGCCGAAGTACTAAAGGAATTAAAATTTTAATCGATTAACACATGACTGTAAAAAGAAAAAAAACTAATGCTAAGGCGAATTCGTCAAATTCAAAAACAGGTACCCCAAAGGGCCAACCTAAGACAGCAAAATCGAAAAAGTCTACCGCATCAAAGACAGCAAAATCAGTTGTCAATAAAACCAAGGTTAACAAACCTAAAGCTGTGAGTGGCAGATTAAATAAAGACAAGATGTCGAAAGAGAAAGAGATCGTTAGCAAGGTCAAAGAAATCATTTCTAAAAGCTCAGCTAAAGGAAATGCCGAAAAGGAAGCGAAGAAGGAAAGTCGAGCATTCACTTTGGATGATGTTAGAAATATTCTTTCTTCGAAAAGAAAGTCTTCGGTTGATAAAACAAATAAATTATCAAAAAAAGCCGAAAAAGTTACCAAATCTACAAAAAAGAAATCTTCAGCCAAGGTCAAAAAACTTACTACAGCATCAATAGATGATATCTTGGGTTTTGGAGCACCAACTTCGGCACTTCCTGCTAAGCCTATTAGAGATCCTCAGAAAGTTCCTAAGGAATGGAAGTCCTATTACAGTGATTTGATGAAACTAAGATCCGCTCTAAAGGGTGCCTTAGACGAGCGTTCAAGTGAGACCATAGGTGCTTCTGCGAGGGAGTCTTCTGGGGAATTGTCTTTAAATTCAAGCGATGCGGGTACGGAGACTTTCGATCGAGATGTTGCTTTATCCATGGTGGCTAACGAACAGGATGCTTTGAACGAAATTGAAGATGCAATTGATCGCATATTCGATGGGTCTTTCGGGGTTTGTCAAGAAACTCAAAAACCAATCAAAAAAAATCGTTTGAAAGCTGTTCCTTTTACAAGGTTCTCATTGGAAGGGCAGGATCAGCACGAAAAAAGAATGAAAAAAGAAGGGGGGAGCAGCGGAGGTGCTTTTGCAACTATAGCGGATTCCACTCTTGGTACTGAAGAATAGAACTCGTACAAAAAATCGTATGACGATTTATAAAAGGTTTTGGGCTGTCTTTACGGTTGTTTACTTTTTGGACTTAGCTACTAAGCACTGGGTAGTCCAACATGCCCAAAGTCTTCGTAGTGATCCGATTGTCCTCATTGATGGAATTTCCGGTCTAGATGCTCTTTTAGAAATAACTTATGTGACTAATCCCGGTGCAGCATGGAGCATGCTTTCAGATTATCCAGAGTTTTTAACTGTGCTAGCAGGAATTGCCTTGATCTCGATATACATTTTCCGAACACAGCTTGAGCTTAAATCCAATCCGCAGCAATTTATTTTTGGTTCCATATGCGGTGGGATAGCTGGAAATCTTACCGACCGCCTCTTTAGAGAACCGGCGGAAGTGGTTGACTTTATAGATGTTTATTTACCTTTGGTGGAGTATGATTATCCGGTCTTCAATATTGCAGATTCCGGAATTTTTGTTGGGGCATTTTTCTATTTTTTTTGGTCCATACTCGAGGTGAAAAATGAAAAGGCTAAGGAGATTCCAGTATCGAACTGAAGCATTCGATAAATTGGGTATTCTAGTTATTCGACATTGAGTGCTTGTTCTCTGAGTTTCTCAATCTCGGCCCTGGCGTCGAGTGCAGATTGTGTGCAATCAATTTTGGTGGATTTTGAGCAAATTGTATTTAGTTCTCTGCCAAGTTCTTGAAGCAGAAATTCAATTTTCCTTCCAATACTTCCTTCCATTTTTAAAGTCTTGGATAGTTGGTCGAGGTGACTTTTTATTCGGGTAATTTCTTCAGAAATATCGCATTTCTCAGCAAACAGAGTTACTTCTTTCAGAACTCTTTCGTCATTAACATCCAATTCAAGATCATGTTGCCTGAGCCTTTGTAGCAACTTGCTTCTCCATTCAAGACTCATGGACTCACTATTTTTTTGGATAAGAGAAGTTTTTTGGGAGATCGATGCTATCCTTTTACTCATATCATGAGCCAGTTTTTCTCCTTCAACTTTTTTCATCTCTAAAAGTTGTTTTTTCGCCTTCATCAGGGAAGAATCTAGAATTGGCTGAACCTCTTCCAGTGATGGAAGTATGTTATCTTCTGACCGCCTCAATTTATGGAGTTCGAGAATGACTTCAGCTGAAATTTTTAGCTCCTGCCCTAATTTTTCCATGAGTTGTGCGAGTTCCTTGGTGTCATTTACAATTGTTGAGTGATCAATGAGAAAGCAAGGGGCGTCTTTGTTATGTTCGACAGAAATATTTACTCTGATTCTGCCTCTCTCTATAGATTCTGAAATTTTTTGACTAGCTTCTATCTCGTAGGATTGCCACTCTCTTGGGCATGAAAGGACTACTTCGAAATTTCTTTTATTTACAGATAATAATTCAATGGTTATGGAGTAGGCCTTAGTTTTCTGAACGGCTCGGCCAAAGCCAGTCATACTTCTCATCCAAAAGACATTTTAGGCAAACCAGAAACTCCCATAATTCTTGCAGCTTCCATCGCATCCTTATCACCTCGGCCACTAAGATTTAGGCAAATTGTTTGATCCTTTTCCATTTGGGCGGCTCGTTCCATTGCAAATGCTAGGCCATGTGATGTTTCCAATGCCGGTAGAATACCCTCTTCAGAGGCCAATGATTTAAAGGCTTTCATTGCCTGTGCATCACTCGCATTACCATACTCGATTCTCCCGGAGTCTTTGTAAAAAGCATGTTCTGGCCCAATTGCTGCGTAATCAAGTCCTGCTGAAACCGAATGAGTGGGATTAATTTGCCCGTCACTGTTTTGGAGAATCCATGTTTTACAGCCTTGTAGCACACCAAGCTTTCCTCCGCTAAATCGTGCAGCATGCTCTCCCTCTTCCAGAGATCTACCTCCTGCTTCAACGCCAACTAAACGAACATCTTTCTCATCCAAAAAATCGAAGAAAAAACCGATTGCATTGCTACCTCCTCCTACACAAGCGATCATTTCATCAGGTAACTTTCCATTTTTCTCCAAAAATTGCCTTTTTGTTTCCTGACCAATGATTCTGTGGAAATCTCTTACCATCATAGGGTACGGATGGGCACCCAACGCTGAGCCAAGTATGTAGTGAGTCGTTCTCACATTAGTTACCCAATCCCGCATGGCCTCATTGATCGCCTCTTTTAGGGTTTTACTGCCAGCTTCAACTCCATGCACTTCGGCACCGCTAAGTCTCATTTTAAAAACATTGAGAGCTTGTCTTCTCATGTCTTCAGCTCCCATGTATATCTTACATTCTAGCCCAAACCTTGCACAAACCGAAGCCGTTGCGATTCCATGCTGCCCAGCCCCCGTTTCCGCAATAATTCTTTTTTTCCCCATCCTTTTGGCAAGCAAAGCTTGGCCCAACGCGTTGTTTATTTTGTGTGCTCCTGTATGAAGAAGGTCTTCTCTTTTTAGAAATATTTGAGCACCATTTAGTTTCTTAGTAAGTCTCTCTGCGAAATAAAGTTCAGTTGGTCTACCTGCAAATTCTTTAAGCAGGGCATTTAGTTCTTTGGCAAAAGATTCGTCTTCTTTAGCCAAAGAATAAGCGTCCTTTAATTCCTGCAGGGGATATGCAAGCGTTTCAGGAACGAACGAACCACCGTAGGGTCCGAAACGACCATGTTCATCCGGTAGCAGGAATCTGGGTTGTACATCGCACAGTGATTCTTTAATTGTTTCATTCATCTGATGATTAATCATATCTCGAAGATTACCTTGCGACAACCAAAGAAAATGTAAGAAGGTAAGATTACTCAAACAATGAACACACTTCCCACAATTATAGTGCCTGCCAGGCTAGCTTCCATTAGGTATCCTGAGAAACTTTTAGCTGAAGTGGATGGAGTGCCGCTCATTCTTCTTACAGCAAGACGATTAAGGGAAATTGCACCGGAGTTTGAGATTTTTTTTGCAGTAGATGGAGAGATTCTTTCCAAAGTACTAAAGGAAGACGGTTTTGAAGCCATTACGACTGATCCGAACTTAGCCTCAGGGACTGATAGAATTGCAACTGCAAACAAAAAACTAGGTCGAGATTTTGTTATCAATGTGCAGGCTGATGAACCAATGGTGGAAAGATTTCATCTCCAGTCATTGATTGAAGGGATTGATAATGCTCAAAAATCAATGTCCACTCTTGCTACTCCATTTGCTAATGAAGAAGATTTTTATGATCCAAATCAAGTCAAAGTCGTTGTAGATCAAGAGGGACGGGCATTGTATTTTTCAAGAGCTCCAATTCCTCATTCAAGAGAGCATGCAAAGGGAGAATTTTCATTAATCGATCCCATTCCCCTAAAGCATCTTGGAATGTACGCTTATGAAAAAAATTTTCTACAAAGCTTTGTAAATTCTCCACCGGGTAAACTCGAAAAAACTGAAAAACTCGAACAGTTACGAACTCTTGAAATGGGCCTACCTATTGCTGTATCCATTGTCGACCGAGGTACAGTTGGTATAGATGTTCCGAGTGATTTATTAAAGTTATCAGAACTGAAAGAGTGAATTCATCTGAGATTGTAAAATTTCATACTTGGAAAGAGTTGAGTAAAACAAC
>MDTE01199683.1_pt1 | contig 16977 bp, 12 predicted proteins | sample 811231 | NCBI WGS metagenome assembly MDTE01 (sample SAMN05326651, study PRJNA326480) | marine metagenome | isolation source: seawater | place: Indian Ocean: Red Sea | collected 2010
ATGACCTACCCGGACAGGAGCGTAGACTGCGTCATCGACAAGGCGACGCTGGACACCATGAAGCAGCTCGACGACGACGACGACGACGACGACAGCTTGGAGAACTTCGACCCGGGCGCGACGAAGAGGGCCCCCGCGCGCGACCCCGAATCGCACGCGGCGAGGATGCTCCGCGAAGCGTGTCGCGTCCTCAAACCCGGCGGTCACTACGTCTGCGTCACGTACGGCGAACCCGCGACGCGACTCTCGCTCTTCGATCCGACGTCAAACGACGGGCTCTGGGAGTGGACGAACGCGCTGGGCGGGGAGGACGGGGAGCCGTGCCTGGAGCTCAAGAGAAACAGGGCGACGTACTATGTGTACGCGTTCAGGAAGAGGACGGATGCGTCGCTCGTGGCGGAGCGGGTCGTGGACGAACTGGTGGAAGAGATCGTCGCGAGAGGGCAACGGATGTTTCCCTCGTGAGTGCCTGAAATCATGACATCCAGCAGAGCGGTTTATATAACGCGACGGTCAGAAAAAAACCGTCCCCACTGACGCGTGCGCATGTCCATAGCTCGGACGTGCCTCTCCCTCACTTCTCGTCATCTCACATCGCGGCGGGTAATCTCGCACGTCGACCGCGTCGTCGGATCGCACAAGCCGCCAGCAAGGGCCGCGAGTCCTACCCTTAGACGAACGGGGAAAAAGCTTCGGGAAGGATCCGCTGCTGCCACGATGCCAGGACACGATTGGGAGTCTATGTGGGCTGCCGGCCTCGAGCCAGGGCAGGCGTTCGATGCCAGCAGGGTCGAGCCCGCGTTCCTCGACCTCATAATGACGGGGACGCTACCTAAAGGAGACGCGCTGGTTCCTGGATGTGGCAGAGGGTACGCGGTGGCAGCTCTGGGGTCAGCCGAAAGGAAAGTCACGGGGTTGGAGATTTCGGCCACAGCGAAGGCCGCTGCGGACACGTACCTATCCACGGCCAAAGCCGGCGACGGCAGCGCAGCCTCCGAGCACTGCACCATTGTGGTGGACGACTTCTTCACCCATACGGGACGGTACGATCTGGTCTACGATTGCACCTTTCTCTGCGCCATTCCCCCTAGTCGTCGAGAGGAGTGGGCTGCGCAGATGTCCAAGATTATAAAGCCCGGCGGTGAGATTGTGTCGCTGGTGTTCCCCTTGGGCGACTACGAGGGCGGACCGCCGTTCGCGCTGTCAACGACAATCGTCGAGGATTTACTCATACCCGCGGGGTTCGAGCGTGTCAGCCTGACCAAGGTGCCCGAGGAGAAGCTTGCGCGAACCGCCCCGCGCGGCGAACGAGGAGAGTACCTCTACCGCTGGAAACGGCTTTAAAGTTGCTGAGACGGACTTAGCCGCCATCTTAATACATCGGCTCCACGTTCGCGGTTGAACTACGCGCCGGACATGAGTTTGGCCCTCGTCTGCGACACGATCAGCTCGCGGAGCGCCTGCTTGCGCCTCACCAGCGTGTCCCTCCTCTCCTCAAGCTTGCCGATGTCCGCGCGGAGCGTCTGGAGCTGCCGGGACTCCGCCCTAGGCCTCTGGTCGGCGTCGCTCGAGCCCAGGGACACCGCCCTGACCAGCTCCCCGATGCCCGCGTCCAGGGGACTGACGATCCCGCCGGTCCCCTTCGGCTGCTGCGTCGGCTCCGGCGTCGCGGACCCGCCGGCGTCCTTGAGCTCCTCCCTCGACCCTCCTCCGGGAGGCGCCCCGGCCCCGGTCGAATGGTCCTTCCCTCCGCCGCCGTCGCCCGCCTTGAACCTGCCGAACCCGAACCCGCCGGTCGCTCCCTGCAGCGTGTGGGTCAGGTTACCCCCCAAACTGTTCATCGTGCTCATGGCCTTCTTACCTTGCTCCCTCACGCGGTCGCGGAGGCTGCCGAGGCCCCCGGAACCGACTCCGGGCGCAGCGGGCGAGGACGCGCCGACGAGACCAGCCTCGGCGGCGACGTACTCCGCCGCGTCGCTGAGCATACCGCCGATGCCGTGGTTGTTGGCTTGCGCCGTCGCTTTAGCCGCGGCGAGCGTACGGTTCTCCTCGATGAGGTCCTGCGCGCACTGCGTGGATGCGTCTACCACCGTGACGTATCCCATGGCGACCTCAGCCGTGGCTTTACGAACAAAATCGGCCCACCGGCTCATCTGATCCGACCACAGCCGCGTCGATTCGCGAGCGAGCGATTCGATGTCCTCGGCCAGCGCGTCGCACTCGTCGAGGTGGGACTGCGCGCAGCGTTCGTCGAGCGCGCGTCGCACGGCCTCGGCCACCTTTTCCACTCGAGCCTCGCGCGCATCCGCCGCGGTCTTCTTCGCCGCCGCGTGCTCCCGAACCTCCGCCGCCGCCCGCGAGTCACGCTCCACCGCGGTCTTCCTGCGCGAGATTGATTTCGCGGCAGCCGCCACCGCAGCCTCGGCGGCGGTGAGACGAGCCGCCTCGTCGTCGTACGCAGCCTCCAGAGCCTCGGGGGTATCCTCGAAGGCTTCGAGCTCCTCGCCATCCTCGTCCTCGTCGCCCGCCGCTTTACCAAACGCAGCCGTCGCGTCTCTCGCCGCCGCGGTCACCGCCCTCAGGGTCGACGCCGTCTTGCGTCGTCGCCTGGACTCGGCCGCGGCGGCCCACTCGGATACGGCGGTGGCGAGAGCGTCGGACTGGCGCCGCAGACCCGCGCGGACGTCGGCGGTGTTCGACGCCAGAGACGGGAGATCGGCCCGGGCGAGCCCGGCAACCTTCGCCACCCCGGCGAGGAGCACCTTCAACTCCTCGGACACTCGCGTCGCGTGCGCGCCGCTCACCTCGGCGATCGCGGATGCGCTCGGTGGAGGATCGGGCTCACGCTTCCAGTTTGGTCGTCTGCCCCCGGCGGCTGTCGTCGGGGCGGACGAAACCTCTTCCCATCCGTGCCGCGGCGAACCCTCCGTCGAGAGACCCGAGGACCCACCCTCCCCACCCTCCCCGCCTTTTCTCCCGTCGACCCTCTTGGCCGCCCCACCAACCTTTTCGTCCCCGCCGCCGCGCACCGCGTCGACGATCCAGCTCAGCTCCAGCGCTATCCTCTCCAGTATCTCCAGGAGCCCGTCCGCGCGCAGCACGACGTGTTCAAAGAGCGAATCGGCCCAAGACGACCACAGCCCGCCGCCCGGGTTGAACTCGCACAGTTTAACGCCCACGCCGGGCCTCCACGCCAGGCCCTCGGACCCCAGCGCGAGCGCTCGCTGCATCAGCAGCCTGAAGTCCGCCTCGCCGCGGACAAACTCGTCGCGCAGAGGGTCCAGCCTGCTGCTGTGCACGGTGCTCAGCGGCGCCAACGCGAGCGTCTTGATGCAGCGTCGGTACTCGAGCGAGTACACGGGGAGGGCGTCGATGCGCTCGTCCAGCGCGCACAGCCGCGACGCGACGCTGTCCACCTCTGCGACGGATAGACGAAGACCCGACGCCATGGACTGCGACTCCTCGCGCCTCCTCGTCTCGTCGATCGACCTCCTGGGCGAATCGGAATCCGACTCGCCGCCGTACTCCTCGGGGGAACCGGCTCTCGACTGCCCTTCTCCCATGTCCCGCAGCATCTCAATCTCACCGGCGAGGTCCCTGCCTTCGGACACCCCGTCGTCCGCCGCGACGTCCCCGGCCATCTCCCAATCATCGCACTCGAGATCCTCGGTGGGTAAGGCCTTACCGTCCTCGGCGTCCAAGCGCCGCAGCGCCCTCCGACCGACCACGTCCTCGAGGTCCGAACAAAGCCCCGCGGTGAGCTCGTCAATCTCCGTCACGGGGGCTATCGCGAGCACGCTGTCCGGGAGACCCGCGTCGGAGGGCCGCCTGTGCCTGCCGCGCTCCCGCGCCGTCTCGAGGAGCACCAGTGTTGGCGAGAGTTCGTTCGCGAGGTGCGCGTCGACGACGGCGAGGAACGCGTCGGCGTCGGCATCCCCGAGGTCGTCTCCCAAGCCCTGCAGTAGCTCGATGCACTCGCCCATCTCGTTGCATCCGAGGACGTCGTTGGACCGCGGCGTCAGCAGGGCGATGCACGCGGCGAAGAGGGGGGCGCGGCTGCCGGTCGCGAACACCCGGTCCCAGATGCGCATCGTGACATCCGTGGGGAGGACGTTGACGAAAAGCGTGAGGAGCCACTGCGATGAGATTATGCCGCAGACGATGTTATCCGGGGCGAGAGTCTCGAGATGGAGGCCGACCGCGGGGAGGTGGATGTGCAGCAGCCTGGCGAACACCCTCTGGTCCAGCTTGGCGGCCGCCATGCCCTCGCTGAAGTAGCCCGGGACGACGCGATCGACCAGCGCGATGAGGCACCAGAATGCATCCTCCTCCTTCAGTCCCGCGAGCAGGAGGAACGCAGCGATGAAATTCATGGACTGGACGTACCCCATGACCGGGTCGTGCGCGGCGTACGCCGTGAGGACGTTACGAAGCGATTCCCACATGGGTAAGCCTGAGAACGGTGGGTGAGGGCGAAGCGGGTCAGCCGGAGTGTTGCCTCTCCCGGATCTGGGAGGTTCGAATTTCGGGCGCGAGTGGCGGGACGGACGCACCTGGCTTGAGCAGGCCCTGCACTGCGAAGGTCGCACCGGTGCGCGGCAAGTCCTTCTCGATCTGCTGTGCCGTCTCTGGCGTCTCTCCCGCCAGCGCAAGGAGCGCAGCGTAGTGGTTCGGTATCCTCATATCCGAGTCCACGATGCGTGGCCACACGTCGCGTCGGAGGGCACCGTCCGGGTTACGGTGGTGCCGCTCCGCAAGGCTCACCGGCCCCTCCGCATCGCCCCCCTCACCCTCCATGGCGACTGGACCGCGCCGATACGCGACGTCGCCACGAAACCCGAAGCGGGTCAGGGCGTGAGCAGAGTGACGCTACGCCCGGACTTGTAGTCCCTGAAACGCGAAGTTTTTTAGTCGACGGACTGATACCTTTTAGGACGGGAGAGCTTCACTGTGCACGCGCGCAGTCCGCCCGCACCCTCAAAATGCCTTCTCCGGAGCTCTCCTCCGGTCACTTCGCGCTCGCGGGTATGGTATCGCGTCCTCCTCTCTGCGTCAACATCGTCCGGCTGAAGAATGCGCTGAGCGACGCCTCTGAGCTCAGCCGACGGGCGCTCAAGCTGGAAAATATCCTCCTAGGGGAACTACTCGCGGAAGAGTACCCCGAGGACGACAAAAAACCGCCGTCGAGCGCCATCACGGTGGTTCCGGTCGACTTCAGCACCCTTGCGGTGGTCTCTGACGAAGAGCACGAGTCGGCGGTGGGCCTCTACCTCGCCAGGATCGCCGCCTCGGGTCTCGCCGACTTCCTCGTGCACGCCGCGAGGAACGCAGACGATAACGAGCAGGCCATCCGCTCGCTGCTCCCGAACCTGCTCGAGCGAGCGCTCGCGTACCTCCCGAGCGAGAGATGGAGCACCCTCGGACGCGCGCCGGACGGCCTCCGCCTGGTCAGACGCCGCGGCGACGCCGCTCTCACTTCGTCCCCCTTTCACCACCTCGAGAACCCCACTCTCGACGTCCTCAACTTCACGGCCACACCTGCGCTAGACTGGGGAGGAGCTGCGAACGGGGGCGACAGGGTCGTCTTTCCCGCCATCAGGCCGGCCACGATCCGGATGCACCCCCTCGGATCCATCGTTGCGATGCTACAGAATGCGCAGGTCTCCCAAACGGTCATCGACACCTTCCGAGCCGGGGGCGACGCACAGCTGTGCGAAAACGAGGACCTGGTCGCAGTCACAGCCGTTCCCCTGCTCCACAAGGAGGCCCGCATCCTGTCCTTACTGCGGCGTATTCCCGACGCGTATGGGTTCGAGTCGCTCGACGCCTATTACGCCGATTTCAGCGCCAGGTACGAGCTCGTCGACGGCGTCCCCGAGATGACTTGGCACGACGACGACAACGGCGGAGATTTATTCGCCGAGCTGCGCTTTTGCGACGGCGACGAACGCGTGCGTCAACTGTGGCCCGCGTCCTTGCTCCTCGGCCGCGCCGGCGCAACCGAGATCCCCGCTTCGATGAACGACGCCAAGGCGGCGGCTATGTTGACCGATCTGGCGGACGATCTGCGGGGCTGCCCCGACAGGCTCGGCATCGGCATGAACCTGGATGGACACGCCGCTGGGACCTCGGGCAAGGGTAGGTCGCGGGGAGGAGCCGTTGCCACCTACGAGGTGCCCACGACGACGACGCACGATGCTGCTTTTCGCCTCGCGTCGCAATCGAAGCCCCTCGCGCCCCTGAAGCCGCGCCTCGAGGTCATCGTCGAGGATGAATCTCCCTTGCCCCTCCCCTTGCCTGTGGAACCCATCCAATCGGGAACCGCGCCTCGAGCGGTTAAGGTTGCCTCGTTCAAAACATCCGCCCCCACGCGCGCGCCGCTCCAGCCGGTGACCCCGACAGATGCTAATGCTCCCGACGACGCCGGCGACCGGCTGCCGTCCGTCGATGCCGATCCCAAGGCGGTCGACCCCAAGCCAAAGGTGAGGAAGCTGGTAATGTCCAAGCACTCCCATCCCCCTCAGACCCCAGTCAAGCCCATGGCCAAGCCCATGGCCAAGCCCGCGGACGAGGTCGCGGACGACGTAATGATCGATGAGATGGCGGCTTACTTGACGGAGATAGACGCTGCTCAGCCGGAGATGGCCGGTGCGAAGAGGAAGGCTTCCGCGGCGGCCATGCCTCTCGCCGCCACTAAGGCACCCAAAAAGCCCAACATTCCCAGGCCCGCGCCCGCCGTCATCCCCACGAAACCCTCGCCGGAAGTCAAGGAGCCAGATGGTAGTTCGGACAAGACCAAAGCGAGGAGAGCGCCTAGGAAGGTTGTCGATCCCGACGAGGCGGACGCGAAGATCCGGAAGGAGCACAGCGAGGGAGGCGACCTGAATAAAATCACAGGCGACGAATTCAGGGCTTTCCTGACAAAGGCTGGCGAGAAGCCCAAGGGCGGGCTGTCCAAGATGCCCAAGACCAAGCTCAGGGAGCTCGTCGACGCGGTCCTAGCCAGGTCGCAGTGAGTGAAGAGTTTGTGACAGTACGTACGTGGAGAACGCGAGCGAGGCTCGGATAGACGTTTTACGCGCATGCATTAAAAAATTGTTTCATCAAGCAGCAAAGAGCGAGGCAAGCTTCTCCGAGTGTTCGGCGGAGAGTGCCTTGGACGGGTTAGCGTCCAGGGCGTCCATCACCTCCGGGATCGTATCCTTCGCCTTGTTCACCGCCTCGTTCACCCGCGCCGCGGCCTCGTCCGCGTTCATATTCTTGAGGTAACCCTTCTGAAGCGCGAAGAGGCCCACCGTCTGCGCGCTGAGCGCCGCCGTCTCCCCAGGCCTCTGCCTCAGCACGCCCCTGATCGCCGATGACCTGTTCCTCATCTGCACCTTCTCGTCGCCGTTGTTCCCGAACGCTTGCATGTCGTCAGCCTGCATCACGTCCAGTCGCAGCTGCATCATGTCGAGGGACTTGAGCGGTCCCGCTGCTCCGGGGGTACCGATCCTGGAAACGCTGTCCTTAACGCTGATGCCCCAACCGTTTGACTCACTGAAGTTCTCGACCATCACCTGACCGTCGGTGATGCTCATGAACTCCTCCACGAGCGAACGCGGCTGGGTGTAAGCGTCCTCCGGCCGCTTCGCTGCAGCCTCAGCCTCTCGCGCCTCGGCCGCTTTCACCGCCGCATCCCTCTTCTTCTCAAGCGCGGCGGTGATCTTCGCCTGCATCTCCGGTGCCATCTGGTCGAAGCCCGCGGGTAGCTGCAGGGTGCCGTCCGCACCCTCCGCGCTGCCCACCGCCCCGGTGTCCTTGTTTGTTCCCTTTCGTCCCCTGTATGCGCCCTTCTCGTGGTACATGATACCCAGCAAGGTGAGCGAACCGCCGCCAAGCGCGTCTGACATCCTCGCCACCCGCTGCAGCGTTGTGCCGAGGAATCTTCGGCGCTCCGCGAGCAGCGCGTTGATGATCATGCCCTCGTACTCCACCATCTTCTCCTCGTCGATGATCCCCTCGGGATTATCTAGCTGCGGCGACAGCCTCGCCATGTCCTTGGTAAACTCGACGAGTCCCGTGAAGTCGTCGAGGACGAGGAGAACGTCCTCGCCCTTCGCCCTGGCCCCCTCCGCGACGGCAAACGCCGCGCAGGTCGCCGCGTACCTCTCCGCGAGGGACGCGTCGCCGTCGACGGACACTACGGTGGTGTGACCCATGGCCCCCGCCGCCCTGAGCTCCTCCACCGCGCCCTTACCCCCGTCCTCGGCGGCGGCTCCGGTGGCGCCGTAGACGCATCGCACGCCGGACCCCGCCTGCGCGGCGATGGCGCCGACGCCCAGCCGCGTCAACCCGGTGCCGGGCTCGCCGGTGAGGAGCATGCACTGGCCGCGGCCGAGCGGCGTGAGCACGTCCAGCGCCTTGATCCCAGTGACGAGCGGGGTGGTTATCGGCTTTCGGTCCTCGACTCCGGGCGGGTCGCGGATGATGGCGCCGTCGAGGTCCTCTCCGCAGGCGAGGTCCCGGTCGCCGCCGCCGGGTGCGTCGCCGCCGTCCATGGGCTGGCCGAGCGCGCCGATCCACCGCCCGCGGAGGTCGTCTTCCGCGGGCATGCGGAAGTGCCGCTCCCTGAGCACCTCGACCGCGTCGCCGGGGCTGACGGCGACGCCGGAGCCGGCTCCCACGGAGGGGGCACCCCCGGCGCCCTGACCGGCGGCGTACATGAGCGCGAACGTCTTGGGCTCTCGGTGGGAGAGGATGAATCCCTGGACGGCGTCGCCCAGGCGGACGAGCGTGCCCGGAGGAATGTCCGCGCCGACGCCGCTGAGCACGGCGAGGGGGCCCTCGACCGCGTGCACGGACGCCGGGCCGCGCTGGAAGGCGACCTCCTCCTCCGGGGGCTCGATGTCGGCGGTCACGGTGGAGACCGCCCTGGGCGCGGCGAGGCGCCTGGCGAGCTGGGAGAGCCCGGGGCGGGCGGGCGCGTATCCCCGAGCGCGGGTGGTGAGCGACGCGACGGTCGATGACGCGTGACGGGTGGACCGTCTAGCGACGGTCGCGAAGAGCGACGCCGGGCTCATCAGGGAGACGCCGGCGGTGGGCATCCGAGAATTGGAGAAAGCTTCGGAACGTGATCCTCTCCTAGCCTTTGGCGGCGAGGAGCGAGCGCGTGGGCTTGAACCGCCGGGCGAACACGCGCGACCGTGCACGGTCGAGAGAACCGAACGGGTCGGGCGAGCGATACGTCCACCGGGAGCGGGCGTAGAGTGAGGAGAAGGTAGCCTTCGAAGATAAGTTTTGGGCGGCGGAAAACCAGGCTACGATGGTACGAGTGGATCGGCCCCGCCGAGACTCCAGAAACGTGGGCGCGATGGGGAAGAAGGACTCGGGCGTCGCCTCCGTCGTCGCCCTCGCTGCGAACGGCGAGGTCAAAAAGAAGAAGAAGAAAAAGAAGGTCAAGGACGCAGACAAGGCGGCGGCCGCGTCGGTGGCCAAGGTCGGCGGCTCCAACTGGGCAGCGCTCAGCACGGTGAGCACCCGGGAGGGAGCGATTAACTTTTCCCGAATCCCCACCGCACCGCCGGGGGGCCTCCCGAGAAGCGCCGAGGGTTCGACCTTGACGACGTTCACTCCACAACTTCTGTCTGACCTCAACATCGTCCCATCCGAATTCCGCAGAAAATCGGCGCGGGCAAGAACCCAAAGGCGAAGCGCAAGCGCGAGGAGCGCGAGGCGGCGGCGGCGGCGAGCGAGCGCACAGGCCTCCCTCGCTCCACCCATGCGGACCCGACAAAGCCGAAGAAGCCGATGCCCACGGGCAGGAACACGGCTCTGACGGACATCATCGCGATGGACTGCGAGATGGTAGGCGTGGGCGAGGACGGCAGGCGCAGCATCCTCGCGCGCGTCTCCGTCGTCAACGAGGATGGCAACGTCGTGCTGGACACGTTCGTCGCGCCAACCGAACCCGTCACCGACTACCGCACCAGGGTGTCCGGCGTGCGGCCCCAGGACCTGAGAGGCGCGCCGCCGTTCAAGGAGATCCAACGCAAGATGGCAGACATACTGAAAGGACGCACCCTCGTGGGACACGCGCTCAAAAACGACCTGAGGGTGCTGCTCCTCGACCACCCGAGGCGGCTGACTCGCGACACCGCGTTGTACCGACCGCTGACGCGTCCGCTGCGAGCCAACGAGCGCGCGCAGGACACCGGGATCGCGCGCGGTCGGGGGAGCAGGTCGCTGAAAGAGCTTTGCGCGCAGCACCTCGGGCTGGAGATCCAGGGCGGCGAGCACAGCTCCGTGGACGACGCGAGAGCGGCGCTGCTCCTCTACCAGAAGAACCAGAGGAACTGGGAGAGGGAGTTTGCGGCGGCGCAGCAGGTTGGCGGCAAGGGCGGCGCGGGTGGGAAGGGAAAGGGATCCGCCGGGGTTGGGTCCAAGGGTGCGTTGAAGAGCGACGATGACGGCGAGGAGCGACCGACGAAGCGCGGCAAGAAGGCCAAGAAGAAGGGCGGAGGCGACGAGGTGGGCTCGGCTGGGGGTTTGAAGCTGGGCAAGGTGGTGAATCTGTTCGCTCGATAAGTTTTGTATGACTTTTTAGTTAGAACTTGTTTCGGCATTTCATATTCGTTCCGTATGGTTATTTTTCCTAAACCCATCATAACAGGCTGAAGTTTCAAATGCCGCTCTACGGGATACGAGATCGTGGACGCTCGGCGACTCTCGTGTTTCAGAGTCGAGGCGCTCCATGGGTGCCGCCGAGGTTTTGACGAACGCCGGGGGCGATGGCCTCCGGAGCTACTACAGGGCCAAGATTGAGGAGTATGAGGTGGCCGTCAGGGACAAGACGCAGAACCTGCGTCGTCTGGAGGCACAGCGCAACGAGCTGAACCACAAGGGTGCGTCCCACCCGCCCGCCAAGATCCATCCGGTCAGATCCGGCCGATCGGAACGTGGCCGCGTCGCGCCCGTCCGCGGGTCCGGCGGGGCGATGCACGGTTGTCCAACGCGTCGGCGAATTCCGCGCGGAGGATGGGCGCCTCGCCGACGGACCCGCGCCTCGACCCGCCGGCTCCAAGCCCCGCCTAGGGTTGGCCCGTTTCAACTTTTCCCCCACTTACACCCCCTCTTCTTTTTTTTATCGCAGTGAGGATGCTGAGGGAGGAGATCCAGCTGCTGCAGGAGCCCGGATCCTACGTGGGTGAGGTGGTCAAGGTCATGGGGAAAACAAAGGTGCTCGTCAAGGTACGAAACGATCCCTCCGTCGGCCCCTTCCCGCCCGCGTGACCGCCCCAGCGACGCGTCGCGTCGCGGTTCTTTTTTCATCTCCCGGCCCAACGTTCGCACGAAGAGCCCACATTTGGCTGACGATTTTTTTTCCGCCCTGTTTTCCCCGCGCGACAGGTGCATCCCGAGGGCAAGTACGTCGTGGACGTGGCGAAGGACATCGAGATCGAGAAGCTCGCCGCCGGGCAGCGCGTCGCGCTGAAGAACGACTCGTACACGCTCCACCTGGTGCTGCCCAGCCTGGTCGATCCGCTGGTGTCGCTCATGAAGGTTGAGAAGGTGCCAGACTCAACCTTCGATATGATCGGAGGCCTGGACCAGCAGGTCAAGGAAATCAAGGAGGTCGTAGAGCTGCCCATCAAGCACCCCGAGTTGTTTGAGTCCTTGGGCATCGCTCAGCCCAAGGGTGTGATCCTGTACGGTCCCCCGGGTACCGGAAAGACTCTCCTCGCGAGAGCCGTGGCGCACCACACCGACTGCTGCTTCATCCGCGTCTCGGGTTCCGAGCTCGTGCAGAAGTACATCGGCGAGGGCGCGAGGATGGTGCGCGAGCTGTTCGTGATGGCGAGGGAGAACGCGCCCGCTATTCTTTTCATGGACGAGGTTGACTCCATCGGCAGCGCGCGCGGCAGCGGCGGCGGGGACTCCGAGGTGCAGCGCACCATGCTCGAGCTGCTCAACCAGCTGGACGGCTTCGAGGCGAGCAACCAGATCAAGGTGATCATGGCGACGAATCGCCTGGACATTCTGGACAGCGCTTTGCTCCGCCCAGGGCGCATCGACCGCAAGATCGAGTTCCCCAACCCCACGGAGGACTCGCGCGTGGATATCCTCAAGATTCACTCGCGAAAGATGAACCTGGTGCGGGGCATCGACCTCAAGAAGATTGCGAGCAAGATGGGCGGCGCGTCGGGGGCGGAGAGCAAGGCGGTATGCACCGAGGCGGGCATGTTCGCGTTGCGCGAGAGGCGCGTCCACGTCACCCAGGAGGACTTCGAGATGGCGGTGTCAAAGGTGATGCAGAAGGACAGCGAGAAGAACATCTCCGTCGCCAAGCTCTTCACCTAGACCACACGTCGGATATGTGTAATAAACTCAGAGATCAAAATTGAACATTTGCTAGAGTGAAACCTTCACGCGAGGGCGGCTGTGTACGCGTCCCAGCCGGCCTTGCGGTACTCCGCGGCAGCTGCGGCAGGGTCAGCTGCCCTGTAGATACCGCGCCCAACGATGATGACGTCGGAGCCGCACTCGCCGATAACCCTCTCCGGGGTGTTGTACTGCTGACCCATGGCGTCTCCGCCGCCGCCGAGCTGCACCCCCGGCGTCATCTGCACGAGCCCCTTACTCCACTCTGCCTTCCAGGCGCTGGGCCTGGTGGAGATGAAGCCCATGACAAAGTCGGGGTGCTCCGCCGCCATCTTTACCGCCGCCTCGGTATACGCGCCGTTGGCCATCGTGCCCTTGCTGGACATCTCCGCTAGAAGTAGCAGGCCCCGGCCCTTCGCGAGGCCGACGGATTTGAGTCCGTCGATGATGCCACTGCCGGGGACGATGTGCGCGTTGGTGATGTGCGACCAGTCGGCAATCTTGTGCACGCCGCTGCCGTACTGGCCCACCACGGTGTTGCCGATGTCCGCGAACTTGCGATCCTCGAAGATCATGAACTTGTGCTTGGCGGCCAGCTCGAGGAGCTTCGAGCCGAAGGTGTCGTCGAAATCCGGGTACAGGTCGCAGTGCGTCTTGAGGATGCAGATCTCGGGTCCGAGCTTGTCTGCGAGCTCGATGAGCTCCGCGGCGGTATTCACGTCCGCGGCGACGCAGAGATTCGTCTTCTTGGTCTCCATCAGGTTCCAGAGGTCCTTTGCACACTGGTTGGCGGTGAGCTCGGCGCGGGCGGCGTAGGCAAGGCGCTTGGGGGTCTCCGCAGCGCCCATCTCGTTTCCACTCGCGTTGGGTCCGGTCTGGTTGGCGGCGATGAAAGCCTTGACGCTCTGGACCAGGTCCGCGGACATCTTACCCTCCTTCTCGAGGGTCTTGAGCACCCTGGAGAGAGGGAGGACGGCGTGGAGGCGGAGGTCGTTGCTCGCGAGTCTGGCCTCGCCGCCTTGCTCGCGGTCGATGAGGACCACGACGTCCTTAACCTTGAGCCCCACCTGGTTGAGGGGCTCCACGGTCTCCATGACGGACGCGCCGGAGGTTACGAGATCCTCGACGACGAGGCAGGTCTGACCCGCGGTGAAGGCGCCCTCGATGGCCTTCTTGGTGCCGTAGTCCTTCACCTCCTTGCGCCTCATAAGCATGGGGCAGTCGTTGTTCAGGCTCATGCACGTCGCGATGGGGAGGGCGGTGTAGGGCACGCCGCACATGTTGTCGAACTCCGCACCGTTCGCCTTGAGAACGTCCCACATGCATCCGGCGACAGAGGCAAGCACGTCGGGGTAGGACACGATCACCCGGAGGTCGATGTAGATGGGGCTCATGATGCCGGACTTGAGCTTGAACTCGCCGAACTTGACAGCCTCGATCTCGTGCAGGCGGAGGATGAGGGCGTCGATCTTCTCCTCGTTGACGGCCATGGCTCTCGGTCGGTTCAGTGAAGACGAGTGCGCGACGGTGCGTGTGCGATTGACGCGGGCTCGGGTTGAGCGAGCCGAGGTGGTGAACGAGGGGCTTGCGTGTGTGGCGCACCTCATACAGTGGGCGGCGGCGAATCGCTTTTCGTTTCAAAAAAGCGAGTTGGTTGGCGGCGGTGGGTTACTAATTAGCATAAACCATGCAATGAAATGTGGTTGATGTTCTATTTCTGTACCGTTTGATGAAACTGACCTGCTGTGGACCTCATTTGGTAATTCGACCTCAAATACACTCACTTCTTTCGCTCTCGGGCGGACCGAAAGATAGACTAACAACGCACGGAGCGGGGCCATCGGGAGTGGTCGCCATGGCCACGCGCGAGGCTTCCCACGCCGGTTCGTGGTACTCCTCGAACCGCGCGCGTCTCTCCAAAGAGCTGGACGGCTTCCTGGACGCCGCGGGGTCGCACGGAAGCACACCCAGAGCGCTCATCGTACCGCACGCCGGGTACTCCTACTCCGGGCCCGCCGCGGCGTGGGGGTACAAGAACGTCGACGCCGGGGCCGGGATCAGGCGCGTGTTCCTCCTCGGCCCGTCCCACCACGTGTTCCTCCGTCGATGCGCGCTGAGCAAGTGCGCCGCGTACGCCACCCCGCTTGGCGACCTCGCCGTGGACCGAGGCGTGTACGAGGAACTGCGCGCCACCGGACACTTCGTCGACATGGACGTGGACGTCGACGAGGCGGAGCACTCGCTCGAGCTCCACCTGCCGTACATCTTCAAGTGCTTCGAGGTGCTACCCGAGAAGGATCGACCCACGCTGGTGCCCATCATGGTCGGGGCGCTCAGCACCAACGCGGAGGCGACGTACGGCGAGATCCTCGCGCCGTACCTGGACGACGACGCCAACCTGTTCATCGTGTCCAGCGACTTCTGCCACTGGGGCGAGCGATTCGGGTACCAGCCGTGGGACGAGGGCAGGAAAGACGTCGGGTTGCACGAGCAGATCGAGGAGATGGACCGGCGCGGGATGGAGATCATAGAGAGCAAGGACGCGGACGCGTTCGCGGCGTACCTGAAAGAGACGGGAAACACCATATGCGGCCGGCACCCAATCGGCGTGCTGCTCCAGACGCTGAGAAGGAGCGGCGGGTTCGACAAGACGAGGGTAACGTTCACCAGGTACGAGCAGAGCAGCGCGGCGACGGGTTGGAACGACAGCAGCGTGTCGTACGCGTCCGCGGTGGTGTTTCGAGACGCGTGAGTGTCGGCTGCGATTGGAAAAAACAATCCCGTCAACTCTTCTTGAAGAAGCTGTGAAGCGACCTCTGCGCGCCGCCCCCTCCCGGGCTCGGTTTCGCGCGCTTGACCCCGCCGGACCCCGTCACCGCGGGTAGCGTCTCACCCGGCCGTTTCTTCTCCCCCGCCGTTTCCTTCTCCCCCGCCGCCTCGTCCTTAACCCTCGCGGGTGAGTCGCGTTTGGCCGCAGCCGAGAATAACTTTGCGACGCTCCCCGCGTCCTTCTCCGCCGCCCTCCTCGTCCGCTCGCAGCACGACGGATCCTCGAAGTCCCCTCTGTTTATCCTGGTCGTCACCGGGTACCACTTCATGTCCGCCTCGCCGTACGGCCTCAGGGCGCTCGACGGTCGGTCGTCGGATCCCTCGAGCCACGCGGTGACATCCGCGTCGGTGCGAAGGACGGCGGGCATCCTGTCGTGCAGCCATCGCAGGGGCTCGGACGCCTCGACGGTGATTATGGTCACCGTGACGAGCTCCCCGCCGGTGCCGCCCTGCCATCGGTCGTAGAGCGCCGCGCAGCGCAGCACGTCGCCCTCGGATCCGCCTCCTTTCCCTTCCAGATGTAGGTAATACGGCTGCTTCACCTGCGATGACCCGGCCCGTTCCGCGGCCCATTCGTAGAACCCGTTGATCAGCACCACGCCCCGCCTTCGCTGGAGCAAGCGGCTGAACACGCCCTTCTCCGCGATCGTCTCGCTCCTCGCGTTGAACATCCTGTAGAAGTCCACCTTGGCCCCGGGGTCCGTGAACGACGGAACGAGGCCGAACCTCATCGTCTCCACGACCCGATCGCTGGTCGACTCCCCTGACTCGGCTCGTCGTATCACGGCGAGGGACGCACCGGGCGAGGCGTTGTATCGAGGCTCGTACTGGTCGGGGTTTTTCCACGCGGCGCCGCCGGACGCAGCCGCGACTTGGTCCGCTCCAAGCGTGGACCGCACTCGGCCGCACATGGCGAGCGGTGCGCGCCACGTAAGTGAGGAGGTGTCCGTCCCCGAATTTGTTTTGTCGTGTGAAGAAACTGTCTCCTCCGCTATTGCCTAGTCCAGGGAAAGGATGGCGTCGCCCCATGCCAGTCCTCCATGTTCACCCGTAGCCTCTTTACGCACGGGCTCACGTCCACGTCGTCGCACCTCAGTCCGTCGAACTTCTCCGCGGTGCTGAGGCTCCACACCTCCTTCATCTGGTCGTAACACCGCGGCCACTTCGGCCGGTTGGGCCGCACCGCAAACGTGCTCACCTCCCCGACGTGCTCCATCAGGTTCCACTTGTACACCAGAACCTTCCGTCCGAGCGTGTGCGATCGCACATCCTCGCGCCTTCCCTCCACCCACTCGCGCCACAGTATATCCGGCGGTTGCCTCGACACGTGCGTCGCGAGGTACTCGGCAAAGGGAGGCAGATCCTTCCGCCGCATCACCACCCCGTTCATGCCGTAGCTGAACCTGACGCCCAGCCACTGCGGGTACACGGCGTCCGCCTTTTCCACCAAGTACGTCAGCGCCTTCATCGTACCCGCGCACGTCCTGAAGTCATCCTCCATGAACATGAAGTAGGGAGCGGTCGCGCCCGGGCCGGACTCCGCCGCGGCTGCGTCGATGAGCGTGGCCAGATCCGCCGTCTGCTGACGCACCGCGTGCCCGGGGATGTTCCCCGGGTTGTGGAGGTCGTCGGGGTCCGGTTTATTCGGCGTCGGATCCCCGTACGTCCCCGGGCTGTCCATGAAACGCACGTAGGTTTTCGCCTTGGCGGCGAACTCGTCGTCGGACGACCCGGATGATGACCCGGATGACCCGGATGATGACCCGGAAGACCCGAATCGAGCGCGGA
>MDTE01022661.1_pt1 | contig 16975 bp, 15 predicted proteins | sample 811231 | NCBI WGS metagenome assembly MDTE01 (sample SAMN05326651, study PRJNA326480) | marine metagenome | isolation source: seawater | place: Indian Ocean: Red Sea | collected 2010
CCTAGTGCTGCTTTTCGCATTGGAGAAAAAGAAGATGATCCTATAAAAATGTATTTGAATGATATTTTTACAGTTCCTGCTTCTCTTGCTGGATTACCAGGAATTTCTATACCATTCGGACATACTAGAGAGAATCTACCATTGGGTATTCAGTTACTTTCAAAACATTTTGATGAACAAAATATTCTTAATGCTGCATATTTTTTAGAAAAAAATTATGAATAATTTAACGAAGGGAAATAAATTTGAATGGGAGACAGTAATAGGCTTAGAAGTGCATGCACAAATCAAATCAAATTCAAAACTTTTCAGTTCTTCTTCTACTAAATTTGGTTCAAATCCGAATAGTCAAGTTTCTTTAGTAGATGCAGCTATGCCTGGAATGCTGCCTGTAATTAACGAATTTTGCATAAAGCAAGCTGTTAAAACTGGCTTAGGTTTAAATGCTCAAATAAATAACTTTTCAATTTTTGATAGAAAAAATTATTTCTATGCCGATCTTCCTCAGGGATATCAAATTAGTCAATATAAAGACCCTATTGTAGGCAAAGGAGAAATAAATATAGATTTTAAAGATGGTAAAAGTAAAAAAATTAGAATTATAAGGTTACACTTGGAACAAGATGCAGGGAAAAGCTTGCATGATCAGAATCCTCAAAAAACATATGTAGATTTAAATAGATCGGGTGTAGCATTAATGGAAATTGTAAGTGAACCAGATCTTAGTAGCTCTGAGGAAGCTGCTTTGTATATATCAAAATTAAGATCTATTCTGATGTACCTTGATACTTGTGATGGCAATATGCAAGAGGGATCATTAAGGGCTGATGTAAACATTTCAGTAAAAAAGCCTAATGATAAACTCGGGACTCGTTGTGAAATAAAAAACTTAAATTCAATAAAATTTATTAAACAAGCTATAGATTTTGAAGTTAAGAGACAAATTAATGTTTTGGAGGAAGGAGGCACAATAGAACAAAATACTTTATTGTTTGATACCCAAACTGGCAAAACACGTCCAATGAGAAGTAAGGAAGAGGCTCATGATTATAGATATTTTCCTGACCCTGACTTACTGCCCTTAGAATTGAGTAATGAATTTATCGATGAAATTAAAAATGAAATTCCAGAACTTCCAGACCAAAGAAAAAAAAGATATGCTGGTGATTATAAATTATCAAATTATGATTCTTCTGTTTTAACATCAGAGAAATCTGTTTCTGATTTTTTTGATAAAGTTATTGATCATCACAATAATTTAAAAAAAGATGCTAAATTAATTGTTAACTGGATTACTTCAGAATTATTTGCACTGTTAAAAAAAAATGAAATAGATATAAGCAATTCACCCGTATCTGCTGATAACCTAGGAAAATTAATTCAATTAATTAAATCTGATAAAATATCAGGGAAAATTGCAAAAGAAGTGTTTGAAGAAATGTTTGAATCAAAAAAATCTCCTGAAGATATAGTTCAAGAAAAAGGATTAATACAAGTCAGTGATAAAAAGAAAATTGAAAATATTGTAGAAGTTGTCTTAAACTCTAATCAAGATAAAGTTAAAGAATACAAATCTGGAAAAGAAAAATTACTCGGTTTTTTTGTAGGGCAAGCCATGAAAGAAAGTAAAGGTAAGGCTAACCCAAAAATTTTAAATGATTTGTTAGTTAAAAAGTTAAAACAATAATCTCATACTGAATAATCTATAAGATAGCACTAAAAGAGATAAAAATATCCATATGAATTTGCCTTTATATGCTTCAGCTGATCTCCATATTCCAACTGTTAAAAAAATAGTCCAAATAAATAATATGATTTTACTTAAAAAACTAAATCCATTAAAACTAAACAAAGAATTTTGATTGAATATTAAAAAATTATTGAACAACCTTATTTCTAAGTTATACAACAGCAAAATAAATAGCGCATTCAGCAATTCACCAATTAACCAATAAGATTTCCAAAGTGATATTCTTCCATACCAAAAATCCAATATATACTTGCTCATGAGGTGTTAAATTATATATTAATAGTAGAAAAAAGCCAAAGATACACTAAACATTTAATTTAAAAAATGTTAAATATTTATCATGACTCACAAATTAATTGATATTTTCCCCCTTACAGTTTTTCAAGATAAAATAAATATTTCTAATAATGAAAAAAAGAGGATAGTTGATTTTATTCTTAAAAGCGAAAAAGAAACAGAAAATATTGACAAAAGACAAGGTGATGCATGGCTAGGCGATACTAAGGGTCATGAATACTTATTTAATAATAAAATAATGAAAAATATCTCAAAACTTGTTAGTGAAAAAGTAAAATTGTACACTCAAATGTTAAACCTTGATAATAATAAATTATCTTTTTTTTATCAGAGATCTTGGGCTACAATAACTAAAAATAAAGAACGAATTCAACCTCATAGTCATGATCAATCTAACATAAGTTTTGCTTATTATCCTCTAAAACCAAAGAACTCAGGAGATATAAGATTTATAGTTGAGCCTCAAAATGAAATTGCAAAAGGTCTATTTCATAAGGAGAAATTAAATTTGGGATTACTTAAGAATATTGATCACAGAAATACTCCTAATGTAGATCTCAGAATTAATGAAGATGATATTATAATCTTTCCGTCAAAAACTAAACATTCAACAACTCCTAATACAACATCTTATCCAAGGATCTCTATATCAGGAGACATTACAATTTTACTAAAAGATAGTTTTGGTCACGAACGTTTAATGCCTCACTTCAAAAACTGGAAAGAATTTTAACTTTATTATTTATAAAATATTTAATAATAAAACATAATTCTAATAGGATTTGCTTATATATTAACTATTCTTTATAAAGATTTATGAATATAAAATACTATAAACAATTATGATAACAAAAAGGGAGAGATGGGTGAGTGGCTTAAACCACAGGTTTGCTAAACCTGCGAAGGAAGCAATTCCTTCCGAGGGTTCGAATCCCTCTCTCTCCGCCATGCAATATTAATGTTTACAGGTAGTATACCAGCTTTAATTACTCCTTTTAAAAATGGAGAAATAGATTTTAAATCATTTAGTGAAATTATTGATTGGTCTATCAAAGAAGGTTCTCATGGTTTTGTGCCTTGTGGAACAACAGGTGAATCACCAACACTAAGTCATGATGAACATGTGAAAATAATAGATGAATGTATAAGAGTTGTTGATAAAAGAGTTCCAGTAATAGCAGGCACAGGTTCTAACAGTACTCAAGAAGCAATTGAATTTACAAAGCAAGCAGAAAAATCTGGAGCCTCAGGAGCTTTAATTGTTACTCCTTACTATAACAAACCTACTCAAGAAGGTTTATTCAATCATTTTAAAGTTATTGCTGAATCAACAAATCTTCCAATAATAATATATAATATACCGGGAAGATCCGTAATAGATATGACTATTGACACTATGTCATCTTTATCAAATATAAAAAATATAGCTGGGGTTAAAGATGCCACCAATGATTTATTTCGCCCTCTTTTGACCAGAACAAAAATTAAAAAAGATTTTTGCTATTTGTCAGGTGAAGACGGTACTGCAGTACCTTTTTTATCTCAAGGAGGAAATGGATGTATATCTGTTACTGCTAATATTTTGCCAAAGCTATGTTCAGATCTCCATAATCATTGGATAAAAAAAGACTATCAAAAAGTTTTTGAAATCAATTTTTTATTAGCAAAAGTTCACAGTGCTTTGTTTGCTGAAACTAGTCCAGGTCCGGTCAAATATGCTGCAGAATTACTAAATTTATGTTCAGCAGAAACCAGATTACCATTAGTTCCAATAAAAAACTCTACTAAAAAATTAGTTAAAGAATGTTTGGAAGAAATTAAAGTTATTTAATTATTTTCATGAATATAATTGCTGCTAATAAAAAAGCCAATCATGATTATTTTATCCTAGAAAAATATGAAGCAGGTATCGTTTTATTAGGTTCAGAAGTTAAATCTTTAAGATTAAATACAGGTTCAATTAAAGAATCTTATATTCTAGAGAAAAAAGGAGAACTATGGTTAACTAATTGTTACATAAAGAATTATCAATCTTCAATTGAAAATAATAATCCTACTAGAAGTAGAAAAATATTAGTTAAAAAAAAAGAGCTTAATAAAATTCTAGGAGCCGCAAGAAAAGAAGGCATGACAATTATTCCTTTGCTTTTATATTTTGATAAAAAAGGTCTTGCAAAATTATCTATTGGATTAGGAAAAGGTAAGAAAAAACATGATAAAAGAGCATCGATTAAATCAAAGGAATGGAATATCAGCAAACAAAGATTAGAAAAAAATAAAGAAATATAGTTATTTTATTTACATTTTTTTTTATTATCTCTATAAGCCCTTATGGCTAGAATTACTGTAGAAGATTGTGTAGACAAATTTCCTAGCAGATTTGAGCTTGTTTTAGTAGCCTCTCAAAGAGCAAGAAAATTGTTTTCTGGAGAAAATCCAACTGTAGAGAAAGATAACGACAAAAATACTGTTATTGCTTTAAGAGAAATAGCAGATTCTACTATTTCAGTAGAAGAAATGAAAGAAGGTTTGATAGAAGAATATCAAACTATAACAATAAATGATGAAGAAATTGAAAGTCTTGAATTAGAATCTAGCAAAAATGATCAAGAAAGTGAAGATGGCGATACATCGGCAATTGAATTAAATACTCATCAGGAAGTTGATAAAGAAATTAAAGAATTAAGTTCTACTGAGGAAAGTGAACTTAAGGAACAATATCAAATTTCCGAAGACTTAGAAGATTCTGAAAAAGAAAAATCTTCTGATAATCTTGATCAAAAAGATGAATTTTAATATTTTATTTTTTATATAATTTTTTTTATTAATTTATTTAAAATTAATTTTTTTTTATGAACCTGAACTTAATAAATGATTTAATCGATAATGCAAAAAAATATCAAACTAATGATGAAATTAATTTGATTTACAAATCTATTGAATTTGCCAAAAGTGTTCATAAAGAGCAATTCAGAAATTCTGGTGATCCCTATTATTTTCACCCAATTGAAGTAGCTAAAATTTTAACTGAAATAAAATTAGATAACTCATCAATAGCTTGCGGTCTTTTACACGATACTGTTGAAGATACAAAAACAACCTTACAAGATATCGAAAAAAATTTTGGACAAGAAATTGCAGATTTAGTAGATGGTCTTACTAAAATCAATCAATATTCTTTAAAAATAAATAATTTAAAACTTGGAGAAAATTATAGGAAGTTGTTATTAGCAGCTACAAATGATTTGAGAGTAATTTTAATAAAATTAGCAGATAGATTACATAATATGAGAACTATAGATTATATAAAAGATGAAAACAAAGTTGCAAAAATAGCATTAGAAACACAAGAAATTTATGCTCCGTTAGCACAAAGACTCGGAATGCGTGATTGGCAGGAACAATTAGAGGATTTATCTTTTAAGAAAATTAATCCTGATGCAAGATCATCAATTATAGATAGATTAAAATATTTAGATACTAAAGATGAAAATATAATTGATGATATCAGGTACGAACTTAAGAAATGCTTTTTTGAAGAAGACATAAACTGTTCTATTTCAGGAAGAATTAAATCACCGTTTTCAATATGGAATAAAATAAAAAGTAAGAATATATCTTTTGAACAATTATCTGATATTATGGCGTTTAGAGTAATAACTAATTCAACTCGAGAATGCTATAAGGCATTAGGCACTATTCATAGAAAGTATTCATATATACAGGGTAGATTTAGGGATTTTATATCTTCTCCAAAAGCAAATGGATACAGATCACTACATACATCTGTAATTGGACCAAAAAACAAAAAAATTGAAATTCAATTTAGATCAAACGTCATGGATCAGATAGCAGAATATGGGGTGGCAGCTCATTGGAAATATAAAGATCCAAAAAAAATTAAATCTAAAGATACAAATCAATATCAATGGATGCATGATTTATTGGAATTGATGGATAACTCAGCATCTCAAGATGAACTTATTGAAAATTCAAAAATAAGATTATTTAAAGATTATATATATGTTTTCAGCCCAAAGGGTGATATTGTTGAACTTCCAAAAAATGCAACTCCTGTTGATTTTGCTTATTCAATTCATTCAGAAATAGGAGATAAATGTGTAGCTTCAAAGATTAATGGTAAATTACAACCTTTAAAAATGAAATTAAAAAATGGTGATCAAGTTGAAATTTTAACTTCAGATAATTCGCAACCTTCTCCGTTATGGGAAAGATTTACTGTTACTACAAAAGTAAAATCTCAAATTAGAAAATTTATGAGGTCAAAAAAAATTGATGAGCATGTTTCTTTTGGCAAAGAAATCTTATTAAGCCAATTTAAAAAAGAAAATATTGAGTTTGTAGAAAGTGCTGTTAATGATATTATTGATCAATTCAATTGTAAAAATGTAAGTAACTTATATGAATTAATAGGAGCGGGCAATATTACTTCAACAGCAGTTTTGAAGAAAATATATCCAGAATTAAAAATTTCTTCAAAAAAGAAAAAATATAGTGATAATAATGAACCAATTAAACTGAAGGGTTTAACTTTAGGTATGAGTTATCATTTAGCTGGTTGTTGCTCTCCCATCAAAGGTGATAATATAGTAGGAATAGTTACTGCAGGTATTGGCGTAGCAGTTCATACTGTAGACTGTGATACACTAGATTCTTATTCAGACAGTCCAGAAAGATGGCTAGATATATCTTGGGACACAGACAATGATAATCAACAGCTCTTAACGTCTAGAATTAATGTTATTTTGTCTAATAAAGCAGGAAGTTTAGGAAAAGTCACAACATCAATTGCTAAAAATAATGGCAATATATCTAATATAAATTTTGCATCAAGGAAAACAGACTTTTATGAACTTATTATTGATATAGAAGTAAGAGATAAAACACACTTGAATAATATTATAGTAGCGTTAAGACTTTTATCTGAAGTTTCATCTTTAGAGAGAGTTAAGGGATAAATTAAAAATGATTATAGGAATAGGAACTGATATTATTGATATAAGTAGAATTGAAAATGTAATTAATAAATACGGTAATAAATTTAAAGAAAGATGTTTTACAAAAAAAGAAATAAAAAGATCAGAAAATAAATTTTATACAACTAATTCTTATGCAAAAAGATATGCAGCTAAAGAAGCTTGTTCAAAAGCATTAGGAACTGGCCTAGCCAGAGGAATTTTATGGAAGGATATAGAAATTACTAATGATAAATATGGAAAGCCTAATATAGAGTTGCACAATAGAGCTCTTATAAGGATTAATAAATTAACTAAAAAAAAATATAGAATAGATGTTTCTTTAAGTGATGAAAAGGTTTTTGCCATTGCCAATATAGTGATTTCAGAAATATGAAAAAAAAATCTAGTTTTTTTAATAATTTAAAATCAATATCTATTGCTATTTTAATAGCTATAATAATTAGATCATTTGTTGCTGAGCCTTTTAATATCCCTTCCGGATCTATGAAGCCAAATTTACTGGTAGGTGATTTTATTTTTGTAAGTAAATGGTCTTATGGATATTCTAAACATTCTTTACCTTTTTCAATTCCATTAATTCCTAAGATTTTCTCAAAAATTCCTTCTAGGGGAGAAGTAGTGGTATTTAAGACTCCAAATGACAATAGAACAGATTATATTAAAAGAGTCATAGGTTTGCCTGGAGATAAAATTAAAATTATAGATGGTCAAATTTATATTAATGAAAATTTAGTTTTGAGAAAAAAAGAAAATGATTTTTTAGATATACTAAGTAATGGAAATTCAATTAGAATTAGACAGTACAGAGAATATTTTTTTAATGAAGAAGTAATGGTTTTGGATTTAATGGATAATGGGATAGTTGATAATACTAATACATTTGTTGTGCCTGATAATCATTTTTTTGTTATGGGAGATAATAGAGATAATTCCCAAGATAGTAGATTTTTGCAAAATTTAGGATATATTCCTTTTGATAATTTAGTTGGAAAAGCTCAATTTATTTTTTTTTCTTTAGAAAATTCTCGATTTTATCAGATATGGAAATGGCCTAACTCTATTAGATATGGAAGAATTTTTAAAAAAATAAAATGAATTTTAAAAATAATATAAATAAAATAGAAAAGATTTTGGGCTACAAATATAAAAAAAAAGAAAATTTAATTAATTCGATAGTACATCCAAGTTATTTTAAAGAAAAAAAGAAAAAAAATGAAAATAGTGTTAATGAATTTGAAAGATTGGAATTTCTTGGTGATAGAGTCTTAGGAATTTGTATATCCTCAATTATTTATTACAAATATAAAGATTTTGATGAAGGTAATTTAACTAAAAAACTTTCTTACTTAGTTCAAAAAGATTTTTTATATAAAATAGCTTTGGAGTTAAAAATAGAAAATTTACTTTTTTATTCATATAAAAGAAAAAATTCTATTATTAATAAATCTATACTTGCAGACTCAGTAGAATCATTAATAGGAGGAATTTTTGTTGATGGTGGGTATACAAAGGCATTTAAGATAATTAGTAAAATATGGGGCCCTTTTTTAGACATTGAAGAATCAATTGAAAAAGATCCTAAAACTAAACTTCAGGAATTATCACAAAAGAAATTTAAAATTCTACCCCAATATAAATTGATAAAAAAACAAGGTCCCTCACATTCTCCAAATTTTACTGTTTCATTAAAAGCATTAAATATGAAAGTTGTTAAAGCAACAGGAAATTCAAAAAGAGAAGCAGAAAAAAACGCAGCAAAAATTGTTTTAGATTTATCAAGTGAAAACTAAATTAATAACAGTTGCTATAGTTGGCAAAACAAATTCAGGAAAATCCACTTTTTTGAATAATACTATTGGAGAAAGAATTTCAATCACTAATAGAAAGGTTAATACAACCCAAGATTTAATCAAAGGTATAGTAAATAAGAATAAAACTCAAATGATTTTTTGTGATACTCCAGGTTACAATACAAAAAAAAATAAATTTTCTATTCAAAAAAAAATCAATTCTACTGTTTGGAACTCATTATTTACAGTTGACTGTATTCTATATTTTATAAATAGTTATCAATATAATTATAAAACAATTCAAGATGATCTTAATAAAATTAGTGAATCAAAAAAATTTATAACTATCGTTTTTAATAAAATAGACTTGATTAAAAAAGATAATTTATTAACTTTAACAAATAAATTTAAAGACTTGAAATATATTGATGATTTTTTTTATATTTCTGCAAAATATAATCAAGGTTTGAACAAATTATCTAGTTATTTGGAAAAGAAAGCAAGTTTTAATAAATGGCTTTATACTAATAATGAAATTTCTAACAAAGATGATGTTTATATTTCAAATGAGTGCACCAGAAATGCTATTTTAAAATTTTTACATAAAGAAGTTCCTTATAATATTGATATAAAAAATTTAGCTTTTAAATTTTTGAAAAACAATAATGTTAAAATTAAACAAATTATTAGAATTAATAATAAAAGATACAAACCTATAATATTAGGCAAAAATGGAATTACTATAAAAAGAATAAGAGAGAATAGTCAAAATGAAATTTCAAAAATTATGAAATCTAAAGTTCATCTTTATTTAAAAATAGAATAAAAAAATGATTAAATATGAAGGTATAATTATTTATACAAAAAAAATAAAAGAGAGAGATTTATATATAAAAATTTTATCAAACTATGATGAAATACACTCTGGCATAGTTTATGCTGGAACCAGCACTAAAAAAAAATTAATTTTTCAGATAGGTTATTTTGTTCAATATACGATAATCAAGAAAAATGAAAATTCCCCCCCATACTTCAATGCTGAGTTAATAAAACCTTTTATTAATGATATATTAAAAAATAAATTTAAATTGTATGGGTTATTAAATTTAATATCTCTTATAAATACTGCAATATTAGAAGGTCAGAAAATCAACGGAATTTATATATCTATCAGAAACATTATTAATATAATGCATATAAATAAACATTGGATATCATATTATTGTGAGTGGTTATTTAATTTACTTAAAATTATTGGTTATGAAATAGACTATAAGAATAATGAAAATAGTCAGTATTATAATTTAATAAATGATGATTTTGAAAATTATAAAAGTGAAAGCTCTATTTTATTTCCTCATCAATTATTAACTCATAATAATAAGATTAATTTAATGGAAGTTACTGCTGTATTTGAAATTTTTGAAAATATTTATAGAAAGAATCATCTACATGATATAAATTATAAAATGCCTTCATCATTTTATAATTTTAAAGACACAATTATTAAAGAATTAAAATAGAATATTTATGACACAAAATATAAAAAAAAATATTAATGATATTTTAAGCGAAAAATATTTATCTTACGCAGTTTCAACAATAATTGCTAGATCTCTCCCAGATGTAAGAGATGGCTTAAAGCCAGTACACAGAAGAATAATATATTCTATGTTTCAATTAAAATTACTTAATGACTCTCCTTTTAAAAAATCAGCAAGAATAGTTGGGGATGTTATGGGTAAATTTCATCCTCATGGAGATCAAGCTATATATGATAGTTTAGTTAGATTGGCACAAAGTTTTGTAACCAGGGCACCACTAATTGAAGGTCAAGGTAACTTTGGAAATATTGATGGAGATAATCCTGCTGCTATGAGATATACTGAGGCTAGATTAGAATCTATATCCAAATATTTTTTTGATGGAATTGATGAAGACTCGGTTGATTTTAAAGAAAACTACGATGGTCAAAATTTAGAACCGTCTGTATTACCGTCTAAGATACCAAATATTCTTTTGAATGGTTCTTCAGGTATTGCTGTAGGCATGGCAACAAACATTCCTCCTCATAATTTATTAGAATTAAATAACGCGCTTATTAAAATTATTAAAGATCCTTCAGTTAATTTATCTAATCTTTTAAAAGATTTTCAAGGACCAGATTTTCCAACTGGAGGGGAATTAATTATTTCAAAAAAAGAAAAAAATGAAATTTATAAAAATGGTAAGGGCTCTTTTTTAATTAGATCAAAATGGAAAAGAGAAAATCTTAAAAATGGCATGTATCAGATTGCAATAAATGAAATCCCTTATCAAATTAATAAAGCTCGATTAATAGAACAACTTGCTAATTTAATTAATAATAAAAAAATACCTTTGGATGATGTTTTAGATGAATCTGATGAAAAAATTAGAATTATTTTAAAGCCTAAAAATAGAAATATTGAAGCCGAAAAACTAGTTGAATTATGTTTTAAATTATCAGACCTTTCTACAAAATATTCCTGTAATTTTAATGTTCTAGAAAATGGAATCTCACCCAAGCAAATTGGTTTAAAAGATATTTTAAATAATTTTTTGAAATATAGAAAAGTTACCATTAAAAGAAATTCTTTATTTAATAAGGAAAAAATTACTAAAAGATTAAAAATATTAAATGGCTATTTGATAGTTTTTAAATACCTAGATGCAATAATTAGAATTATCAGAAAAAATAATGATCCAAAAAAAGAATTAATGAGAAAATACAAATTAAATGATATTCAAGTAGAAGCTATTTTAAATATGAGATTAGGTTCCTTGAAGAAACTTGATGAAATAGCTACAAAAAATGAAATTCAAGAATTAAAAAATAAAATTAGTTTTTTAGATAAATTAATAAAAAATAAAAAATTTTTAGATAATTATATTATAGAAGAATTAAAAAAAATAAATTCAGAAGTTGATAACAAAATAATTGATAGAAGGACAACAATAAATTTAAGTGACATTTCAAAACTTGAAGTTAATTTAGAAGAGTTTCAAGAAATTGAAAAGATGACAGTAGTTTTACTAAATGATGGATCTTTAAAATCATTTAAAGACCATCTAGATGAAAAAAAATTACATAGTAGTATAAAAAATATTTATTTATCAAAACAAATATTATCTAATCAAAAAATATTGTTGTTCGTTTCTTCTGGACGTGTTTTTACAATTGATCCTAATATATTACCTTCTGGTAAATCTAATTCTAAAAACTTTATTTTTTTTGTTGAATCTAGTTCTAATGAAAAAGTTATTTCCTTTATTCCTTTTAACAAAGATAAAAAATGTATTGTAGCATCTAAATTTGGCAAAGGTTTTATTGCAGATTTAGATGATATTGTTACTTCACAAAGAAAAGGTAAGCAATTATTTAATTTAAAAAATGGAGATCAATTGATAAGTGTTACTGATCATGTAAATTCCCATATTGCTTGTGTATCAAGTAATTCAAAATTATTAATTTTTAAAACTTCTGATTTACCATTGTTAAAAAAAGGTGGAGGAGTTCAATTACAAAAAATGAATAAAGAAAATTATTTATCTGATATACAAACTTTTGAAAAAACAGAAGGGATTTTTTGGACAAAAGGCTCTAAAATTATAAATGAAAAAAATATTGATTTTTGGATAGGCAAAAGATCCCAATCAGGAAAAAAAATACCAAAAAAATTCAATAAAAATTTAAAATTTAATAATGCTTAAAATTTTTTTTGATTGATATAGATATGAATTTTTTGAACAAAGATAAATCTGTTTTAGATACTCAGTCCGTACTTTCTATGCGGGGTTCAGGTTATTACTCAGAAAGAACCATTGGAGCAAAAATTGCAATAGATTCAATACAGCCATTAATGGAAAAAGCTCTCAATGAACTGCCGAAAACTTCTGTTTTAAGAATGGCAGATTTTGGAAGTGCCGACGGAGGAACTAGTCAGGAAATGTGGTATAATTTAATTAATATTTTAGAAAATAACAATGATAAGAGACAAATTGAAATTTTATATACAGATTTAGCTTCTAATGATTTTTCTACATTATTTAAAACTATGCAAGGTATGCAAGGTAATAAAAAATTTGCATTTCAAAATATTTACCCAAATGTATTTGTTCATGGATGTGGAACTGGTTTTCATAAACAATTGATGTCTGATAACTCATTATCCTTGGGTTTTTCTGCTACAGCTATGCATTATGTATCTGTAAAACCATGTCAAATATCTAAACATGTTCACGTTACAGGAGCAAATAGTGAAGAAAAAACAAAATTTATTAACCAAGCATCAAAAGATTGGGAGGCTATTTTAATTAATAGAGCAAAAGAGCTTTTGCCTGGAGGAAGATTTATTTGTTTAAATTTTGGAATTGATGAAAAGGGTAGATATTTAGGAAACACAGGTGGACATTGTATGTTTGACAAATTTTCTGATCATTGGAAATCTCTTGAAAATAAAGGTATAATTACAAATGAAGAGTTTGTCGCAGCAACTTTTGCTCAACATTATAGAACCGTAGAGGAATTTAGAAGACCTTTTGATGATCCTAATTCTGAAATATCTAAATTGGGATTAAGATTAAAATCATGTGAAACTAGACTTACTGATTGTCCATATAAGATTTTTTATGAAAAAAATAAAAACTCTATGTCTTCTAACGATTATGCAGAAAAATTAATACCAACTTTAAGAAGTTGGTCTGAAACTGTTTTTAAAACAGCTTTGTTTGGTAGAGAACAACAAGAAATAGATAATATTATTAATATTTTCTATAATTTATATCAACAAGAAGTTGCCGATAACCCAGAAGGTCATGCAATGGATTATATACACATTGTAATGGATATAGAAAAAATTTAGAAAATTAAAAATTTAAAGATATATCTTTATGAATGGAACGACATGCAGCAACATACTTTGCTTGTTCCTTGGTTAATTTTTCTTGAAGACGAAGTCCTATTGTATTTTTTATGGAATTATCAAAGTTGTTTAATTGAGGTAATAATTCTTTTTCTGCTTTTTCTCTCCATATTTTTTCTAAAGAGTATATTTCATTAGCTTCAATTATCAATAAATTAATTTTATTAATATCTGCATCTTCTTTTTTTAATATTCTTCTAGCTTTTGAAAGTTTTTCTTTTATAGCTTCTGTTCCAGCAATATTATTTAGATTTTTTTCTAATGATTTAATTCTATTTACCCCATCATCTTTCGATTCATTAATAATTAATTCTCTTAAATTTATAATTTGATTATCAATATCATTCAGCTTATGCCTATCTGTTATAATTAATTTTGTTGTCTGTATATTTTCATAAACTGAATCAACATTTCTTCTGTACGTAGTGATAGCCTTTCTATTTTCCATTGCAATTTTATTGTATTCCCCATGATCTTTTTCCCAGTTAGATGGAATTTTTTCTAGAATTATGTTTTTTTCATTATTTAAACTGTCAATTTGATTTTGCATTTTATTTACTTTATTAATTAGATTTTCTCTTTCAAGGTATTTTTTTTCTTTTTCTAATTTTTTAATTTTGTTGTCTATTTTGAATAGTTTTTTTTGCATTTTTCTCACTGATAAATGTAATGGTCTATATTCTTTACTATATTCATTTAAAATTGTTTGAGTCTTTTTAATATTTTCAACTAACTCAAAAGTTAAAGTTGCATTTGAAAATGTATTTTTTAAAAAATCTTTATTTTCTTGAGGTAAATAATTAAGGTTAATAGAGGTTAAATTGTTAATTCCATTTTTAATCTTATCTTCATTATTTTCATATAGTTCAAATTTATATTCTTCTAGGCATTCTTGTAATCTAGGGTTTTTAGGAGGAGGAGAAACTTCTGAAGTTAAATATGTTCTATAAGGTAAATAATTAACTAAAGAAGGATAATAACCAACTATTCCTAAACCTACTAATTGAAGAACTATAAACGCTATAGCACCCTTCCATATTTGTATGGTAGACACTGTTTTAGGCGCAACTCCTCTTAAATAGAATAGAGAAAATCCAAAAGGCGGTGTGAGAAACGAAGTTTGCATATTTACACCAATCATAACACCTAACCAAACAGCAGTTACATTAGCATCAGTTTGAGCCAAAAGAATAGGCGCAATGATTGGTACAACAACAACTGCAATTTCTATAAAATCAAGGAAAAATCCTAGAATAAATATTACTGCCATTACGACAATAAATTGTGTCCAAAATCCTCCTGGTAAACCTGTTAAAAATTCAGTTACTAATTCTTCACCGCCAAACCCTCTAAATGCAGCAGTTAACATTGCTGCACCTACTAAAATAATAAATACCATTGAAGTAGTTACACAGGTTTCTATAGCAACCCCTTTTAAAGTTTCATCAATGATTAAAGTTCTATAAAAACTCCAAAAAACAGAAAAAGTTAGAGCAGCAACTGCAATGCCAGCTAAAGTAATTCCTATTACATCATTATTACTTGTTATATCTTTAACTCGTAAATCAAAATTATTTATAAGAAAATAGATTGCTATTATAGAAAGAACAGCAATTATAGAAGGTGTATAAGCATGCTTCTTTCCTTCATAAAGTCTATAACCGCCCATAATTGTGGCACCTACTGCTCCAATAGCTCCTGCTTGATTAACAGTTGCAATCCCTAATATAATTGATCCCAAAACTATAAATATAAGTGTTAGAGGCGGAACTAAAGATAGAAATACTTTTTTTGTAAAACCAAAATCATAATTACCATCATAAGGTACTGGAGGAGCAACACTTGGTTTAATTCTAGCATAAACTAAAACGTAAATCATATACAAACCAACTAGAACTAATCCAGGAAAAAAGGCTCCTAGAAACATATCTCCAGCACTAGTTGAAGAGACTGAAAAAGCACCTGGCATACTAAATTCACCTGTAAATAATTTATACTCTGCTTGTCTTGCAGTGTTAGCCACATCAGAAGCACTTGCTAATTGGTCAGCAAGTATAATTAAAACAATTGAAGGGGGAATAATTTGACCCAAAGTGCCTGAAGAGCAAACAATACCACTAGCAAGAGATTTGTCATAATTATTTCTCAACATAGCTGGAAGAGAAATTAAACCCATTGCAACAACAGTTGCACCGACAATACCAGTTGTTGCAGCAAGTAAAGCACCTACAAATATTACAGAAGTTCCAAGACCACCAGGTATTGGTCCAAAGAGTTGTCCCATAGTGACCAATAAATCTTCAGCTATTTTTGATCTTTGTAACATAATACCCATAAAAATAAAAAGAGGTATTGCTATCAAAGTATCTCTTTCAACTTCCCAATATACAGCTCTAAAATTTGTTATCCCTGCTGACAACCATTGGATCGGACCATCTTGATGAAAATATTCACTAGCATTGCCCGCAAATAAATAACCAGCCAATGCGGCTAATAAAATTGTAAGAACAGCAGAACCTGGCAAAGAAAAAGCAACAGGGAAACCTGATGCAAGCGCTATGATCATTGTTAAAATCAAAATTAATAAAAATACTGTTTCCATTAACTTGGATCTGTTTTTAATAATTTAGAAGAATTATTCATAAAAAAACTAGTAAATTGAATAAGCATGGTTAAGGCATAAATAGCAAGAAAACCTGCCATTATATACTTAACTTGCATTCCATAACCACTCATAGATTGTTCAAAGCTTTTTATTGGAGCATTTAAGATACATTGTTGACACCACATACCTCTTAGTAAAATTGTTGCACAAATAGGAATGCCAAGTAATAATGAGCCCAGCAGATTTGACCACGCTTTACCTCTTTCAGAAAAATTTGTATAAAGAATATCAACTCTTACGTGACCTTCTTTTATTAAAGCGTAGGAACTAGCAAATAAAAAAAGAGAGCCATACCAGAATCTCACAAGATCACCCATAAAAGTTTGTTCGTAAGAAAATATAAAACGCGCTACTACAATTTGAAATTCTGCAATAACAACTAAAAAAGCAAGCCAAAAAAATCCAAGAGTTCTAGTAAAGTAGCCAATAATAAAAGCTAAAATCATTAAGGGAAAATGAATAAAAGTTCCTCTAAAAGCTGATTTACCTAAATTCATTCCTAAACTTTCTCCAAATAAAGGTACTAGAAA
>MDTE01106907.1_pt1 | contig 16974 bp, 18 predicted proteins | sample 811231 | NCBI WGS metagenome assembly MDTE01 (sample SAMN05326651, study PRJNA326480) | marine metagenome | isolation source: seawater | place: Indian Ocean: Red Sea | collected 2010
ACATTAATTCTTGGACCTGATGATTTTTTTCTAGATGCGTTAGGATCATAGGATTCATCTTCTTCATCTGAATTAATTTCCTTGGATAATTCCCAAAATTCCTTGGATCCTAGTTTAAAATCACCATGCGGTTCAGCCCTATACCAAAATATTTGATCTTTCAAAGAGTTACTTTTTGCATTATTATTAACTACAAGGCATTCATAATTTTCCGTACATTGATCCATTACTTGACAAAAAGATTCAAATGTAGGAAACATTCCTGCATAATTTTCGTAAATCCTTTTACGATTGGCAATATATGGTTCTCTTAAAATAAATACATAATCAATATTAGTTCTTAAATTAGGAGGAATACCAAGTGGGTACTGCATGGTAATAATAAGCATAACCTTCCAATGACGACCATTCATAAAAAGTAAACGCATCATTTTATCTTTAGTCCATCCTGCATCATATAAACAATCGTCTAATATAACAAATGTTCGGCCATCTATACTTGATTTTTTAAATGATTCAGTTTCTCGTTTGATTTGTTTTATCACTTGTTTTTGTCTTTTTAAAATATTTTCAACAATAGCTGAATTATATTCATCGTGTATAAATAATTTAGGTACATGCTTAGAATAGAAACCATTTCCGGCCTCTGTTCCTGATATAACAGTTCCTATAGGAATATCTTGTTGATAGTATAAAATATCTCTTACTAAATAAGATTTTCCTGTATCACGACGACCAATTAATACAATAACGGGTCCGGAACTACCTTGTTTTGCTTCAAATTTGATATTTCTCATATTGAATTTTTTAAGTTCTAAAGTCATAATATATTTTAACAAAAAAAAAAAAGAATACTTTAAAACGCAAAATTAGTTTAAATAAAAGTAAATAAATATGTATAAAATTAAATGGAATTACTACCAATAAAACTTAATTTTAAGGCATCTAATAGTTTAGTAAATTCTGATGTATTAAATATTAGTAACGCTCAATGTTTTAATCCGCTATATGAAAAGTTTTTTATATTGAATGATAATAACTTCAATAATATATTATTAAATCAAAATCACAGTGTTACAAGTGTTATCAAAGAGTTTTCATATAATAATTATTTATGTTTGTTAAAAAAAGAAGAAGATACAAATAAAATAACCAAGGATGTTTTTGTAAAATTTGCACCCCTTATTGATCCTGTAAAATACATGATAGGAAAATACGGTTTTGATAAAGAATTATTTATGTTACCAGATTTTAAAAAGCAAAGTAAAGAAAAAAAACTATTAGATGTAAATAACTCTTCGTATACAGAAGGTTTTTTTACTTTTTTAACTAGTAAATTACTTCATGATTATAAATTTTTAAATGCCCCTGATTTTTATGGTTCTTATTTAGCAAATCACAATAAATTAAAAATAAATATTTATGAAGACATTGATTTTTTAAATGAGTCGGATGATTTTCATAAATACAAAAAAGAACATTTTCAAATAGACGATAGTTTTTATGATGAACTCTCCAATTACGATTCAAATGATAATAAAAAAAAACTAATGATTAAGGATGATAGTAATGATGTATCGTTAAACATATTAGATTTAAATTGTAGCGACGAAGTTATAATTGGAGCATCTAATGAAATGATCGACCTAAGTTCTTTAAGCGATATTAAGATAGAAGATGTAATAGTTTCAAAAGATAATAACTCAAGATGTTCTAGTATAACAAACTCAACTTGTTCTTCTAGGTCATCATATACTAATTCAGATAAAGATGAAGATGACAGCGAAGAGGAAAGTGACGAAGATGAATCATCTGAAGAGGAAGAGGAGGAAGAAATATTTGCTTATATAGAAAATTTTCCAATAAATGTTATAATGATTGAAAAATGTATAGAGACATTAGATTCTTATATGACTAAAAATAATATAGAAGAACAAGAATGGGAGAGTATTCTTTTACAAATTATTTTTACATTAATAACATACCAGAAAGTATTTGATTTTACACACAATGATTTGCACACTAATAATATTATGTATGTAGAAACAGACAAGCAATTTATTTATTACGGATTTAATAATAAAATATATAAGGTACACACATACGGAAAAATATGGAAAATAATAGATTTTGGAAGATCTATATATAAATTCAATGGTAAAACGATGTTTAGTGACAGTTTTTCTTCCGATGGAGATGCAGCAACACAATTTAATTGTGAACCATACTTAAATAAAGACAAACAAATAGTAAATCCAAATAAAAGTTTTGATTTGTGTAGACTAGGATGTTCTTTGTTTGATTATTTTATCAACAATATAAAAATGATTAAAGATAGAAAAAACTGTGATAATTTGCAAGAATTAATAATAGAATGGTGTTCGGATGATAAAAATAAAAATGTGTTATATAAAAATAATGGTGAAGAGAGATATCCAGAATTTAAGTTATATAAAATGATTACTAGAAGCGTTAATAGTCATACTCCAGAAAAACAATTAGATCGAGTTATGTTTGATAAATACAGAATATCAAAGAAAAAACTTAATAAGAAAACTAAAATTATCAATATAGATCGATTTCCAGTTTGTACTTGATAATTAAATAATATAATAAATTTAATATTATTTAATTAAAATTCAGGATTATTTGTAAAAACTCCAGGTACACTAGCAGGAGCACCATCACTAACACCTTCTATACCTCCTCCTAGCATAGAACTAACATCTCCCATATCACCCACCTGCCCCATCATTAATTGGGCGAAGCTAGATGAGATAAAAACATATAAACTATCCATTGCTAAATTTTTAGCATCTAGTTCTTGTTTTTTTACAAATTTTAATTCAACTGCTCTTACGATGAAAAAAATAATTGATATTGCCACACTTAAAAAAAGAATTTCCTTCATTTAAACTATAATTATACAACTTTAATTATTATTTTACGAATTATCCTAAAACTTCTATATTATCTAATAAAGGATCATCTAAACTTTCTATATCATCCAAGGCAATAGTGGAATCCGATATATTTAGTTTATCATCACCTTCATTTAAATCATTATAATCAACATCGTTGGAAAATGACACATTTACATCGTTTGCTATAGGGTTTATAATATTATCAGTATTAATGTCAGGTTCACTATTGGATTGAGCGTCGGATTGAGCGTCGGAGTTATCTTTATTAACAGTTTCCGTTTCATTTGTAACTAAATCATTTACGTCTAACATAATTCCATAATTATCATCATTAATAACGATATTATCATTATCCTTTAATTTAACAGACGAATTTTCATTTGTTACTTCTTCAATAATTACATTATTTTTAGATTTGCTATTGTTTTCAGAAGTATCAATGTTATCTTGTGCTTGTGAATCTGCTTGGATTGTTTCATCGTTACTAGCACTATCAACGACATTATCTTCGGTGGTTTCAACTGGGATGACTTCTTCTGATACTTCTACATTTTCTTCTGTTACTTCATCTAAATAAGATCTTAATATTTCCTCAACAGGTATAGTATCTCTAATGGAATGCAAAATACATTCTTTTACTATTAATTCAATTTCACGGTTATGTCTTTGAATATCTAATGGACTAATACCTTTTTGAAATAAATATATGTTACTATATAATTTTCTAGCAGTTAAAATATAAATTTTATGAATAAAGTTATTAAAATTAGGAATATCAATATCTACCTTTTTTTGATGCTGTCCTACTCTTACACAGGTCAGAGTTTTCAATTGAATGATATGTACACAGGTGATTAGATCTTCTATGTATCCACATTTGCTATCGGTTTTTATTCGTTTAACTTCAGTTTCTATTAATTCCGTATTCCATTTTGGAATTTGAGACAATAAATTTTGAAATGTCATTAAATATTTTTCTTCTTCGTCGTTTTCAATGCATAATTTGTAGGCATCGCTGTATATTGACTTAAATCCTTCTATGATAAAAGGATATAAAATAGTAACTAATCGAGCCGTCCATTCATTTCTAGATTCTGTTAGGTTGCTAATATTATAATCATCCATTTTACATAAATGCGATATTTTCTAAATTATAATTATAACGTAAAAAAGAATTTACCAAAATTAAAAACATAATCATTTTTTCATTTTTAATTTCACGTCGTATTTTATTAATAGTAACTAGTAATGATAATTTTTTTTGTGACGTAGGAATATTTTTATCAATATAATTTATTATATCTAATCCAGATATACTTTTGTTATATAATTTTTCTATAATGCTAAATAAATCTGCGGTAGTTGTTTTTTTATTAAGTTTTTTAATAACATTTTTAATATAATTATATTTTTGGGTTTCAATAACAGATAAATCAAATGTTTCTTTTATGTTATGTATATGTAGGTTTGTTTCTTTGTTTAAAATTAAAGGTAATGGTACATATATTTCCGAAAATCTTGATAATATAGGTTTTAATAACTTGTATTTGTTTTCAACCACTATAAAAAATCTTGTAGTATGACTGAATAATTCAATGCATCTACGTAAAGCTGATTGCGCATCAATTGTTAATTTATCTGCATTTAAAAGAACAATGCTTTTAAATAGTTCTTGAGAATTATGTATATTTGCTTTTGCAAAAAATTTAAGCTCTTCTCGAATAAATTTAATCCCTTTTCCATGTCCACAATCAACAATTATCACATATGTTTTCAGCAATGTTTTATCACCATTATAAATATCACTAATAAATTGTTTCATAATTGTACGTTTACCTGAGCCATGATCACCGTGAAATATGATATGAGGTATCTTTTTTTTTTCAATAAAAAATTTAAGTTTAGCTTTTATATCTTTGTGAATATTCAACTCCATTACTATTTTATAGATAATTTAAATATTTTTTAAACCTATTCTTTAATAACTACTTAAACTTTGTGTGAAAGGATTTTTTTTAAACGCTTCTAGCAAACCTGGTTCAATCCGATCGGTATAATTATTTGGAAGTTCTTGCTTTCCATGAAGTTCGCCGAATGTTTGTAAATTAGGTGAATAAATTGGTCCAATATTGCTATTATTAGTTCTTGTGTTTTGATAATCGCGCTGAGTTACCAAGTCAGCATTTATTGAATTATTAAATGTATCGGTTTTTCCAGAAGGGGTAAAAGAATACACTTGTCGATTTACATTGTTACGTTGAGCGTATTCAGCATCTGCAGTACGAATACCTCCTTGGCCCATAGCATTACCAAATGTTTCGGTGTTAGTGGTAGTTCGCTGAGTTCTCATTTCCATTTGATTTGAAATATTATATCCACCGCCATTTTGTACATCGTTTCTTTGAATATTCATATTGTATGGTTGTTGACCTACTGTTTCTCGAATAGTTGGTTTAGGTTTATTTGTTTCATATACATATTCACCACCTGCTCCAACACGTTGTACGTTTCCGTTAATTCTTATATTACCTATAACATTTTCTTTTCTAGACGGTCGCAATATATCCATTACTGGTGCCATTAAAGCACCGATTGCTCCACCGGCTCCACCAAAAATACCATCTTCATCTGTTGTACTACGATTATTTGGTAATACAGTATGTGTACCGCGCCCATTATTATTTGTTGTCGTAGGATTTGCATTTACACCCGTAGAAATACCGTAAGCATCTCTGTAAATATGAGGTCTTGTGGTTCCTTCGTAATTTTCGGGCGCCGGTCCTTTAATCATATGACCTCCTCCGGCATTACCACTATAAGAACTTAATGTATCTGTTCTATTTACATTGGGCATTATTTCAAGTGCCCTATTTGTTGGACCTTTTTCTAAACCTGTTGTTGTTAAATATCTTTCAGGTCCATTCATGTAATAAGTATCAGGTTTATGTTGTTCAAATTTTCCTTCTATTCCTAGATTTTTAATTCTAGATATAGCAGGACCCTTATGATTATCTAGTCCGTAAGTTAATTTAGGATTGGTCTTAACTCTTAATTCATCGACAGATTTTGGCATCCATGTTTCTCTAGAACCCATCCCCGTATTAAATCCATGGAAATCATCTCCATTTTTTAATCCAGGAGCTTCTCGTTGTTCTTCCCAAGGTTTTATATTATTTTGCTGAATACTAGTATTTTGCCGTGATTGCATAAAATCATTCATATTTGGCGCTCCATGCGACCACTGCATTGATTCTTCTGGTTTAAATAAAGGCGCCGCCTCCTCTTTATTAAAAGACTGAGATCCAGATCCTGTCATATTATCTAAAATACTTTCAGATTTATCGTCATCTATGGAAACACCTTTTATTTTACTACCAAAAAAGGGAACCATGTTATTATGAGTAAAAGTAGTGTGATTTATTCTATCACCTGTTAATGAAGTTGCGCTATCATTGCTAAAGTATGAATCACTTGTATCCGTTTTATTTAAATCTGCATTAATAGGTTCATAAACATTGGATGGTACTTTATCACCGTTATTTAATAGTATTTTTTCTCGATTGTTCTTATTTAAATAATTATTGGTTACTAATTTATTACTTCCATATTCATAAATACTTTTTTTGGTTTCGCCATTTAAATTTGTATAAGTAGGAAGACTATTCGAAAAAGATTCTTTGCGCCCTTCAGATACATTTTCTTGGTTCATTACAGAATAAAATCCAGCTGCTGCTGCAATTGCTATTGGAATTTCCATTATATATATGTAGTTATATTTTTTGATTACTTAACACTAAAGTATCAAAAAATATTTAATTGTAAATTTTTTAATTAGTTATTTAAATATTTATCCATAACCTCAATTCTAGAACTAATATTATTAGCAAATCTCCTATATGCATGATTTTGTAAATTTTCATGTGGAATATCCCATCTTGTTACATCTTTATCTAACAGTTCCCATGCAGGTAATATCGCTCTTGATTGTTCTGTTTTAGCATTTACATTTCTAAAATTTGGTTTTTTAATAGCAACTCTATTATAAGTGTATTTTAATTCTCCTCTATTCAATGGATTATGTTGGCCTCTTAATTCATTTTCTAAATGTATTAAATTTGGACTATAATTTGCCCCCCATTTTTGTAGTCTTATAAAAGGACAATCTTGCATTGGCATATCTTCTCCGGGACCAGGTACATTTAACATATATCGTCCAGTATGTGTTGATTGCTTTACTTCTAATTCTAGTCTAGAAGGTTCATTTCTTATATTTGTTAATGCCATTTATAATATGTTAAGAATTAATATTTGGAAAAGGTCTTTGATAACCATCTATTTCTAATGGCGGAGGCATAATTAATGGAGGTCTTACAAAAAAACTCACTGTTGGTAAATGATTCAACCTTGGTGTTATCTTAGGTAGAGGTGTTACTAAATTAGTAGAACCTATACCTAATAATGATGATTCAATATCTATAGCATTTTCACTTAAACTATTACTATTCATTCTACTTGGTGGAGCGGTTCCACCTGAAGATATGGCTAGATTGTGTGGTGGTCCATTTGAGGAATGTAAAAATTTTATATGATTATTTATTTTCCTAAATTGTTGTTCTTCTAATAAATAATTTCCAGGAGTATTTTTATTTCGAGTTGAAGTCATATATTTTATATTAATAATATAATTTATAATAATTCATTCAATATATTTATTTTACTAATTAATAATGTAGTATCATCCTTATTAGTATAAAATAATTTTATACATTCGTGAAATTTATCAAAATAATCATATTGGAATAATGATAACATCCCCCATTCAGTATCATTGTTTTCTAAGGATATTAATGATAAAGCCTTTTCAAATAATTCAGTAAAGTTTTTCATTTTATTAAGATCTTGGTATATTTCTTGCCTAATTCTAGCTATTTCATTTTCATCATATGATGAAACATTGAACGCTTTTAAAAATTGCTCTTGATAACCATCCATACTATCATAGTTAACATTAAATTCATAATTATACATAATATATTATGAATTTAACAAGTTATTTTTAAATGTATTAATTAATAGTTCGTTTACTAAATTCTCTACTTGGTAATCCTCCTCTTATCCATCCTTTAGATACTTCAGCCTCTATTAAATGTTTTGGATTTTGAACGTTTCTTTCTACTTCTGGGATCATAGGAGTATGTTTTAAAGGAATAAATGATTTCTCTGCCATGGTATTAATAGTTTTTCTACTTGTTTCCCGTTCACCTAAAAATAAACCATGTTCTATTGTGGAATCTACTTTACCTTTCCCTAAATATGGAACAGACAAATATTGTCTTTCTTGTAATGATACCTTACCTTTGGTATGAAGCATATTTTTATCGATAAGTAAATTTGAATTTGTGTCTATATTAGTACCATTTAGCGCAGTTTGATTTGTTCCGCTGTAATTTATTGTAGGCTGCTGCAATGCAAATGAAATACCTGAATTCATTTCTGTATCAGCCGTATGAAGATTATTTAAATGATAATTACCTTGTTTTACATTTTGAATATTTTTTTGACTTAAATCAGAAACATCATTTCCTATTCTAGACATGCTATTAAACATATAATCACTTCTCAAAGACATTTATATATAATCTTTATTAATATTTTATTTTTTTTATCGTGGTTTTAACAATGTTCCATCCTTAGTTGACTTCATATCACCATATAAATATTCTGTAAATGATTTCTGATCGCTTGGAATTTCAGTATTAGCTGTGGAATAAAAATTTCTCATAGAATAATCAAATGCTGTATTATTTCCTAAATCTTGAAATAACTTTTTTTCAATATCTACATTATTTTTATTAATTTCTTTTATCATCTCTTTTGTTTTATTATTAATATCATCATGTACGTTTTCATAAAAGGATGGAGGTGCAGCTTTTCTTTCTGGATTATCTTGTATATCCGTTAATAAAACGTTACCTAATGGATTATTTACAGTAGGTTTCTTATATTCATTTATTTTTTTTTGCATATCTTCTATTTCTTCTTGATTTTCTTCGTTCATTACATCTATATTGTCTTGTATATCAGCAAAGCCTTCCGTTAAATTAGATATACTTCCAGCTTTTAATAATGCAATCAAAAAAACTACTACCAATCCTGTTGTTATTGCTTTTACAGATCTAAATACTAAACCTCCTATAAGCGATAGTATTATTATTATCCTAGTTAATGCATTTAATTTTTGATTATATGTCATAAAAGACATAGGCCATAATTCAAAAATATAATCTTTATTTATTAAAACAGACAAATCCTGCATCCAAAATTTAATTGTCATTATATATAATGATTGGTTATTTTTTTGTTAATAATTTATATTTACTTTTTTTTATTTTTGTTTTTCTTCTTTTTTTTATTTGTTTTTTCTTTTTTAATCTTGGATTTTTCAACTGCTTCTCCTGTACTAAATTTGTCATCTGAAATAACTGCATTATTTATGATATTTTCTACTTGTTTCTGTTGCTGATCTTTTTTATCTTGTAATTTCTTTAACATTCTTTCTCTCATTTTTGCATTTTTCAAATTTACATTTAAATTATTTTTCATTGCACCTAAATCTATTTTACCTCCTCCTCCCATTTTACCGGCTCCTCCAGGCATTCCCATTTTTTTTAATAATTCATCTATGTTTTTCATTCCAGGAACTTTTTTCATTTTATTTAACATTTCACTCGCTTCCTCTAAAAGCTCGCTTTCTTTTAATTCTCCACTTTTAAATTTATCATCTAATTTAGTTCCAATGGATTTTATTAATTTCATCAAGCTTGTAGGATCCTTAATTAGATTTTTAAATACATCATCCGGATTATCATTTTCATTTATAGAACCTTGTAAATCTTTTGTTGTTTCTTCTGCAATCTCTTTTGCTAATGCACCTAATTTACCATCCAATAAACCATTTATATGGGAATGCATTTCCTCTGCTGAAGGCAAATCTACGCCAGAAACATCTTCTTCGTCAAACATATTATTCATTCCATGCAATGTTTCCTGTAATTTTGATTTAAAATCATCCTTGTTTATAGCCTTAAATATCTCACTCGCTTCCCCAAACATATTTTCTGAATCACTAGAATTTACTACTAAAAATAATATTAATTGAAGATATTTCCAGATAACATCTCTGGTTTTTTCTGAAATATTGCTAGCCCACAAATCTTTAAAATCTATATTAGGTAAAAATTTTGTATTATTCTCTGTATCTTCATCTTGTTCTTGTGATAGTTTTTTGAACATTTCATCATTTTTATATAAAATATTGAAAAATTGTTTAGGGTAAATTAATTTGCAATATTCATATAATTCTAGATATTTTTCCTTATTTGTTATAGGTAATAATTCGTATTCCGGAAAAGTACCCCGTAAATCATTATATAAATCATTAATTACTTTTTCAAATTCCTTTGGATATTCTTCTGTATTTTCTTCTTGTTCCGATGCTTTATTTTCTTTTATTTCATTATCTATTGAACTGTTATCAGATATATCACTCATTATACATAAGTTAAATTATAATATTTAAATTAAACTTATGAAAAATATAATAATGACAATTTAGATAAATTTTTTACAAATCGCATCTGTTTTTTTTTTTCATCTTCGGTTAAATCTTTTAATTGGTCTCTAATTCTATCTATTACTTTCAATGCTTTATCTGCGTTTACTGCTGGTCCTTGTTCTATATCCCAAGAATAATCCTTCACCACGAAAAATGAAAAATCTTCATCGTCTATTTGTTTTTTATATCTAGAATATATTTGTTTAAACCATAATGTAATTAAACCTTTTGGATTAAATCTTTTTACTTGTTGTAAAGCTAATCTTGCTTTTTCCATATCAACATCTTTTGGAAACAAATCATCAGCTACCCAATCCATCCATTCCAAAAAATGATTTCCAAATGCTTTCATAAACAACATTTTTTGATTCGCTACTTTAGACATCGATTAATTATATTAATATGCTATTTTAATATCATTTATATTATATTTCTTTTTCTCTATCCTGAATTATTTTATCCATATCTATTCCATTTTTTCCTATCTTATCAGGAACATAATTATCTGGAGGCGTTTCAATAGTATCTTCATTGGAAGGCGTACAATAATTATGCATTTGTCTAACCCCACCAGAACCCTTTGCTGATAATTCATCCGCGCCCATATCATAGAAACTATAGTTATCTGACTGTACACCGAAACCTCCTCCATTAGTTATACTAAAACAATCTGGTTCCGTATTTTCCTTAGATATACCCATTTGATTATTTAAATAAGTTATAATATCTTCTCCTTCTAATAATTTATTGCCCCTATTTATTAATAATAAACTAGGAACTTTTTTTAATGATGAAGGCATTTCCATTTCTGTTCCATTTTCAAGAATAATATTTGTTATACCGTCCTTTGTAGTTGTTCTTCTATCAATACAAATATAATGTAAATCATTTCTTAATGGATGTTTTATGATTTCGGTTAATAGTTTTTCACAATGTTTACAATAATTACTATAGAAAAATACTGAATTCATATATTTATAGTAAACAATAATTTACCATAAAATAAACATAAACTACTAAATATTTTTAAATTTTTAACATTTTTAACATTTTTAAAAATTGAATTAAAATAAAAAGATGTTAATATATATTATAATGGAACCACGAATCGATAGAATAAGTGAGAATAATGGTGTTTTAAATATATATATTACTAATGCAAATTATAGTGTAGTTAATGCTATTCGAAGAACTATTTTAACCGACATTCCAGTTGTATGTTTTAAGGGATTTCCTTATGAAAAAAATCTATGTACTATTTTAAAAAATACCAGCGGACTTAATAATGAAATCATAAAACACAGATTATCATGTATACCCGTACATATGGACCCAGATGAAGATATTTATAAAACTTTAAAAATCATTATTGATAAAAAAAATACAGAAGAAGAAATGATGTATGTTACTACAGAAGATATAACTATATTTGATAAAACAACTAATATACAAATGAAACAGGAAGACGTGAAACAAATATTCCCTCCTAATGCTATAACCAATCAATATATAGATATTCTTAGATTAAAACAACCTTTGTCATCTAATATTCCAGGGGAAGAATTCCACCTAGAAGCTGAGTTAGATGTAGGTATGGCTAAAGAAGACGGAGCATATAACGTAGTTTCATTGTGTTCATATATTAACACTCTTGATACTATTGCTGCCAATGATATTTGGATCCAAAAAGAAAAAGAAATGACGTCAAAAAAAGAATCGAAAGAAAACATTGAATATGCTAAGAAAAACTGGTTTTTGCTAGAAGCGAATAGAGTAGTTGTTGAAAATAGTTTTGACTTTTCAATTCAAAGTATCGGTATATACCCTAACGAATTAATATTTAAAAAAGCGTGTCTTATTTTAGTAAAAAAATTAACTGATATTCAAGAAAAAATACAAAGTGATTCTGTTATAATAAATAAACCTATATCAACAAATGAAAACAGTTATGAGATTATATTGCAAGATGTAGATCATACCTTAGGAAAAGTAATGGAATATGTTTTATATGAGATATATTATACTCAACGAAAACTAATAACCTTTTGTGGATTTACTAAAAAACACCCGCATGATACTTATTCCATTATAAAATTAGCCTTTCCTGAAGCTGTTGAAACAGGAATAGTTAGAGATTATATAGTAACATCTATACAAGAAAGTATACGAATGTTTTCATCTTTATTATCTAATATTTCATAAATAATATTAAGCTATCCATATAAATATAATATCATTATGAAAATAATATTTTCACTAGAGTTTTTATGTGGTCCAAACGCGGTTGTTTGTGGAATATCAAAAACATATCATTTATACATCGAACAATTATACAAAAAAGGCTGGGATATTATTATTTTTTCATGCTTCGATGAACACAAAATCAAATCGTACTTTTTATCTAAAAATATAATTGTAAAAGCATATAAATTAAGTAGTGTTAATTTTCTATGGAACCCAAATAAAGTATTAGATGATAATATCAGTAATCAGCAAAGATATTATTGCTGTAAAAATACAATACATGATCATTATACTATTTTTAAAGCTTTAAAAAATGAAAAACCAGATATAATCCATTGTGTTCTAGACGTACCATCTACATCTATAATAAGCTTACATGCAACATTATTAAATATACCTATTGTTTCTGTATTACATTGTAATATAGACTTATTATTTTTAAAACCTGCTAATCTATTATCTTTTCGAATGGTATATAATTATTTACATAAAATGATATCTTATACACATGATTCTATCGCAACAAGAAGCACTTCTTTTTTAAATCATATGTTAACTAGTTATAATTGGAAATTTAATAAGGTTTTAAGGCCACATGTTAATCATAATATATTTAAGATAAATAATAATTATGATTATTTGGTTAATATAAGTAAACTAAGGAAAGAGTTATCATTTAATAATGATGACGCGATTTTATATCTATATATTGGTAGAGTAGATATTGATAAAGATATCTTTACATTAGTAGAGTTATTAAAATGTTATCCTCAATGTTATCTTGTTATTATAGGAGGAGGAACCTTATGTAATTATTTTTATAGATTACATGGTAGAGAAAATAGAATCTATTCTATTCCATATTTTTTATGTCATAACGATATAATTAAATATTATCATGCGGTAGATTATCATATATCGGCCTCTCAAATAGAAACTCTCGGAAATACAGCTATAGAATCCATATCGTGTGGAACACCTGTTATCGCTCCAAAAACCAGAGGATTTATAGATACCATAAAAGATAAACAATCAGGATTATTATGGGAACCAAATAATTTAAAACATGCTAATGAAATTATTCAACAAAGTTTTCTTGAAATAAGTAATTTAAAAAGCACTATAAAAGAAAATTATTCAGACGAATTTAATTTTAATTACACTATTGAGGATTTAAACGATTGGTATACTAATGTTATTTCAAATAAGAAACCCATCTTAGAAAAAATGCCGTTTCTTATATTTTTATTTATTGCAATGGGTTTTATTAATCTAATATGTTTTATGTTTCATTTTCTAAACGTGGTTAATTTTCGTAAAAAATTTAATATAGGTCAATTAACAGACATTAAATTACATGTATAATTCTAGAATGAAAATCTACTTGTTTTTGTTTTTCGAGTAAAGTATTTTACAATTAACGATATAACTGTTACTACTAATAAAAATAATAATAAATATATCAATAATGCAACTATATTTATTGCAGATGTTTCTTCTGTTTCTGCTTCTATTTCACCCACAACCGTGTCATAAATAGAAGAGTAACTAGTTGATGATGTGGTACCTGTTGTGGTATCTGTAGTAGTGTCGGTAGTAGTGTCTGTAGTAGTGTCGGTAGTAGTGTCGGTAGTAGTGTCGGTAGTAGTGTCGGTAGTAGTGTCGGTAGTGGGTTCAGTTGATGCAGCAACATGTGTACCGGTATGAGAATGAAGAAGATGATGAAGTATAGCAGTATCACTTCCATTCATTGCACTAGTATCTAATGTTTCGCCCGTATTTTGTAGTGATAGTGGAGACATAATTAATTTTGGCATTATACTATAATATTATATTATATTATAATGTTAATACTATGATGATTCGCTAATAGCCCAACCATTCGTTAAATCAAAATTTGATGGAAGAATGGAGAAATTAAAATTACATGTATTAGCAGTGCTACTGTTTTCACCAAATGGAACAGTCCATGTTAACCGATCTTTTCCAGGTTGATTAAATGATACATCCTGTATTGTTATATCTCCATTATCGTCACTCGCATGAAATCCAAAATTTGCTTTTAAGTTATCGGGATATTTCTGTAATTGAGAAATTGTATAAGGATCCGCCAACATGTCTAAACTATCATTTGCGTCTCGAGGATATAAATCAAACTCTGTAAAATTATTTTCATCATATAGTGAAACTTCCCGGCGTCCAGGACAATCTTCGTCATATAAAGAGCTCCACTCATTTGGTGTTAAAATATCATCACTATCTGTTTTATTACAACCATATGTAATAAAAGCCTTATCTAAGTTTACTTTATTTTCACACCAGTTACGTTGATCTTCAGTTACACCATCAAATGCAATAAAACTACTCTCTATTGGAGATATGACATTAATCGTTCTAAAATCTGTTTTTTCGACCCCATCGGAAAATGTGTGTGTATATGATACATTTTGTTGTTGTGGTATTTGGCTTAAATTATTATCAGGTGATATAATACTTTCTCCTAATAAAATATCCCAAACAGTATTTGTTAAATTTACGTTATCAATCATATTAGATGGAACATCAGGTATACTACCCCAATTAGCCTTGACAATATGGTTATTACTACTTAAATCAATATAACTTGTATCCGAGGTGCCATTTATTATATAAACAGTTCTTGATAAAACTGGTCCATTTCTATGGGTATACGTTACAGTAAATGATGATGAATTTTCATCTCTTACGTAGTCATCAAAAGTTGATATATCATCCATAACACCATCATCCTCCTTGGTAATAGCAACCGTTATATCATCATAAGCACTTTCATTTACTAGTAAATCACCGTTCTCATCGATGACATGCACTCCACATTTTCCACTGACATCCGTCCACGTTTTAAAGGTAGTATAATTCACTCTATTTGTACTATCTTTCCATTGTACCATATTTCCTTTGGAACTATCCCAATATTGATTATCATCAAGTCCCCATGTTCCTTTTAATACAAAAGTGTTACCACTATCTGTAAAGTATTCCCTAAAACTAGATGCAAAAGGGTTTTTAATATTACATATCCAACATAATAAAACTATTGCAACAATAAAAATGCAAATAAAACAACCTATTCTAAATATATCTTTAATAGTGGATTTTTTAACCATATAATAATATAATAGATTATATAATTTCATCAACTAAACCATAAAGTAAACATGTCTCCGCGTTTAACCATAAATCTTTTTTTAGTAAACTATTTAATTGTAACGGATTAATGTCTGTATTATTTAAGTATATCATTTTGATAGCGGACATTAAAACTTTCATATTTGTCATCTGATCCTCTAATTCATCAAATTTTCCACTATCTGAACCGGATAATTGATGCACTAACATAAGTGAATTTTTTGTTATAAATCGTTTTTTACCTACTACACTAATTAGTGTGGCAGCACTAGCAGCGAAACCATCCACATATGTATAAACAGGAGTGTTTAAGTTTTTAATTAAATCCACAATATATAAGGTATGAAACAAACTCCCACCGTTACTTTGTATATGTAAATGGATCGGTGGAGGATCTATTTTATATTGAACATGCATAATAGTAGATTTCGTATCTAATTCATTAATCTTGTTTTTTAATTCAAAGCAACTACGTTGTGTAATAGGTGAATAAAAGTAAATATCATTATTAATATCCTGTAATATTCCATATTCTGTTTTTGCATCATCATTGTCTAAAAAATATTTATTACTAGATATTTGTGGCAAGTCATTATTTGTATCTTCAGATTTAATTAAATTCATTCCAATGATACCACCTAAAACACTTCTTCTATTTAACGAAAAAGAACTAGATTTAATCAACAAAAGTGTTAATATTATTTTTTTAAACATTCTATATAAAAATAATATTAAAATTATAAATTATTCTTCTAAAGTAACCTTGTCTACCGCTTCATCGATGATTGTTTTAACGATTTCATTTGATTGTGCTTCTGGTGAAGTATCTTGTTCGATAAAGTTTAATACAAACATCTGCTGTGATTCATGTAGCTTATTAAAGTAAATATATGTTTTATTTAATGTTATAATATTACGCGTTTCTTTAAAATCGCTATGAATATTAAACATATGTACTCTAAACTCACGCGGCCATTCCTTAACCGGTTTTTCTTTTTTAATATAGCAGCCTATATAACTTTG
>MDTE01046355.1_pt1 | contig 16973 bp, 13 predicted proteins | sample 811231 | NCBI WGS metagenome assembly MDTE01 (sample SAMN05326651, study PRJNA326480) | marine metagenome | isolation source: seawater | place: Indian Ocean: Red Sea | collected 2010
CAACCATTCTCGATAATTTTGAGGGTGAAAACAAAATGTCCAAGAGGGAAACATCAAGCAAATTTGTCCCGAACCAGCTTGGTTGTCTCTCCTGTCTTTTTCCCTACTAATTTTTTCTTGAAGAAGAACTTGATATGTCGTGCTGTTTCCTTGAATGGGCCCACCAGGACTTGAACCTGGGACCTTCGGATTATGAGTCCGCTGCTCTAACCAACTGAGCTATGGGCCCTTCTTCCTAAAACATTAATAGCTAGTTACTGTGACCAAAACACCTTTTTTACTTCAACTGATCGGCCCAGTATCTCCCGACAATCATACCAAAGAACTACAATTGGTTAAAGGCTCAACCTCATCTGGAGTAAGCATCTGATAGTGACCTACTTTGAGCCAACCTAATTCTATAGGGCCGAACCTTGTCCTTTTTAAGTGTGCTATTGAGCAACCTACTGCCGCCATCAAACGTCTTACTTCCCTATTTCTACCTTCTTTCAAGACCAACCTCAAATTCTTCAAACTATTATCCTTGTTGCGGTCAATCTCTACAGTCGATGGCCGAGCAAGTCCATCTTCTAACACTACACCTGCCCGCAGACGCTCTAGAACCATTTCTGACACTTCCTGTTCGACCGCAACTTCGTACTCGCGTTCTATGCCGTACCGTGGGTGTTGCAAACGATTGGCCGCATCGCCGTCGTTAGTGAGAATGAGAAGTCCTTCAGTTAAATAGTCTAACCTTCCAACATAGCGGAGGCTCCTCATATCGTTAGGCAGAAGATCATATAAGACTGGCCTGCCCCGGTCATCCTTCGCGGTAGTAAGAAATCCTTTTGGTTTATTTACTTTTACCCATTTTATAGGGAGAATCCCTATCGGTTTTCTGTCAACAGCCACATTATCGATTTCAGGATCAATTGTCATTCCCATATTTTTAATGATCTCTGAGTTTACTGTGACTCTTCCCTCAGAAATCATAACTTCAGCTTTTCTGCGTGAGGCGACACCCGATCTCGAGATAAACTTATGTAAACGCATTGTTAATGAATGGGTTAGTCAGTGGGAGATAGAGAAACATTCGGGTCAACCACAGTTTCTCTGTTTTCATTTTCAGGTATCTGATTTTTCTGCGAGGTACTAACCTGCGAATTTTCTGGTATGGCTTCTGTTACGTTTTCTCCTTTTAGGACAACAGGTAAATCATCCTTTCGAGGTAAGTCTTCAATTTTAGAAAAACCAAAGTGCTCCAGAAATTTATTAGTGGTGCCGTACAGTAACGGCCTTCCTAGCCCTTCACCTCTGCCTACAACATCGACCAATTCCCTATCTTGCAGTGTTCTGACCACCCCAGCAGAACTCACACCTCGAATGTATTCGATATCTATCCTGCCAATTGGCTGTCTATAAGCTATTATGGCCAAAGTCTCTAGGGCTGGGCCTGACAATCTGGATGACTTAGCTACCGTGTCAAACCTATCTAGATATGTTGCATAGACTGGAAGAGTAACAATCTGATAACCTCCCCCAAGTAATTTGATCTCAAAAGCTCTTTCTGATTCTTCATATAAGCGCTTTAATTCTTTAATTGCTTTTTCCACCACGTCTTCGTTTAGGGAATCATCGGCCCTTGATATTTCTTCAGCATTAACGGGCGCATCACTTGAAAACAGCACTGCCTCAACAATTTGCGTTGCTCGCATCATTCCTCTCCAGAATTAGTGTCCACTTCTACTGGAATATTCTCGACATATCGATACATCCATAACTCTGAGAATTTTTCTGTTTGGCGTAATTTAACCTTCTTATTACGTGCTAACTCCAAGCCAGCCAGAAAAGTCATGACTCCGTGCATCTTAGACTCGAAAGGTTCGAGCAACTTGCTGAATCTTACCCTTTTTAGATTTTGGAGAGTCAGCAAGATTAGATCCACTTTGTCTTCCATCGCTACCAACCTCGTGGTCACTCTATGTTCTACAATATCCATAGAGGGAACGACCATAGACGTAGCGGCATCGTACACTTCGTGCCATTGAGTCTCCAAGACTGTTTCCTTTTTAGCCCTCTGGCTTCTTGGTACGACGTACCCTTTGCCAAACTGCCTACTCCTCTGGGATTCAGCTAGGCTCAAGTGAACCTTAATTTCCTGTATCTGTTCATATTCCAACAACCTGTATACCAACTCTGCCCGTGGATCTTCATCTTCCGATACCACACTACTGGGCAGTAGCATCTGGGCCTTTATTCTTAATAAATTCGCTGCCATCTCCATAAACTCAGCAGCGTTGTTAATTTGGTTTTCACCAATATCAGTTATCGCTGAAAGGAACTGTCGTGTGATTTTCGAGATGGGAATTTCAAAAATATCTATGTCCTGCTGTCTTATCAGATGTAACAGTAAATCCAAAGGGCCCCGAAATCTTTCGATATCAACAACCAGAAAATTTTCGTTTTGGCTATCCTGAAGAGATGGACTTAGGTCCATGATATTATTAATGAATCAGCAATCCCTATTAAAAATTGCACTGGTTTTAGGATAAAACTGAATAGGCTTGGATACAGAAAAACGCAGCCTAGCAATATTAACATGCCGTACTGACCTAGGCGATCATACCCATGTCGCCAACTTGGGGGGATCAAGTGATAAAGAACGTGAGAGCCATCCAACGGTGGGATCGGCATTAAGTTGAAGAAGGCTAGGATCAAATTTATGTAAATTCCGAAATAAGCAAGATTCACCAAGAAATCCAAAACACTATTCGAACCCATAAACTTTTGAAGATTCAGCAACACTACCATAAGAACGACCAAACTTAAGGCCAGTAGGATGTTTGCAACAATGCCAGCCAACGACACTTTGATGTCAGCAGAACGATAATTATAGAACTTGCTAGGGTTGATGGGTACTGGTTTTGCCCAACCAAAGATCATACCGCCAGTTACATTATAGAGGACGATTGGAACCAGGAATGAACCCAGAAAATCCAAGTGGGAAAAAGGATTCAAGGTGATACGACCTAAGCGATAGGCGGTGTCGTCACCTTCCTTAAGTGCAACCCAAGCATGCGCGACCTCATGCACCACTATCGAAAAAATGAGGACCGGTAGAATGGATAATAATTCCATGGCACGCAACTTACTTCAGGACAGCAATACAAGCCACCCCCTAAGCACCTTTTAGAAAACACCTTAACTCGCTACTCATTGATCAGATTAGCTGTTTCCAATATAATTCTCACTCGGTTATTCACGTTAGAGTTTAGTTTAGAGAACATAGCAATGCCCAATATCAAAAGTGCAAAAAAGAGAGTTCGGACGAGTCGAGATGCCAACGCGCGCAACCGGACCGTACGATCACACTTAAGAAGAGCAATAAAAAAGGTTCGGACCGCAGAAAACCTTTCTGTCGCAGAGACTGAATACAAGAAAGCACAAGTCCTTATAGACCGCGCAGCTACAAACAGGATACTCCATCCAAACGCTGCGGCTCGAATCAAAAGCAGACTGTCCAAGACGCTTAAAAGCTAATTTAAAAACTAGCGATCAAACTGTCGTTTCCTAATTATCAGAGAAAGTTCAAGGTTCCTTCCAAACAGTCACTCCCCCCACGATTGTTTGACTAGCCTTCCCTTGCAATTCCAGACCCTCAAACGGTGTATTTTGGCTCTTAGATCTAAATTTGTCGGGTTCCACGGTCCAGGTTACGCTGGTATCAATTAATGTCACATCTCCTAGACTTCCTTTCTTTAAGGATCCTCCAGGCAAATTAAATGCTTTCGCGGGGCTACAGCTCATCCGATCAACCAGTGTGGAGAGGTCAGTTATTCCCTTGTCGACCATATAAGTCAGTCCTATCCCCAGTGCTGTTTCCAAGCCGACAATTCCATTTGGCGCATCGGCAAAAGCTCTTTCCTTCTCATCGTAGTGATGGGGTGCGTGATCGGTAGCATAAACACACAAAGTTCCGTCACTAAAACCTTTAACGACCGCTTCGCGATCATGATTTGTCCTTAGAGGTGGATTCATCTTTGCATGGGTGTTGTATCCTTCTACTTCTTCTTCAGTAAGGATAAGGTGATGTGGGGTAGCCTCGGCAGTCACTCCTACTCCGCGCATTTTTGCCTGGCGTATCATTTCTACACCAAATGCGGTGGATACATGCTGCAAATGTATCCGACTCCCTGTAAGCTCAGCTAGTAACAGGTCTCGAACAATATGAATATCTTCTGAAATATTGGGCTTCCCTGGGAGACCCAGTTTAGTAGATAAAAAACCCTCGTTCATTGAACCACTTCTGGACAAATTGAGATCTTCAGGGTGATCAGCAACTGGAATATTAAATGACTTAGCGTACTCCATAGCGCGACGCATGATCTCACCATCCATCACAGGATTCCCATCATCTGTAATTCCAACTGCGCCAGCGTCTACCATTTCTCCAATGGCCGCGAGTTTTTCACCCTGTTGACTCTCAGTAATGGCTCCTAGAGGGTAGACCCTTGCTTTCTTTGCTTTTTCAGCTTGAGCCACTATAAAACGTATCCCTGCTGGACTGTCGATTACAGGATCAGTATTAGGCATTGCGCACACCGCGGTAAATCCACCACTAACAGCTGCATCTAAACCAGTGTCTATTGTCTCTTTGTGTTCTCCTCCGGGTTCACGAAGATGGACATGAACATCTATCAGACCTGGAGCTACTATTTTCCCCGATGCATCTATCTCCTGAATACCTTCCGTTCCAGCGACTTGGTCACCTACCGCTTCGACCTTTCCATCCATGATCAGTAAATCCATTTTTTTGTCTATCGATTGACTCGGATCAACTAGGTGCCCACCACGGATTAGAATCGATCCCATTGCTATCTCGACGCTCCTTTTGCTGACTCAACTGTCTCAGGCGCACCCCCAGCCAACAGATATAGTGCGGCCATTCTCACGGCTACTCCGTTTGTGACTTGCTCTAAGATCACTGACTGAGGACCGTCAGCGACATCGCTATCTATTTCGACTCCTCGATTCATCGGTCCAGGATGTAAGACCAGTAAATCCTTGGAGCCTAGCTTGAGGCGTTCCTTTGAAATTCCCCATCTCTGATTATACTCCCTCAAGCTAGGTATATAGCCACTGTCCATCCGTTCCAATTGAAGCCTCAGGATATTTAGGACATCAGACCATTCAACAATCTCTTCTATACGACGGAAAACCTTTACGCCCATCTCTTCGATATGTACTGGCATAAGGCTATAAGGACCACAGACACCAACCTGAGCGCCCAGTTTTAGCAAGCAGTGTATATTGGACCTCGCCACTCTGGAATGCAGTACATCCCCAATTATAGCAACCTTCACCCCAGTCAAAGTGCCCAAGTGATCTCTTATGGTCAGGGCATCTAGCAGCCCTTGTGTTGGATGTTCATGACTTCCGTCACCTGCATTTATCACACTGGAAGGTATCCTCTCAGCAAGAAATCTAGCTGCCCCAGATGAACTATGCCTAATCACAACCATATCAATCTTCATAGCTTCCAAATTCCTAGCGGTATCTACCAATGTCTCCCCTTTAGATACCGAGGATCCGGTGGAGGACACACTAACGGTATCCGCGCTCAAACGTTTTTGTGCGAATTCGAAGGAAATTTTTGTTCTAGTAGAAGCCTCAAAGAACAGATTTACGATAGTTTTCCCTCTTAGGACTGGAACCTTTTTTATACGCCGTTCCGAAATTTCTTTAAATGCTTCAGCTGTATTGAGAATGCCAGTTATTTGGTCGGTAGCCAATCCTTCTAAGCCTATTAAATCTTTCCCCAAACTGAACGGCCTAGCTATCAAGGTGTTTTCTCCCCTAAAGAAGTCATCTCTATAGCCCATTCTCCATCTACCTCGGGCACTCTTACGTCCACGGTGCACCCCTCTGGCACTTCAATCACATTTCCAGCAAAGTCAGGTTGTAATGGGATCTCGCGACCCCCGCGATCAACAAGGGCTAACAGGAACACTCTAGAGGGCCTGCCCCAGTCGATCAGTTCATTAAGCCCTGCCCTAGCGGTTCTTCCAGTAAAAATAACATCATCGATTATCGCTAATCTTTTTTCCTCAATCCCAGATTCCGGCAATACGGTTCGTCCAACCAGTGGCTTGGGTCCAATAGTGAGCAAATCGTCCCTGTAAAAGGTTATATCCAAAGTACCCAACGGTATACGCACCCCGTATTCATCTTCTATTCGTTCTCTAATGACCGTGGCCACTTGAACACCCCTACGATGGACACCCATGAGAATAAGATCATCTGTACCTTCATTGAGAGCAATCAAGGCGTCGGCCATATCAGTGATGGCTTGTCTTATTTCTGTTTCCTTCATTATTACAGTGTGCAGACTGAGCTCCTAGTTCATCCAGTGAATCTACACCACACAAAACTAGACAAGTGTCGGTTCCTTTACAAGAGAAGCACCTTTAAGCATCATCAACCGTGCTCAAATTGCATCCTGGGACCTAAATGAGGGATTAAATATGTACCGACAGTTAAGACTGGCACTACTTTTCCTACTTCTCGGGCCCATGATTCCCAACACGTTTGATGTACATTCACAAGATGTCAGGTCAGATCAGATGATAATCCTGAAATCGGTTCCTTTTGAAATCACGCTCTCGGGACCACCAGATACCCAAGGATCATATGTTGTAGAGGATGCTTCAGGGAGAGAATTACTTTCTGGTATTGTAGATGCTGGCATAGATGAAACGATAAGTCTGGCCATTTCCCAAAGGGAACAATTACCCTTGATCATAACGATAGATCGGTCCGAATTCTCCTTTGGTAGAGTTTTTATAAATGGATGGATTTCACTGGCACCACCCCTAATAGCAATCACACTAGCCCTGCTCTTCCACGAAGTAATAACCGCACTGCTCGCCGGAGTTTGGTTAGGTGCATTTATCATTAATGGCTACAATCCCTTTTTAGCATTAAGTCGGTCCGTAGATTCCTATGTTGTCCCAGCCTTAGGGGACACAAGTGGAAAAACACAGATTATCGTGTTCTCACTTATGTTGGGTGGCCTGGTGGGAATAGTTTCTAAGAACGGGGGTACCCAAGGGATAGTAGACAAACTCAAACCCTTCGCGAATAACAGAAGACGTGGTAGCCTGGCAACTTGGTTTGCTGGTTTATGCATTTTCTTTGATGATTATGCCAACACCCTAATCGTGGGCACCACCATGCGTCCGATAACAGACAACCTTAAGATTTCGAGAGAAAAACTGGCTTACATTGTGGATTCCACTGCTGCCCCTGTAGCAGCTCTCGTCCCAATCTCTACCTGGGTGGGGTACGAAATAGGCCTGATCGGTGATGGGCTGAGGATAGCAGCCAATGTGCCGGAAGAAGGCACTCAGCTTGCCCAGACACTAGCCACTATCAGTCCCTTCTCCGTATTTATAAGCACTATTCCATATATGTTCTATCCCATTTTAGCATTAACAATGGTGTTTTTAGTTTCTTTTATGGATCGCGACTTAGGACCTATGGTTCAAGCCGAAAAAAAGGCCATTGAGGGGCCTGGAACAACTAGCTCGGATAGTTTTGAAACCTCAGTATCTACTCAGAAGTCTCAACGAACCGTTATTCCAGCCTGGTGTAATGCCATCATGCCCATCGGAACCGTGATATTTGTCGTAGTAACAGGACTTTATCTATCTGGTGTTTCTGAAGCAGGACCTGAAGCAAGTTTAATAGAGATTCTCGGAGCTGCAGATATTTATGGTTGCCTCCTATGGGGTTCAACAACAGGAGTTTTAGTAGCCGTCCTACTCTCAGTAGTTCAAAGGATTTTGACCCTAAGAGAAACTATGGAAGCTTGGGTGGAAGGACTAAAGAGCATGATGAATGCCATGGTTATATTAATCCTAGCCTGGTCATTGGGCCAAGTCACGGAGGATCTAGGTACGGCAAATTATCTCTCCCAAATGCTTATGGGTTCTCTGCCTGTACAAGTACTTCCCGCATTAGTGTTTTTTACTGCAGCTGCTATGGCATTTGCTACAGGAACCTCTTGGGCTACCATGGCCATTCTAATTCCTTTGGTGATACCTCTGACCGTAAGTCTTGGCGGAGCGATAGGTTTCGGTGATGGCGGATATTCCATACTCCTTAGTACAACCAGTTCGGTTCTTGCAGGAGCGATATTTGGCGATCACTGTTCGCCAATCTCGGACACTACTGTATTAAGTTCGACAGCTTCTGAATGTGACCACGTAGACCATGTGAGAACACAGATGCCTTATGCTTTAGTTGTCGGAGTTATTTCTATTGTATTCGGAAGCATAGGTACGGCTTATGGACTGCCTGTTTGGGCAGCCCTGCTTATAGGTGTCCTATTACTCATTAGCATCTTGAAAGTCTTTGGAAAAACTGGACTAACTGTGCAAATTAATTGAGAAAACATTCTTCGATAAATTGATTCACAATTACCGACGCGCTGCTAAAGAACGACGCTCTTTAAAGTATCCTTTGAGTAGCTCAGAAGACTCCTGCTCCAAAATACCACTAGTCACTTCCATTCGATGATTCAAACGCTCATCACAGACTAAATTGCCCAGGCTTCCAACCATTCCAGATCTTGGATCTGTAGCACCGAACACTAGTCGCTCTATACGAGAAAGAACCAGAGCACCGGCACACATAGAACATGGCTCTAATGTTGTATAAAGGGTGCAGTCGACAAGTCGCCAATCTTTTAATTTCTGAGCCGCTCGTCGAATTGCTATCACTTCTGCGTGCGCCGTAGGGTCGTTTTCCGATCCCGTTAAATTATGTCCTTTGGAGATGACTCTGTCCCCTCTCACAATCACAGCGCCTACAGGAACCTCACCCAGGCCATAGGCTCTCTTTGCCTGCAGAAGTGCTAAACTCATAAACTCGCTATCAGATTGACTAAGATTCAATGCTAATCATACCCATTCTTAGAGTTCACCTTCGTCAGCAGAACTTTCCAAGTAATCTATCGCTTTACCTATCCTCTCGAGAACACATGTACGCCCCAAAAGGTATAAGACCTCAAAGATTCCCGGACTTGCTTCACGACCAGTTACCGCAACTCTCAAAGGGTGAATTACTTCGCCCAACTTCAAGCCCTTATCTGAAGCAAAGAACCTAATCCTTGATTCCAGTTCGTCGGCCTGCCAATCGGCTTCGCTTAACTTGGCGTTTAGTTCAACGAGAATTCTTCGAGCTCTGTCCTGATCTTTCATCCAATGCTTACGGACCGCTTCTTCCTCGAAGTCTATTTCCTTTTTCAGAAAGGGCTTGGAAAGTTCAACAAGGTCAATGACCGTCCGAGATCTGGTCTTCAAAAGATCTATCAGTGCGAGATACCAGTCATTTTTTGATGACAGTTCATCTTCCGTTGCTAACCCAGCCAAATTTAACCTTGGGCTAAGGAGTGTCGCAATTTCTTCAGCTGACGTAGAGTCAAAATGTTTTCCAGACAGCCACTCCAATTTTTTCAGATCGAAAATCGACCCCTTCTTTAATACTCGCTCCAGTGAAAATTTATCTATGAGTTCGTCAACCTTCATGAATTCTAAATCTTCTCCGGGACTCCATCCCAAAAGCGCTAGGAAATTGATCAGCGCTGGCTGCAATATCCCGTCCTCTTTATAAGCTTGTATAGATGTGGCGCCATGGCGTTTAGATAAACGCTTTCCATCACCCCCTAGTATCATGGGAACATGACCAAAGAATGGCTTCGTCCATCCCATAGCATCATATATCAATATCTGTTTAGCGGTGTTGGACAAATGATCATCACCGCGAATCACATGTGTGATAGTCTGGTAGGCATCATCGGAAGCCACTGCAAAATTATATGTAGGACTCCCATCACTTCTTAGAATAACTAGATCTTCAATATCTGCATTCTCAAACTTCATTTCCCCATGAACGAGGTCCTCCCAAAGAGTTTGACCTTCGGGGACCTTGAATCGTATAGCATGGGGTTCGCCTGCCAAAGCCTTCTTCTCTGATTCTTCCCGAGATATCAGGTCCGCTTGTCTTCTGGCCTCACGTTTTTCTGTACCATCAGTCTTAGCGTTGACACTATCATTGATAAGTCTTTCTGGATCGCCGAAATCCCTATATGCCAATCCCTTTTCAAGTAGATGCCTAACTTCTTTTCTGTGTCTTTCTACGCCGTCACTTTGAAAATAAGGCCCTTCATCCCAATCAATTCCCAGCCATTCAAGTGATTCCAAGATAGTAGCACTGTGTTCAGAATTAGATCTATCTCTATCAGTATCTTCTATCCTAAGAACAAACACTCCTTGATGTTTTCGTGCGAAAAACCAATTGAATAGTGCCGTTCTTGCCCCTCCTACATGTAAATGACCTGTAGGCGAAGGAGGAAAACGTACTCTAACTGTCATGACATCTGCCATTGTCATACAAAGCCCTAGTGGGGCGAACTGAGGAAACATACCTCCACAGTTTCGATATGAGATGGTCAAACATTTTGTTCTACCTTCTTAAAATTGTCAGCCACATAGTCTTCAATGATCCCTTTAAACTCCTGCACCAACCCTTCTCCAGAAAGGGTGGTGTGGTGTTGGCCATCAACATAAACAGGAGCTTTAGGATCTTCTGCATTTCCTGGCAATGAAATTCCAAGATTTGCATGCTTGGATTCTCCTGGACCGTTCACTACACATCCCATCACCGCAACTGTCATTTCCTCTACCCCAGGATATTCATTACTCCAAACAGGCATATTCATTCTGATATAGTCCTGAATTTCAAGAGTCATTTCTTGAAAAAGAGTGCTACTTGTACGTCCACAGCCTGGACAAGAGGTCACTTGCGGTTCAAAACTTCTTATTTGCAATGATTGCAATACCTGTTTGGCTACTAGCACCTCTTCCGCTCTATTGCCATTAGGCTGAGGAGTCAGAGAAACTCGAAGAGTATCACCGATTCCCTGAATAAGTAAAGGTGCGACAGCTGTAGAAGTTGAAACGACTCCCTTCAACCCCAAGCCTGCTTCAGTTAAACCCAAATGCAGAGGATACTCACACTTACTTGCAAGCCTCTGGTAGACTTGAATCAATTCAGGGACGGCAGAAACTTTAGCGCTGAGAATAATCATGTCCTGAGCCAAGCCGATTTCTTCAGCCAGCTCAGCTGAGCGTAAAGCGCTCTCGACAATCGTATCAATCACTACCTGGTCTGAGCTTTTTGGTAATGATTTGCCTGCATTAATGTCCATGGCTTCTGCAAGAAGTCTCTGGTCCAAAGATCCCCAATTTACTCCAATTCTCACTGGTGTATCATTATGGATTGCCACTTCTATAATTTTCTGGAAATTTGCGTCTCGATGCTTAGAGCCAACATTACCTGGATTTATACGATATTTTGCCAGTGCAGTCGCACACTCTGGGTATTGTTTTAGTAGGAGATGCCCATTGTAATGAAAGTCTCCCACTAGAGGGACCGACACCCCATCATCAATCAACCTAATCTTTATCGAGGATACACTCTTGGCTGCTTCGTCATTGTTCACTGTGATCCTGACAATTTCGCTGCCAGCATCAACCAGTCTCTTTATCTGTTCGACAGTGGATTCAACATCACTCGTATCTGTATCAGTCATGCTCTGAATGACCAGGGGATAGTCACTCCCGATAGCTACCCCGCCGACGTTGACATGGAAAGTTTTTCTTCGTGGCCAATGACTCACGCTTGATACCACCCTTCTAAAGATGACAAAGTTGTTTTAATCTACCAGTAGATAGATGTACTACCAAGAGAAGCACTAACAAACTTAAACTTTGTAGAATGGAGGCTATTTTGAGCAATCCAAGAATCACTATCTTAAAGAATGGTTCTTTAAGAGTAGAAGGAGAAATTCCAATGGAGGACCACGAAGGGACAAGTATTACAATACCAACAGGAAAACCCTACCACCTATGTAGGTGTGGAGCCTCACAGAAAAAACCTTTCTGTGACGGACGGCACAAAGTGTGCGATTTTGATGGTACTCTGCTCTAGTTTTCCCTCCAAATATTTTTATAACAATAACAAAGGTTCGGCCATGCTTGGCATCACTCCTTCGCATCACTGTATCAGACTAGCATCTACAATTCTCTTCAGTTTTTTTCTTTCACTCTTGGAAAGTCCGAAAGACTTATCATCCCAAACACTCAATAGTATTCCCAAAGAATTGTTTTCTGATATCCAGTTCCGACATGTCGGCCCAGTAGGAAACCGCGTAAGTGCTGTCACTGGTGAAGAAGGCAACTCAAATGTTTACTATGTTGGAGCAGCTTCTGGCGGTGTCTTTAAATCACAAGATGGTGGTCATACATGGAATCCCATCTTTGATGACCAGCCAGCACAATCGATAGGAGCAATAGCTATTTCCAGGTCAGATCCTAATCTCGTGTGGGTTGGAACTGGCGAATCTTTCATACGTTCTAACGTTTCTATCGGTAACGGTATCTATCTTTCCACTGATGCGGGCAGCAATTGGAATCACATGGGTTTAACGAGAACAGGCCGGATTGGAAGAATTGTAGTTCACCCAGAAAACCCAGAGATTGTTTACGTGGCTGCAGCTGGACACCTCTATGGGCCCCAGGAAGAGCGGGGAATCTTTCGTACCCAAAACGGAGGGGATACTTGGGAGCGAGTCCTTTTTTCAGGCCAAAACTCTGGGGGAATAGATATCGTCATGGACCCCTCTAACCCGAGGATCTTATTCGCTGCGACATGGCAAATGCAAATTTGGCCTTGGGGGAGAGAAAGTGGGGGACCAGAGAGCGGCCTGTGGACAAGCCGGGATGCAGGTGATACTTGGAAAAGACTGGAAGGAAACGGTCTCCCGATAGGAACAATGGGTAGAATAGGCTTGGCAATGTCACAGGACGATCCCGATAGGATCTACGCATTAATTGAGACAAACTCAAATCGAGATTTTGAGCCCCTTGTGGACCATGAAGGAACCCTTTGGCGCTCTGACGACGGCGGACAATCCTGGGCCATGATCAATGGTGATCATGCTTTAGCTCAACGCCCCCTCTATTACAGTAGGATGGCTGTCGCACCAGATAATGCCAATGAGGTCCATTTTATGTCTACAAGATACACGAAATCTGTGGATGGAGGCATTTCCTACAGTGATATCGCTGGCGGGGACAACCACGACATGTGGATAGATCCACAGTTGCCCGATCGTATGATTATTGGTAACGATCAAGGCATCATGATTTCGACTAATCGTGGGGACAACTGGTACAGGCCACTGCTACCAATTGCACAGATGTACCACGTTGCTACCGATACTCAGGTGCCCTACAATCTGTATGGAAATCGTCAAGATGGCCCCTCCACCAGTGGTCCTTCCAATACTTTAAGGGGCGGAACTATTCCTATCGGTGAATGGGGATCAGTCGGTGGTTGTGAGTCTGGTTTTGCAGTGCCTGATACAGTAACCAACCAAACAGTCTGGTCTGGATGTTACGAGGGCATCTTGGAACGCCATGATCTAGAAACTGGAATTAGCAGAACTGTCAGTGTCTGGCCGGACAATCCAGAGGGATGGGCATCCCAAGAAATACCCTTCCGATTCCAATGGACTTTTCCAATCCATATCTCACCTCATAACAATGAGCGTGTATACGTTGGAAGCCAATTTGTCCATCAAACAACTAATGGTGGTCAAAGCTGGCAAATCATTAGCCCTGATCTGACAACTAATGATCCCAGCAAACAGATGGCTACAGGAGGGCTCACCGTTGAAGATGCCAGTCCAACCTATAACTCCGTTCTATTCGCTATCGCTGAGTCACCTCTATCGCAGGGGACTATCTGGGCTGGATCACACGACGGACTGGTTCATGTAACAAGGAATGGTGGTCAAAGCTGGTCCAACGTAACAGCGAACATCCCATCCCTTCCCCCTTTCGGTACAATAAGTAACATAGAGCCATCACGTTTTAATGATGCTTCTGCATACATCACTGTAGATTTCCATCAACTGGGAAACTCAGAACCACACGTGTACAAGACCACAGATTTTGGAACTTCCTGGAAATCTGTTGTCGGCGACCTTCCTGAATCGGTCTTCAGCTACGTTCATATTGTTAGGGAGGATCCAACCAGGCCTGGCCTACTTTATCTCGGAACAGAAAATTCATTGTATATCAGTTACAATGACGGCGATAATTGGCATAGCTTGCAAGGAAATTTGCCTCACGCTCCTGTACATTGGCTCACGGTTCAACCCCACTTCAACGACTTAGTGATAGGAACTTATGGAAGAGGTTTCTGGATTTTTGATGACATCACACACTTACAGCAGCTAAGTGACGAAGTCATCAATAGCGATATCCATCTCTTTTCACCACGAAATAGCTATAGATTTGTTCCAAGGGAGGGCAAGAATAGCCAGCCAGATGATCCTGCATCTGGTGATAATCCTGAGCCAGGAGCTTCGGTCAATTTTTACCTCAAAGAATATCAAGGTGACAACGCCCACCTTGTAGTCGAAGATACAAGTGGAAACCATGTAAGAACAATCAATTTGCAGGGAGTACAACAGGGATTGAATCGCGCATACTGGGATCTACGATATGACCCTTCAGAAATGCCTATGCTCCGCACACCTGTTTTCGAACACAGCCACGTTCAACTAGGAGAAAATGGCTATAGGACACCTCCAGACGGAAGTGTTGTAAGACCCCTTGCCGTACCTGGAGAGTACATACTCAGACTAGTCGTTGGAAACGATGCGCGTGAAGTCAAGCTTCAAATCCTACAAGACCCTCAATCTGAAGCAACCCCAGAAGAATTGCGCGAACAACTCGACTTCCAGTTGGAATTGCGAGATATGAGTAATGTAGTGTCAACTCTTATCAATCGGATAGAATGGGTACGTAAAGACATAATAGATATGCGCCAAAGATTCGGAACCAATGAGACATATAGTACGCCCATTGATCTAGGAATAGAACTCGAACAAGCACTGATTAGCTTAGAGATGAAACTATTCGATCTACGTTTAACTGGCGGATCAGCACGTCAAGACACCATTAGGTGGCCTCGTCAACTTTGGGCAAAAATCTCCAGTCTTGCCCAGTATTCAGCCGGATCTGATGATAAGCCCACTGATCAGAGCTTTGAGGTAATGGAGCTTTATAGAGTTAATATCGAACAATTCATGACTGACTGGAATGATTTTGAAAATGTTGATCTTAGATTGTTTAATGATATGCTAACTGAATACGGGCTTACTCCAGTAGGGAGATAAATTAGACGGCTACACCTCGCCAGTTTATCTGTAAACAGAACTAAATAAGATTATGGAGGCGGCGGGAGTCGAACCCGCGTCCGCAACTAACTCCTACAGAACTTCTACGTGCGTAGCGCCACTCTTATTTTTCATCCAGGCAGGTGAGCGGGCAACCAGATCCCAGACTAGCTATCCTAACATCTCATCTTCAGTTGTGATAGCTCCAACCGAAAACCAGCTCGATTTATCGACGCTTCAGAGATTTCCTTCGAGCTGGGAAATCAAGAAACGAGCACGTAAGCTAAGTTACGCAGCCATCGCCATTTCAGTGTTGGCAATTACAAGTTTTCCCAGAGGATTAACGAGGGCCCGGGGACCTCGGCACGCAGTTCCATATTCACTAATCACGTCGAAACCGTGACGCCCCCCAAATCATATTCGATTATTCAGAGGACAATAAAATAACACTTTGTTTAGAAATGTCATCCAGAAAGAGAGTTTACCCTACCCCGCAAACTCACATTTGCATCTAGATAAACGCTAAGTAGATCTTCAACTTCTTGGAAAGACAAGGCTTCGAACAACTGTTGCCGCAATTTCCGACCCCCTTGTAATCCTTTGGTGTACCATCCAAGATGCTTTCTGAAATCTCTTAAAGCTTTGTCGGGATTTACTTCAAAAAGAGATCCATTGTGAGCATGTTCTAAACAGATCTCAAATCTTTCGATAACATCAGGATCTTCTGGTATCGGCTGCCTTTCTAGAGCTGCTCTCGCTTGCCTGAATATCCAAGGACTACCATGCGAGCCCCTCGCGATCATAATCCCAGCACATCCAGTTTTTTCTTTCATTGCTAACGCTTTGGGACCATCATGAACATCTCCATTACCTACCACCGGAACGTCTAGAGCATCTACTAGGCTTGCTATTTCGTCCCATCTGGCATGACCGGAGTACATGTCAGTTCTAGTCCTTGCATGTAAGATTACCATCTGAGAACCGGAGTCCTGACATCTAAGCCCTATAGTTACAGGATCTCTTGATGGCTCATCAAATCCACTACGAATTTTCGTACTGACAGGGAGATGTGTGTTCCCAACAACAGACCGTATGATTTTTTCTACTAAATCCAAGTCTCTAAGACAACCAGATCCACCATTTCTTTTAACTATCTTTTTTACTGGACAGCCAAAATTAATATCTATAAAATCTGGCCGAAATAAATCAGTCACTAGAGCTGAAGCTTCTCCCATCTTTTTTGGATCAGATCCAAAGATTTGGATACTGATTGGACGTTCATCTTCCTGAAAAGCAAGATGCCTTCTGGTCTGGGGATTCCCCTGCATGATTCCATCGGCACTCACAAATTCAGTGGAAACCACATCTGCACCGAATCTGCGACACAGTCTTCTAAAGGGAGATTCACTCACTCCAGCCTGAGGGGCGAGAAATAGTGGGGTATATCCACTTGGGAAAAGATGGGATAATTCACCTTTAAAGCTCATCCCTGTTCTCCCTGAAAAGCTTCGTCACATGAACGCCAACAGCGCCGGAACCGAGATTTCTCAACTAATTACGATGCGCATGACCGTGTTACGGGTATCCATGGGCACTGCATCAACAACAGTTTCTTTGAATGGATCTCCAGGGCTAATCGTATTCAGAAAACCCCTTAAGCCACCTCTCCTAGGAACCCGTA
>MDTE01091177.1_pt1 | contig 16972 bp, 17 predicted proteins | sample 811231 | NCBI WGS metagenome assembly MDTE01 (sample SAMN05326651, study PRJNA326480) | marine metagenome | isolation source: seawater | place: Indian Ocean: Red Sea | collected 2010
AAGTTGAATTTGCTCATATTATTTCAGAGAAAGATGGAGGTAAGTGTTGCCAAAACAATCTGCTTCCTACATGTTGTCAGTGTAATAGATGTATGGGAACTAAGAAATATGACGACTATGTCGAGCAAAAATATCAAAATAGGTTTGAGCTCTTCAAAAAAAACAAAAATCGTTATTTAAACGAAAGTGAATATGTATTAAAGGAAGATAATATTTGCTAATTTAAACATTATTCCGGTTCATTAAAAAAAAATTAAATTAAAAAAAAGTTTTATAATTATAATGAATGTTCTGGCAGAAATATTAAACGCATTTCATATTTTTTTATTAACTACTCCATTTATAGGTCTCGTTCTTTCTAATAAAATACTCAGGACAAATGCACTCCTCGTGAAAATATTAGCATTGGTGATATTTTTAATTCCACTTCATTGGCGCTTTTTAGATAACCAGTGTGCCCTATCAATATTAAGTATTAAACTAGGTGACTCAAGTTATAACACAAATACTCAGTCTCCTTTTACACGAGATAATATGGGACCAATCTACAAACCGTTAATGAAACTATTTAAATTGGATTGGGATAGCGACAAAGATTTAAACTTTATGCTTTCTATACATTGGGTAATAAACTTTGTTGTAACGTGGTATGTTCTATCTTTTAAGTTATGTAAAAATTGAATTAAAATTTAATCTAATTATTTAGATAGAAATCTCAATCATTCGACCGCCAGATCAAAACATGCTTGATAAACTTATCGAAGATTTCAATGCCAAGAATGGCAAAGACGCATTTCATAGAACACCACTCCGATGGCGTAGAATAATGGTAGAATCCGTTGATTCATCTAAAACTTATGAAGAATGTATAAGAAAGGTAAAAACAAATATTGAGGGTATTAAACTCGCTTCTTTTTCGAGCGTCTCTTCTTACTCCGCCCAGTAGCTACACTTTCGGAGGCTGTAGCAGCGGTGGTGAATACATTATTGCGTTCGGTAGCATCACCTTCAAACCGTTCGTGTAATTTAAGATGGTGACCTTCAAATATTTCATCGTCCATCACATCTTTCTTACAGTAGTCTGCGAATAATTTAGGTAATTCTGATGATTTTGATTTATAAAATGTATCAAAGTTTTTTCTTGATAAACGAAGTATATCATGTCTAAATATCTGAATAAATTTATCATTTTTTTTATCCTTATTTTCCATATAGAATTTGAAACATTCTTTAATTAATGCAAGATCAAGTGGTTTTTTACCAGATCTTACTTTATCTTTTAATATAGAGAAGATTGTTGAATACTCTTCAAATACTGGCGCTAATCGTTCGGGTGTTTTGGTAAATAAATATTTGATTAGAACGCAGCGAAGAGACTTGAATAGCATATATATTTCATTCATTCCATCTCTTACAGCATTAATATTTTCAACCCGTCCTTGATAAGTGGTCTGGCGAATACTTACACGTTCACTATTAGCTTGTGTGCTTTTAATTTCTTGCGCCAATTCTTCAAATTTCCGTTTTCCCTCCCTCATTTGAGTTTTATGCTGTTTCTCAAGAAGCATGTATCCGGATTTGAGTTGTTTAAAAATATCCAATAAGTTTGTAATCTCATTTAGACAGTTTTTGTCAGTAACCATTTTCATTCCAAGGCTCTTCTTAATCGATGAAAATGTAGAACTTAATACTGAGGACCCACCTCTCATAGTTTTTCTTCTATTTCTATTATTTCTCCGTTTGACTGACTTAATTGGCATATACAATATAAAAAGAAATTATTATCATTATAAACAGTAAAATCTAGTAGCCGTTTTAAAAGGATTTAATACGTTATATACAAATAAGTGTAAAATTTAACAAAAATAAAGGTGAAAAAAATGTTTAATTAAATAATTTACAAAAGTCCACTGAGTTTCATGGCACGGATCATTCTAGTGACCCCGATGCCACCTCCGCAGCGCTCAAAGAATTTATGACCCAAGAAGTCATTTAGTTCTCCTTCGACACGCTCTTTTGTAAAGTTGCTAAAAAGAATATTAGCATATTGTCCTTCACTGATAGTGTAGAACATGTTTCGCATTTCTTCGATTGATGATGACCTCTGAGCTGAACCAATTGTTTCAACACCATGAAGAATAACATCAACCTTGTAAGCCTGGCGTCCATCAGCGTGCTGCTTCATGTTCCAGAAAGGAGAAGTGTGATTAGGGAAGTTTTTGAGGAAGAAAACTTTACCATAATCGGTTTCGAGGGCGGCTTCGTGTTCGTGTTCAAGTTCTTCAACACCATACTTGGCGGCAACGACATCGTAGTCACCTTCGTGGTAAGTTCCAACTTCGCCAAATCCAAGGTGGACAAGCAAATCCTTTTCGAGCTGGATCATATCCTCCATAGTTCCCTTCATTTCAAATTCAAACATTGGGAAAATCTTATCATGGCGACCAGGAACTGGGTTTGGTTCATTTCTGAAACTGGTGCTCAAGCAGAAGAAACCTGGAGCGTCGGGGTTGTTGAGAAGCTCGTATTCCAGCCACATCTGACCAGTCTGGGGAAGTGGCCAAACTTGACCGCCGTAATTGTAGGTGGAGATAGTTGTTGGATCTTCACAGGCTGCAAGAATACTCAGGCGGCTCTGTGTGTGAACTTCAATGAAACCTCGTGATTCGAAAAATTCACGCATGCGCTTGACGGCTACGTGAAATTCCTTTGAGTTAATCATATTTAGACCATTTCGCGATGGGCAGGTGTTAACAGTTGTTGGATTAGAAGCAAGAGAAGACATTTTTTTATAATATAAATTCGCTAACTTTAAATAGTTTAAAATAAAAGTTTTTTTTGTTGGGCTAATTTAATTTGCTATTTAAAATGAGAATTGATGATTTTAATTTTGAATCACATTTAGAGCAGCAGCGGTATAATGAAACCCAGATGGAAAGTAATATGCACGATATAGATCAATTAATTAATGAAATTAAAATTAGCGAAATGTCGCTGAGAAAACGTCCAAATAAAAATGGAAATAAAAATACATACTATTACATTAGTTCACCTGACTTAAACGATATAGATGATGTTGTAATTAATATTGATGTTCCACCGGAATATTACACTAATAAAGAGAGGCGGATTATGAAATATGATTTCAAATATATTTACTTTAATTTATTCGCAAGCCTTCAATACCTTCTAGAGTTTACGGTAAAGGTAATTACTTTTATATTAAATTCAAAAAAATTTAAGAAAGTCTAAATTAATTTGAATTAAAATAAATTAATTCTAATTCTAATTAACTCCAGTTAAAGTAGAAAAAATAAATGATTTGTTAATAAATAATTATCTAATTTATTTATTAATAAGACTATGAATGTTGGCGAAGCCTGCTTATATTTTCACTATATATTTATTTTAGCAGTTTTGATTGCACCTTTTATAATACCAAAACAAGCGGTCAAAGCGTATATCGCTTTTGTAGTTGTCATAATAATTCACTGGTATATTCTTGAAGGAAAGTGTATTATATCTTTGATGCACAAAGAAACTTCAAATGATGATGGCGCAATTGCTGAATTCTTTACCAGACATAATATGAAATTGAACAGAAAACTACTTGACGTTATACTTTATGGGCTTCTTTCGTTTGCGTTTTATAGGATTGACCGGTTAAAAGAAGGATTATTGGTAGTAATTATAATAATATTAATAAATAAAGCAGTATATGACAGCTACAATTTCAGATGGTCAAGGAAAAAAAAGCTTGCTCCTTTAATTTCTTCAAATAAAGATTGAAAATATTAATCACATTGAATTTATCACATTGATCTCATCATTTCCTCTAAAGTCTTTTCCACCTTCGTATACTTAATATATTTTTTTGATTTTGAATTATTGAATTTAGGTTCATTATCTTTATATGCTCCCATGTCGCAATTATCTTCATCTAATGTATCATTATTACTATCAAGTTTAACTAACTTCTTATTTACAAAAAATATTGGAACTTTCACTTTGTGGGGAGCTATTTTTTTACATAACATTATAATTGACTTAGCGTCTAAGACTTTATTACATACTATATAACGACCGTGTTTTATTTTAGAGGAGAGAGATAATACGTGGAATTTTGCCACGTCCCTTACATCACAGAACATCATTTTGATATTTGTTCCTAGTTGATAATACGGCGAATTGAGAAGATTGAAGATAAACTTATTATTTCTAGACTGTTTTAAAATAATATCGGGACCAAAAAGCGCCCCTGAATTTATGCTAATAACATCTATTCCTTTTGAATTATATTTGAAACATTCTATTTCAGACAACACTTTGCTTTTAGTATTTGGATTTTCGTCATCAAGGTTCCAGCAGTTTTCATCACATACAGTATCTTTTTTATATACAGCCGACATGGAAGACGTAAATATTATGCGTTTAAATATTGAATAGTCTACATTATTTAGTATAATCTTGATATAATTTATCGCTGGATCGATAATCTCACTCTGGGCTTCTTCTATATTATCAAACTTTTTATTAACAAATGGCGATGCGGTATGAATAACCGTGTTGCATTTTTGAAGCATGTGCCTATATTTTTGAATCTCAATAATGTCGCCTAAAACAAATCTAACCTTTGTTATAATGTTAGGATAAGATTTAAACAAATTAATATCACTTATTTTTCTTACCAAACAGATAATTTGGTGTTTATTCTGCTTACATAAATGATACAATATGTGCGATCCCAAAAACCCCGTGCATCCCGTCAGAAAAACGTTCATTAAATAGATAATATAATAAATTATCAACTCATTTATTTAAGCGTTTAGTTTGTTAAAGAATTATATAATTTATTATAAATAATGCCAGTTGTGAGACCAGGAGTTATACAAGAAAAGATTGTTGTAAATGGAGACCTAGAAAACGTTTTTGGTGTAATGTCCGACTTTTCAAACGCACACTTATGGGATCCCGGCGTATTATCATCGGTGCCGGAGGAGGGTTTTGATAAATTAATGATAAGTGAAGGCACTAGTTATAATTTAGTTGTAGAGTTTAATGGCACACAGATGAATATGAAATATCAAATAACCAAGTATAAACAGCCGTGTGAAGTTGTTTTACGAGGAGAGGGCGATACAGTTAGAGCAGTAGATACAATAAAATTTAAAAAGCTTCCAAATAACCAAGTCGAAATAGATTACGAGGCTGTTATATCACTAAAATGGTTTAGAAGACCATTTATATATTTTATAAATAATTCATTAAATAAATTAGGAAAATCGGCTAAAAGAGGCATAGAGAATTATTTTGAAAATGGAGATAAAAACAAGACCTATTTGTAATAATGGCTCACCCGGAATAATTAACATAGATTAATTAAAAGAAACATTTGATGGATCAAGGTCGTAATAGTCCCATTCACTACACTGCGTAGCATTATGGGTTTTATTTTTCATTTTATCTACAATTTCATAAGTCTTGTTATCTATCTCAACAACTTTTGTTATTATTTTATCACATTTAAGGTTAAGAAGCTCGAGCATTTTATCAATCTTCTTTACGTTTTCTTCTAATGCTTCAATCTCTTGTTTCAAAATGCAGTCCAATTCATCTTGTTTGTTCATCTCTAATACTGAATATATATTACCCATTATTGCGAAAAAAAATTACTTATAATAAATACATATATAAATTAAATATCTATAATATAAATTATAATGGATACAACTACAAAATATAAACAACGGTTCTGGTATAAGGACCTGAAAAAATCTAAATTAACACCGCCTGGGTTTGTGTTTGGTATTGCTTGGACAATATTATACATCATCTTAGCAATTTATTTCGTGTTGGCGCTATTACAAAAAAAGAGTGAATTAGCTCTTACCTATTTTGTTATTCAAATGCTTATAAACTTCTCATGGACATACGTGTTTTTCACTAGAAAGCTCCAGAGTCTTGCGTTTGTTATGATATTAGTAATGATCTTGTTCTCGGGTCTTTCGATGTGGGAAATGCTTAAGATTAATAAATTAGTCGCTTATTTGCTTATTCCCTATATAGCATGGCTTGGTTTTGCGGCATATCTCAATGGTTATTTGATTTTTAATAATTAGTTTATTTCTTTTTAGTTCCACCAAAATATTTATAGCCATAGTTCATTTCAACCATATGGTCATTAACCGAGACAGTCCCAAGGTCTTCAGTATATATATTTGCCAAAACTCGCCCATACTTGTCAAAATCGAGACAGTGAAGGTAAATAGTTTTGTTCAAAATTTTTGAGCGAAGATAGTCTCTACTTTCAATTGCTTTTGCTTTTATTTCATCGCGGTTTTCGAGTTTTTTAGAAGGACGCATCTCAGGCGAGTCGTATCCATACATACGGATAGTCCATTTGTTGTATTGACCATTGTGTTCAAATACGCCTCTAACGGTGTCTCCATCATAAACATCTACAATTTTGCATATTTTGAAAGCATTTTTCAATGTAAATTTAGGTGTTTTTTTGTCATATTCTAGAAGCAAGTCTAGATTAGTGTTTGACTTTAATTCATTAAATTGAGAAATAATATTGTTGACGTCTTCTGCTCCACTCATGTGTATAATAGATAACAAGATTAAAATCATGATTATGTTGTGGATTATTTTTTAAATGATAAAAAAAATTTAGTCAATTTTAAGAAATAATTTAAAAATTTTTTTGATAACTAATAAATATGGCTAAATTATTGTCACGCTCTTTTTCGGTTATTGAGCATCATTATGATGCAGTAATTTTAGGTGCGGGTGGTAGTGGTTTACGATGTGCTTACGAATGCGCAAAAAATGGACTAAAAACGGCAGTAGTTACTAAACTATTTCCAACACGAAGTCATACTGTAGCGGCTCAAGGAGGAATTAATGCGGCACTTGGAAATATGACGCAGGACGATTGGCGCTGGCACGCATATGACACAATTAAGGGAAGTGATTGGTTGGGAGACCAAGATGCTATTCAGTATATGTGTAAAATGGCGCCTGAGACAGTTATAGAACTTGAGAACATGGGAATGCCCTTTTCACGCACGGATGAAGGGAAAATTTATCAACGTGCTTTCGGGGGTCAAAGTCTACAATTTGGTAAAGGAGGGCAGGCATATCGCTGTGCCGCAGTAGCCGATAGAACAGGGCATTCTATGCTTCACACATTATACGGAAATTCTCTCAAGTATGACAATATATCATTTTTTATCGAGTATTTTGGTCTAGACTTATTGAAAGACACAAATAATGAAAACAAGATAAATGGACTATCTGCGATATGTATGGAGGATGGGACACTTCACAAGTTTGTAGCAGATCACACTGTTCTTGCTACAGGCGGATATGGTAGAATTTATCAAAGTGCTACTGCTGCGCATGCCTGCACGGGTGATGGAAATGCCATGGTTTTGCGAGCAGGATATCCGCTGATGGATTCCGAGTTTATCCAATTTCATCCAACCGGTGTATATGGTGCTGGATGTTTGTTAACTGAAGGTTGTAGAGGAGAAGGCGGATTTTTGGTAAACTCCGAAGGTGAACGGTTTATGACAAGATACGCTCCTTCGGCGCAAGACCTAGCAAGCCGAGATGTAGTATCTCGTAGCATGACACAAGAAATATTAGAAAATAGGGGGTGTGGTGATAAATCGGACCATATTCATTTACAGCTACATCATTTATCGAATGATATTCTATCAGAAAGGCTGCCTGGTATTATGGAAACAGCCCGGATTTTTGCGGGGGTAGATATAACTAGAGAACCAGTGCCCGTCCTGCCGACAGTTCATTATAATATGGGAGGTATACCCACAAATTATAAGGGTGAAGTATTATCAAATAGCAACCGTGATATCGTAGAAGGACTATACTCTGTAGGGGAGGCGGCATGCGTGAGCGTTCATGGGGCAAATAGGCTTGGAGCGAATTCATTACTTGATCTTGTTGTATTTGGAAGAGGAACTGGTAAGAATATAGTGGAAAAGTTTATGACTAAACCTAAAGACGAAGTAAAATCGGTGGATAACGAGGGATTTAATCAGTCTATTGAAAATTTAGGACAATTGCTGGATACAGTAGAGAAAAATGCTGGCACAACAGGAGATATTAGAGAAGGGATGCAGGAAACGATGCAGCGATATGCGTCTGTTTATAAGAGTAAAGAATTATTACAAGAAGGATACGATAAAATAGAGAAGCTATTATCGAGAGAAATTGTTATTTCGGATGATTCTATTGTTTGGAATACTGATTTAGTTGAGGCTTTAGAATTAAAAAACATGTTGGCATTAGCGTATTTAACAATAGGAGCTAGTATTTTCAGAGAGGAAAGTAGAGGAAGTCATTACAGATATGATTTCCCTGAGAGAGACGATAAAAATTGGATGTATCACACACTGTCTTGGTATGATGAGGAAAAAAAGCAGTTAACTAATAAGAAGGGAAACGTTAATTTTGAAGGACTTTATCCAGAAGAGATGGACACTATTCCCCCAGCAAAAAGAGTATATTAAATTTACTTAAAATATTATGTTTTTTAATTAATATTATGAATTTATTTAGAGAAACTTTCAAATTAGGTAGATTTGACAGAACTGTAAGACGATATACAACTAAAATAACTGACAGCGACCGTGTTTTCAAAAACTTGTATGGGCGTGAAAACTGGAATTTAAAGGGGGATATGAGAAGAGGAGGGTGGTATAAAACCCGAGAAATATTAAATAAAGGACATGATTGGATTTTAAAGGAAGTTAAGGAGTCTGGTTTGCGTGGAAGAGGTGGTGCTGGATTTCCTACTGGATTAAAATGGGGATTTATGAACAAACCGTCAAACAAACCAAAGTATTTGGTTGTTAACGCTGATGAAGGGGAACCTGGGACCTGCAAAGACCGAGAAATTATGCGACATGACCCACATAGATTAATCGAAGGATCATTGATAGCAGGTAGAGCTATGGGTGCCAGAGCTGCCTATATTTATGTTAGAGGTGAGTTTTTTTTGGAAGCGTCCAATCTACAGTATGCTATAAATGAATGCTATGAAAAAAATTTACTTGGCAAGAATTGTTGTGGAACAGGTTATGATTTCGATATATTTGTTCATAGAGGCGCCGGGGCGTATATTTGTGGAGAAGAAACCGCATTAATTGAAAGTCTTGAGGGAAAGCAGGGTAAACCTAGATTAAAACCACCTTTTCCTGCCGATATAGGTTTATTTGGATGTCCAACTACTGTTGCTAATGTTGAGACAGTTGCGGTAGTTCCTGACATATGTCGTAAGGGAGGAAAAGATTGGTTCGCTAATTTTGGTAGGAAAAATAATAGTGGAACTAAGTTATTTTGTATTTCGGGAAATGTAAACCGTCCATGTGTAGTAGAAGAGTCTATGTCTATTCCTTTGAGAGAATTAATTGAAAAACACGCTGGAGGAGTGAAAGGAGGATGGGAGAACTTACAGGGTGTCATTCCAGGTGGCGGGTCAACGCCTATAATTTCAAAGGGTATTTGCGATGATGTTTTGATGGATTACGATGCTTTAGTAGAACAAAAGTCTGGACTAGGAACTGGTGCTGTTATAGTAATTGATAAATCGCAAGATATAATAAAATGTATTGGTAGATTATCCGATTTTTTTACACACGAAACTTGTGGTCAGTGCACTCCCTGTAGGGAAGGATGTGCCTGGATTTCAAAAATAATGGATCGGTTTGTAGATGGTGATTTTAAGGAAGCAGAAATAAATATGCTTCTTGAAATAACTAAACAAATTGAAGGGCATACAATTTGTGCCCTAGGTGATGCCGCTGCGTGGCCTGTTCAGGGATTAATTCGACATTTTAAGCCCGAGATTATGGCTCGAATGAATTTACAACACGAAGCTTTAGTTTAAAGTTTAAAATTCTTTAGAAATTTCTATTTTAAGCTGAGCCACGGCTTTTCCTGGGTTAAGACCCTTGGGACACGTCTTTGTGCAGTTCATAATTGTGTGGCATCTATAGAGTGAGAAAGGGTCTCGTAGTTCACTAAGACGTTCTTTTTTGGCATCATCCCGACTATCTTGAACCCATCTATTAGCCTGCATCAAAACGGCGGGTCCTAAATATTTATCCGAGTTCCACCAATACGAAGGGCAAGAGGTAGAGCAGCATGCGCAAAGAATACATTTATCCATGTCTTGTAATTTATCCCTATCCGTTTTGCTTTGAATGTTTTCTTTTCCTTCTTTAGGACTATTATCTTTATTTTGAATTAGCCATGGTTTAATTGATTTATATTGTTGATAAAAGTTGGTCATATCAGGAACAAGATCTTTAACTACATACATATGTGGTAGTGGATTTAACACCACTTCTTTATCATCTTTAGGAATTGATGACAAACAGGCAAGAGTGTTTATTCCATCTATATTCATAGCACAACTGCCACAAATTCCTTCTCTACAGGAACGTCTAAATGTCAAACTTGAGTCGGTTTCGTTTTTAATCTTAATGAGCGCATCTAGAACCATCGGTCCACACTTAGACATATCTACTTTAAACTTATCATAATAAGGTTTAGCATCTCTTTCTGGATTAAATCTATATATTTTGAACGTTTTTACAATATTTCTTAGCATTATCAATATTCTAAATAAGGATTTTATTTTTAATTAAAAAAAAAATAAATAAATTTACTTTTTGAATATTCTATAGAAAAAATTGGTCTTTGTCACACCAAAAATTTAAATGAAAATTAAAAAAAATTGATATTGTAAAAATGACTTAAAGTTAAGCACTTACCTATATACATAAAAACATGCCCGCAAAGAAGAACTCCACACCAAAGACCCCAGCTAAGAAGACTTCCGGAAAGAAGTCATCCGCAAAGACTGCCGCCGCTGCTACACCAGCACCAGAACCTGAAGTAGTTGCCGCTCCAGCTCCAGCAGCCGATGCTGTATCAACAACTACTGTTGAAGCCCCAGTTGAAGTTTCACTTCTCGACCAGATTGAGAGTGACTTCGCTAGTCTCAACGAGCGCCTAGCTCAGTTCAAGACCATGTATGCTTCAATCACTTCTGATCTCCGCAAGCTCCAGAAGAACATGGCTAAGCATGTCAAGGAAAACTCACGACGCAACCGCAAGCGCAAGGCACCAGCAGGTGACAAGCCTCGCCGTGCGCCAAGTGGATTTGCCAAGCCAGCCCTTATCTCAAAGGAACTCTGCACTTTCCTCGGAAAGCCAGCAGGAACTGAAATGGCTCGCACAGAAGTCACCAAGCACCTTACATCATACATTAAGGAGCACAACCTTCAGGACCAGGCTAACAAGCGCAAGATTGTCCCAGATGCCGCGCTCAAGAAGCTACTCAACGTCAAGGCTTCCGATGAGCTTACATACTTCAACCTCCAGAAGTATATGAAGGTTCATTTCCCAAAGCCTGCCTCGGCAACTGCCTCTGCCTAAATAATTCATTGTAAATAATTCTATGTAATAACTAAAAAATAATAACTAAAAATAATAACTAAAAAAATAGAAAAATATTTTTTATTTCTTTTTTTTTGTTTAGTTTGTTTTCAATTAACTTGTAAATAAAATTTACATTCTAAAATTAAATTAAGTAAACTAAAAGACCCGTATTTCGTGTCCGATGACAACATCGATCCTTCTATCAAGGAAAAATACTATATTCATAAAAATGAATAGTCCAGTAGCTGATAGAATGTGCCAAATGTCGTGATAATCAAAATATCCTAAAATTACACATGGTTTATTTAAGGCATTTGATTCTTCAGGTGTAAGGAATATATTAGTGCTGGTTTTTATAAAAAATACTAGTGATAACACCATTATAATTAGGTCAATTACCATCCAAACCCAAAATTTGAACGATATTTTTTCTTTATTTAAAATCTTCTGGATCAAATAGTAAGAGAAGTATATAAGCATATTTATTATAATAATTCCCAAAATCCAGTCGGTGAATGCGGGCTGGGTGATTACCGCCCAAACATACATTCCTAGAGTAAATACATTTATCACCCCCAATAATATAATCTTTGGCAGATGTCGCCTTTTAATTTTCTTAATATTCTTGTATGCATAAAGTATATTTTTGAGATCAAGTTCAAAATCTTTACCATAGTAAATGTGTAGTGATACATTAATCATAATATAGGCTAAAATTACGGATATTCCTCCCCAGAAATATTGTTCAAAATCAGTAGTAAGCCCGGATAGCGGAAGTATATTTACAAATATTAAGAAGCAGAGAAAACTATATATTTTCATCGGATTAGGCTCTTCGTGTCTTTTAGAATAGATTGTAATATACATTAGTATTCCTCCAATAAACATAAATGTGGTGTCAAATTGAAAGTTAAGCTTAGTAGGACAAACATGGTATATACCAGAACATATACCCTCAAATATGAGTGAAATCCCTAGAGAGTAATATAAATAGGGTTTCTTTGTAAGACCTAACGAGCCTTCAGTTTTATACTTGTATTTATCAAATAATTTTACAATAATAATAAAAAGTATACCGTATATTAGGTAGAACAGATTTGATATGACTGCGTTAAATGCGGGAACTAAATCGGTGCTATGATAACATTTAAAATTATAATAACAAAAAATAGTCTCATCCTTTGATTGAAAGAAAACAAACTGAAGGGATGGTAGAAGATAGAAAATCCCTATCAAAATTAGAAATTTTGGATAATACGAGTTGTTTTCATTATTTTTGCTTGTTTTATATTCTAGGGGAGAATTTGAGTTTGATTCGAGATCGAGAAGTGGCGTATACTGATCGGATTGGGACAGGGTAAGAGATGAGACAAGCTCACCAGTATTTTCTTGGTTATTCATAGTTATTAAATAAAGGTCCGTGTTAGGCTTTAAATAAAAAATTATATTTTCTTACGCAATCCTTTTAAGTAGTTAATACATATAGGTCATCTTGTTTTTATTGTTTTTATTGTTTTTATTGTTTTTACTTGTTTTTATTGTTTTTAGTTTAATTTTCTAATATCCAAGAGCCCAGTTCATCATACTATCAATCCAAGAAAGGCTCGGAAGATTGCGAGAAAAGAAGGTAAATCCAGAGTAGATAGGCACAATGTGGTCAATTACGATATAATGCTCAAAGGGGTAGTTGTTGTTAGGAATAACAAGCTCATCGGGCGAGAGATTGTGTTCCGCATTCAGTTGCTGAATATTTCCATCCGATGAGGCAGCCAGAACCTGGACTTCAGTGCGGATAAACCCCTTAGTAATAATGTAGTCGCAAAACTTAGTATCAAAAACCCCTGCCTTGTCGTATTGTGCCTGAAGAGGAGACCGCTGCTTGTAGCACGAGAAAGCGCCGTTCGAAATATTTCCGATATCTAGCAGAGCGCTCAGTTCATTACCCATCTTCTTAAAGTCCATGTTAAGGTCGCCACCGACAATAACGTGTCCATCTAGACCCGAGACCCAGTCGTAGAAAGATGTCTCCGCAAGTGGGTGTTCCACAGTCACACCCTTACCATTAGCATGATAGCAGATAAGATTGAAATATCCATCACTAGTCATCAGATGCAGAGGCGTTTCCTTAAACTCGTTTTGCTGCGAGTAAACATCCTCGGTCACCGAATTAACTTCAAGCACCCCGAGCTGCTGAAGCTTATAGATGATAGCATTGCAGAGCCCATAAGTATCTTCGCCATACTCAATAAGATAGCCCAGAGTTTCCAGATGCTGATTGTGCTCGGCAAACGCGAGCGGGATACACTCGGTCACAAAGAGCACATCAAGATTTTGCTTCTGGACAAGGTTGATTACAAACTGGGTCTTGGTGGCAGCGAGTTCCTGCGGCGAGAGTTTCTCGGGGATATTACTCGGAACAATCTCACCCTTCGCAATTATAAGGTTCATACTAATGATGTCGTAAAGCATCATTACAATATTTGCGAGGCTTGAAAAAGATGTTGTGCGTTCACTATTGGGCATATCGCCGTTGAGAGGGTCGTCCTTTTCAAAAAACGTGTAATAGTTCCGAGTTGATCCATTTTCTCCCTCCTTACGACCCTTGAGAAACAGGTCACGATAAGACTTAGCCTTAGAAAACACAGATGTATCTAGTCCCTTCTGGTCAAAGTAATATTTCTTTACTGCTAAGATATAGCGCATAGAGTTGAAAGTGTATTTCCCTGTGATATCGTCCTTATCTAGAAATTGGTTAATGTTCCCAATGTTTGTAGGACGCGACTGGCAGAGTTGTTCAAAACCACCTATACCCTTGTCACGTCGAAGAACCTTCGTCATGAATGTGTTGAGGTGAACGCTTCCTAGATCGAAGTCACTGGTTGATGAGGTATCTGTTGCTAGTTCTGCGAGAAAGCCGATAGAGAAGCAATCTCGCATAAACTTGCTGGCACAGTCAAAAAGGTAGTTCACATAAGCAATCTCGTTCATCGTAAAATGCGAAGTGATAAACTTGCGAAGAGTAATCTCTCCGTCTTGTGCACTCAATGCCTCAAAGTCAGCTTGGAGGTTCTGGAAAAATCGCTTTGAGTCTTCTGTAGAGAAATCAACAAACTCAAGCTTAGAGCTGTTGATGCCTCCAAAGTTGATCGTAGCAGTGGTCAAAACCATAATGATTGTGGAAATGAATTAATTAGCTGTGAAGGAGAAAGAGATTTACCTAGTTAAAGTTTGTAGATTTTTAAAATCAATTTTTTATAGTTTATACTAGAATAGAATGAATAGGAAGGTCGTTAGACTACAAAGGAAAGTCTACAGATTAAATAAAAATAAATAGGAAGTTATTAATTTCTAAGAAAATGATTAAACATATCGGTTCTACGCCGCATCTTAGTATTTACATTTTTAAATGGAGAAGTGTATTCACTTTTAATCTCGGTGCCAGAAGGTTGAGTTTCAAATTGCTCAAAATACTTTGTAAAATGAATGAGTTCAGTAGGTGTCAAAAGGTCAGGAGGTATATAATTTGTTTCTTTATTAACATAGTAAGCAGTAAGTTTATTTTGTTCAACATACTTATTTTGTGTTCCTATACAGTCTTTTGGTAGGACCTTTTTAATAAATTCTTTAAACTCAGGAAGTGATTCCATAATTTGTTTACTCCCATAGAAGAAATTGAGAATAAAATGGACGTCAAACACTGGATTTACAAGAGGACTATAGCCTAGATATCTGAAGTTTGAATTTTTGTAATTTCTAAGTTTTCTGTTTTTATGCTTTCGAGAATTTGAGAAGTCAAAATCAATTATTTTTACAGTGTATCCACGATGGGGCACATAAAACGATTTTGAACCATTTTGATACCTGTTAACAAGTGTAAAATTATTGAAGTCTCTAGACATATTGTCCCCATTAACTCTTACTATTAAATTATTTGGTTTGAGATCATTATGTCTGTATTCAGGAATAGAATATTGTAGCACCGAAAGTGTGTGGAACACCTGAAATAGTATTTCTAGTATTTCAACAAATTTTATTGTTTTTTTTTCACATCTCTCTTTAATAAAAGTCTTAAGGTCCATTGTTCCTATTTCCATAAAATAAATGTTTACATGGGGGTAGATTTCGCCATTTTTAAGAAGTTCACTGTTTTCTTTTATCCATTCAGAACCTTTGACACCCTTGATTTGTTTTAATTCAGCGAGGTTACACCTGGTAGACTCTAAAATCATATTGATGTTGGGTGTGTAATTTCTTTGAACAAGTGTTGACATTTCCTTACCCATTTCAATTTCCAAATTGGTTGGATGGTATTTATCATCGGGGTATCTAGTTGTAACAGAGGACAGTTTAATACCTTGTTTTAATGAACAAGCTGTATTATAGCATCCTCTAAATGTTAAGCCATAAGTGCCTTGTCCCAATTTAAAGAGTGTTTTATCCTTTGTATCCGCGTATGTTTTATTTAGCCGGTTACAATTTGACCGTTTTATTTTTTTGGATTTCTTTTTGGCAACATTATTTAGGGTAGACTTCATAGTGTTATTTTTTGAACTAAAACTATTTCTGTTGTTTTTAGCACTTCTTGAAAGCCCCGCACTTCTAGAATTTTTAGCACTCATTATAATAGAATAAGAAAAATAATTAATTCGGGTTTTTTCTAAATTTTATATACGTGATATATATATATATGTCTATCGGAAATAGAAAACAGATAAAAACACAAAAGAAAGTTAAAAATAGACAGCACAATAGGAAAGGAAAATTTATTACTAAAAAGTATAATAGACAGCATGGAGGAATGATTTCAAGAGAAGGGATACTAAAAAAAGCAGCAGACAATTTAAAAAATGAGGAAGAACAAGACTTATATTTATTAAAAAAAGAAGATATTGAGTTTCTTAAAGAATCCGATAAAGATAAAAAAAAATTAAAATCAATAAGTGATGATACGAAAATTCAGAAAGAATATGTAGAACTTCAAACTCGTTTATTTGAACTTTTTAAAAACAAGAAGAAGGATAGTGACGAGTTTCTTTATACTATACTAAATATTTTATTCTCGCACTCAGAGAATAAAGATACAAAAATAGTGCAGTTTAAAAAAAATATATTCACTTTATTTACGCAATTAAATCAGTCTGATAACACTATTTCATTAAATAATAAAGATTTTTCAATAAAACAATTTAGGGAGACATATGAAGATGCAGTTAAAGCTTTTAAAGAAGCAAACATCGAATTTTCAAAAGCTAAAGAAAAATTTAAGAGGTTAAACATAAATATTGAATCAGTTAAATCTAAAAATGAAAAAAAATCAGCGGATATGTTATCTGAGTATAAAATAGCTTTCAATAAAAGGAAAACAATGTTTATTAACCTTAAATCTGCGGTAGAAGTTTGTAAAACACTATTAAATTCAGAAGAAAGTAAATTAAAAGAGGTTGAAAGTAAATTAAAAGATGAGGTTGAAAGAAAATTAAAAGAAATTGATGAT
>MDTE01168088.1_pt1 | contig 16968 bp, 16 predicted proteins | sample 811231 | NCBI WGS metagenome assembly MDTE01 (sample SAMN05326651, study PRJNA326480) | marine metagenome | isolation source: seawater | place: Indian Ocean: Red Sea | collected 2010
ACAGGCAGCGATCGACATCAGTGGGTATGCATGACCCAGATTCGCTTCTCCACTTTCCAGTCGCGCCGTCATCAATACCGCTGCAACGGCCGTAATCGCGCCACACATCACATAAGCAGAACAAAGATGAAAGCGAGTTTTCACACCAGATAATCGTGCTGCTTTGGGATTTCCTCCGATCGCATAAATGTATCGACCCGCTTTTGTCCAAGACAAAATCAAATACATAATCATCACGCCAACCAAAGCAAATAACGTTGGAATCGCAACACCACCAATGAGGCCGTAACCAAAGATATCTGAAAACTCCATTGGCATCCCGTAAATAGGGACACCAGCAGTCATCTTCAAGGCTAAGCCTGAAACAATCGACGCGGTGGCTAAGGTCATAATGAACGGTGGCACATTGAAAACCGATATACCGATTCCGTTAACTGCTCCGATTACGACTCCGGTTCCCAAACCAGCCAAGCTACCGATAACGATTGCTAACCAGATCGACTCTGGATTTGCTGCCAGATACGCAACCATCACAAGAGCAGTAATCACTGAGGTCATAGCGAAAATCGCACCGACTGAAAGATCAAGCCCCGCAGTAAGCAATGCCAACATTTGACCCAGTGCGGCAAGGACAAGATACGTTGACTGTCTTCCAATCAACATCATGTTATAGGTCGTCAAGAAGGCGTCCGACGTCGCGCTAAAGATTAAAACCGCAATTAAAAGAAACCAGGGAAGTATTCCCGCTCTAACAAATACCTTAGTTGCTAGAACCTTCAGACGCTGCTGGCTCAATGTTTTAGACTCTGTGGAATCGGTTACCATTGCTTATCGCCTCGATGAAATACACCGTGTTACCCACCTTACAGATACTTTAGATTGCCAACAAAGGTTTTTAGGCATCAAAAGACACTGTTTTTGCAGAAGTCTAAAACAAAATCGCACAGAGAGCGTTGCTCTCTGTGCGAACCCGTTTGTATTTCTTTAAAAATTACTCAACTTAGAGAAATAATTAATAGATCGGATTACTCAACTTGGAATACAGGCTTCCACTCTTTTGGCGCAAGCGTGGTTGATTTGTCGAATGCCGCATAATCACCAGCCTCGACCATCGAAAGCAGAGGGCCAATATGTTCCGACACTCTACTCTCGTCCCCATAAGACGGGGCACCACCGGTGGCAAAAGGCTTACCTTCGAGTATTCTTACCGCTTGGTCAACAGCTATACGGGCCGAAACCACTGGTTGATCACTAGGTGCCGCATCCACATGACCTCTATTGATTGCGATATCTATACCCGGTGTGATGTACCAAGAGACCAGCTTGAGATCTTTGAATCCACGATCTCTCTTGATTCTGACGGCTCCCTCAATTGCGGGTGCATTTGCAATAATGTAGTCAAGCTCAGTGCTTCCACCAGAGGAATGGGCTTGGACGACGTCTTCGACTAATTTAAACTGGACGTCCTTTCCTGTGTCTCCAAAACCTCCGTGAATTAACTCCACATCGCTATCCTCCAGCGCCATCTTGCAACCTTTCTCTCCAGCCATGACCCAACCGGCACCCGGAGGTCCGGGAAGCCAAGCAGCTTTCACGGCTCCACTTCCCTTAGGATGCTTGTCCGCTACATACCCACATGTTATTGAGCCCATGGCAACGTAACTTGCGAGTGACTTTGCGTCAGTTTTTGTTGCGACCCCATTGATGTAATCGATTACGGGTATACCCTTACCGCGGATTTCATCAACTAAGCCAACCGCTCCCTCTCGACTGATGGCAGCGAAAATAACTGCGTCCGCCCCCTCAGCAACACAACTCTCAACCTGTGTGATCTGCGTCTCCGGATTTGCATAGCCACCGGCTTCAACTAGGTTCACTTTCACACCAAGACGCCTTGCTTCGTCAATGATTCCATAATTTTGAGCGAGCCACCAGGAATCCTTGAGATGAGGGAAAGATACGCAGAGATTCCACTTCTTCGAAACCTCCTCAGGTTTCAGTGGGATATATTGAGTGGCGTTGCGAGCCCCTTCACCATTTCGCGGATCAGACCAACAGTCTGCACTATCTGATGTCGTGCAGGCGAGCGTCCATGCCTCAACCGCAAGCCCTTTCTCTGGATCATAAGCGTTTGCCGAGAAACAACTGAACACGCCGAAAAAGGTGATCAGAAAATAAGAAGTTATTTTTTTTGGAACAGAAACTAATAGATTACGCATGCAACCTCCTGTATGTTTAAGCACTGCATCTAACTCGACTATGATTGATAAATCACTATCAAGATTTGTAAGGAAGGCTCATTTTGACCAATTGGCTAGGAAATTCAATAGGTGATATTGCTGTATTGCTAAAACAAATACACGTGGGTTTGTTGCAGAAAAGCATCCTGAGAAAAATCAGTCAACCTGCATAAGTAAAAACTATGATATTTATTAGAACCACTGTGCCTGCAGAGATGATGCAATTGTGGGTTGCTTCTGAATAACTCTGACGTGAATAATAACCCCATGACTAACCGCGCTGATCCAATTCTCTTAAATGTTAAAGGGGTGACCGTGCAGTTCCCGGGCACACTCGCTCTTGATGACGTCGATTTCGATGTTATTGCCGGCGAAGTACATGTTTTGTTCGGCGAAAATGGCGCGGGTAAATCAACATTAATTCAACTCCTAGCGGGCGTTCATCAATCAACTGCTGGCGAAATTTTTTTACAGGGAAAATCAATAGACATTAAGTCGGTGCGGGAGGCTCGTGAACTTGGAATCAGCGCGGTATTCCAAGAATTCTCGTTAGTACCTCAGCTCACAATAGCAGAGAATTTAGTACTCGGCGCGGAGTCGGCTACGGGGCCTTTCCTTCAGAAGAAAAAGCTAGAAAAGCGGGCGCAGGAAATTCTTGGAAGGCTGGGATTCCCATTAAAACCCAACAGTCTTGTCATGTACTTGTCGAGAGCTGAGCAGCAGATGGTTGAAATTGCCAAAGCCTTTCGAACAACGCCTAAGTTGATGATTTTTGATGAGCCTACCGCTTCACTCACGGATCGGGAAACAGACCAACTTTTCAATTTAATCCATCAACTAAAGCGCGAGAATATCGGGATCATTTACATTACTCATCGGATGAGTGAAATAAAGAAGATCGGTAACAGAATCACTGTACTTAGGGACGGCCGCCTTGTTGATACAGTTCCTGTAAAAGACGTCACAGATAAGAAACTTGTATCCCTAATGACCGGCCGAGTGATCGATCAGATCTTTCCTGAAATAAAGCTTCAAAAAACGGGAAATATTCTTGAGATCGCAAACCTGACGAGTGTGGACAACGTCATCAAGTCTGTCTCGTTAGATGTGTGTGCAGGGGAAGTAGTTGGAGTAGCAGGACTGGTCGGGTCTGGTAAGTCTCAACTGGGACGCGCCTGTTTTGGTCTAGAAAACCTATTGAGTGGGAAAATCAACTTCAATGGCCAACCTATATACGACAGTGAGAGAAAGCTAAATCGGCTAAGTCCTTCAGAAATGTTAAAGATAGGGATTTACTATCTCCCATCAGATCGACGTCTCGAGGGGTTAGTAATGATGCGAAATGTCAGGGAGAACATAGCTGTCTCCTCCCTAGACTTAGCAAAATTCTCAGGCTCGATTCTTTTAAGGCGTTTTAGAGAGAGTATGGAAGTTAAGGAGATCTCAAAAAAACTGGACCTTCAGCCATTAAATATAGAAAAAGAAGTTGAATATTTTTCTGGTGGGAATCAGCAAAAAGTTCTGGTCGGGAAAGCGTTGGTTCGCGATGTGAAATTATTCATCCTTGATGAGCCTACTGTCGGAGTCGATGTTGGCGCGAGAGTCGCGATTTATCGATTCATAAAAGACCTTTGCGAGGCAGGAGCTGGTGTGTTGCTAATCTCGTCGGACCTGCCAGAAATACTCAATCTCTCACACCGTGCGTACGTCATGCATCGTGGAAACTGCAATGCAGAAATAGAGCGGGTCAATCTAACAGAAGAAAATGTCTTGAAGCACTTTTTTGATCAAGAAGAACCGCGACTAATTGACCATGTTGCTTGATAGTGTTTCAACCAACCCGACAAGAGAGAAGATTTCGACAAAACTGGTTTAATCTGATTCCAACAAGAGCATAGCGTTGGAGTCAACTTCCCACGGTCAAAAATACTAGTTTCTTGGCATGATTCCCGAACGCTGTTAGTAGTGACGCTAGCTACAACCTCTTCTCATCGTCTTAAATTTCAACCCTTCCGATTACAGAAAGAACGTAAAAAGACTGCTCGAAAATTAGATTTAAGGGAAATTCTTTAACTTTATTTAGGACCCATAATCCGTTGGTCGAAGGCTCGAGTCCTTCCGGTCCCGCTAATTTCAATGTTGACAACGTGACCGGGCCGATGTTTACCTTCCCAGGCCCAGCGGCCTAAAAAATATCCGATTAAGTCAACCGCCGACGCGGAGTGCCGGGCGGCGTTTTAATGAGCCGAGGACACGAAATTCATCCGTAGTTAGTAGCGCAGCTCCGCCGACCTGGTTTCTAGCGACAGAACAGGAACCATTCAGGCTTTTTCAAGGGTCGGTTTGCTAGCCTTGCTGCTATCGTCGCGTTGTCGATTGCCATCGCGCTGCAACGGATTGGACTCCTCCGATAGATCCAGCGCTGGTTCCTCGATGCGCAGGCCTTTCAGTATGCGACACGATGCGGCCCGCATCCCGGAGGGCTTTGTGACGCACCCAGACGGGATACTTCTTGTTGACCTGGTGCGGCTGGTTAATGCGAAGCATATCCAGAACGATGTCATAGTCGATCATCAATGCAGAGCTAAAAAGCGCAGTTGCAACCGGCTCTACCTTCAATCGTGCGCGCGATCAACCCGTTGCCACCCTAATCATCGACGCTATCGATGCCATTTGGCGATCCACCGACGCAGGTATCGGAAACCGCGATAAGAGACGCCCGGCTAAAAGCCGGGCGCTTATTTCTAAGCTAATTCTGCATCCTTCAGCTCAGGAATCGGTGCATCGTAATAAGGCAACTTATCTACTCTCGGCGTCCAACTCCCATCGTCGATACATTTTTGAATATGTACCGTGATCTCTTCCATTTTCGCAAACCAGACATTGCCCTCAGCGCGGATATCTTCAATCATCTGCGCCATCCTATCGCACCTAGCTAGTCGACCAGTAACAAACGGATGCCATACAGTTACCCACAATCCACCGTATTTATGCATAGCTCTAAACTCTGACATAAAAACGTTCATGGCTTCATCGGGCGCTTTAACAGGCATCGTATAGTGGAAGTCCGGGGCGTGTGTATAGTGCGGCCAATCATCCATGCCCCAATGGCTTGGCAATTCAATTACACTGCCTTTCTCTGTCTCGAGCACGTAGGGGACATCGTCACCCATCAAACTCGCGTCGTATTGAAAACCTTGTTCAATCATATAGTCGATCGAATACTTTGAGTAGTTATAAAGCGGCGCTCTCCATCCTCTTGGCTTTTGCCCGGTCATCTTCTTTATGACTTCAATCTGCCTCTCAAACCAATACAACTCATCTTCCGGAGAGAGCTTGTTAGGATTCTCATGGAGATATCCATGCGCCGCTATCTCGTGCCCTCCTTCCAAGATCATATCCACAAGATGCGGATATCTCTCCATGCACCAAGCTGGATAGAAAAACGTCTGTTTAATTTCGGCCCGCTTATAAACATCGAGGATGCGTGGTATCGCGATTTCGTCATATTTCAGCCATGACATGGTGGAAAGCATCGTTGGAGCCCTCTCGCGGTGCTCAAGATGCAAAATACTATCTGTATCTATATCGAAAGTTATGGCACAAGCACACTTGGCGCCGTCTGGCCAGGGTACAGGATTACTGATCATTTCTTCCTCCTATCTTTTGGAAATAACTCGTGATCGTGAAACGGGGCTTATTTTATTGCTACGCAATCCGCTTGAAACAATAGTCCAGATTTAGGCAATTCATGGACACGAACGGGTGTCATCGCTGGGCGACTACTCGGAGTTAAATCTGCCCACGCTTTGCAGACCTCATGAAAACGATGCTCAACCTCTTCATCCTCAGCAACGATAAACAAATTGAGTTTAACGATATCTTCCAGGGAGACTTCGGCTTGCCTCAAGGTTTGATCCAGTCGCTTAAAAACCTCGTGGGCCTGCGCCAAAAAATCTCCGGGAAACATAGCGGAACCATCTGACTCAATAGCGGTCTGACCGCCTACGTAGATCTCACCATCAGCCGACACCCCATCGGAAAAGGCTGCTGGTTGATACCGACCCCCGTTTCCGCTCAGATCATAGATTTTGGTGTCAGGATCTACAATTGCCATTGCATCGAGTTCAAGATCCAAACCCGGATATAGCAGATCGACCGAAAACGCTGTAACTACCGGTGCGGGACCCCTGACATACTCCTTTGACACTTCCATGATCCTATCGACAAAAGCTTGACCACTATCAGGATCCTTGCTGTCGTATTTAAAGCAAATCTTTACCCTTAATAGATCTTCAAATGACGCACCTGAATCTGATAATACCCCTCCGATGAAGTCATAAATATTGCGAGTTTGGGCCTCGAGGTCGCCGACATGAACGGGGCTACCAGCCTTATCTGCGGAGATCTGGCCGCCGACAAAAATTCGGTTGCCAACCTTCCAACCCTGGGAGAGAGGTACGGCAATGCTCCAATCCCAACTATCCTTCGGCATAATCCTCTTACGAATACGCTTTGAGTCACCTTTAACAGCAACTCCCTCAATCTGAATCAACTGACCTTGGTAAGGCATGCCCTTAACACGGACCGCGGTAGCTGCCGGGCCTGGATCCGGAAAATACTCCAGTCGCACTCTCGTCATGTCCTCCCAAAATGCCGTTGCGTCTTTGTCGTCTCCGTCGAAGACATAATAGGTATTAAGACGAACCAAGTCTTCTAATCCTAAATCAACAGTAGCCAAACTCTGTTTCATGTTTTCGAAGACATTGCGCGTCTGAGCCGCAATATCGCCCAGATCCAATACGCCACCAGTTTCATCAAGCGTTTGTTGGCCGCTGATAAACACTTGATCTCCAGCAGCAACGATATTTGAAAATACCGAGTCATTTTTCCAGTTCCACGCTCTGCTATTAAAAAAGTGTTTTTGGATATCCATAATCTCCAACTCTGGTTGTTTTATTGAGGCAAATTAAAAGACTAGATCAGAACCGCTTAACGCAGTTTCCCGAGTCGGTTTCTTTAAGCCACGAAAAATAAGATGAACGAACTAATAAAATCGATCATAGTGAAGCTGTTCGACTGGCACGCCTCTATCTAAAATAAGATGTCTTCTGACAGCATCTACCATTAAGGGAGGACCAGCAAGGTAGAACTCGGACTCACAGGCCTCATCGTCCAGGTTTTCTCTTAAGAACTCATGCATCAGCCCAGTACCACCAGACCAGTTGCAACCTTGATTCGGCTCGGAGACGATGGGTACATACTGATCATCTGGACTAAAATGAGGGATCGTCTCAAAAAATTTCTTGTCCACGACATCGATACTACTTCGCGCACCGTAATAAAGAATCGGTGCAGTTTCGGGTAGTCCACGCTGGCCTAGCCCGTGCAGAATTGAAACCATGGGCGCAAGGCCTGAACCACCCCCGACACAAATAACTGGTCTTTCAGAATCTGTCTGCAGATGAGCGATGCTATATGGAGCGTCGATGGTAACACTGAGGTTCGGGTTTTCCTGACTGAAGAGAATCTCCGAAGCCGCCCCACCCGCCATCTTTTTGACCTGAAATGACCATTCACCGTCCATGTTGGCGGTGTTCGACATTGAGTAACTTCGCGGCCCCTCAATACCTGGTATTGTTACTTTAGCGTACTGACCCGGTAAGAACTTCGCCTGCTCCGATGAACGAAATCGGAATTCCCAAAGGTCATGGGTCAGCTTTCGGATGGAGTGAAGTGACCCATCAACCTTCTTAGGGGCCGTTTTTGGTTGATAAAGTGGATCGATCTTTATCCCAATTGTGCAATCTGTCGTTGGCCGACTTATGCAAGCGAGATGCCGATTTTTCCGTTTGTCAGAACGCTTAAGACCACTGCAGTCATCGAAGTCATCGATGACTTCGCCCGTTACTAGCGAATACTTGCAGCTACCGCATCCTCCGGCGTTGCATTCATAGGGCGCGCCGATACCAGCGCGAAGAAGTCCTCCCAGTATAGTATCTCCGGGCTCAACATCAAAAGTGAGATGCGAGTTCTCTATAGCTACTTTTTGGACAGTGTGATTTTGAAACAACTCAGAGTCCTACGCTAAGACTTGACTTGCTAAAGGCAAGTCCCTTGAGCCGAAAGTGGCGTTTAATTCCTCTGCCTCTTAGAGCTCAAGGCTACGATGGAAAGCATGCACTCTTGCAATCGCTCCCTTGGCCGCATTTTCGCTGTCAGGCAACGCATTGCAATATGCGGTGATCGCCTCGGTGGCCAAAGGCATCCAATCTTCGATCCAAGAGAGTATCACTGCTCGATTCTCTTCGCGAGCGTCTGTGCAAAACTTAACCAGGGCAGAGCTCCATCGCCTTGATCTATCACTATCTCGCAACTGGTTGTCGGCTAGGGTCGCGAGAAGCGGGTCGCGGAACGACCGGGCAACGGTAGCCAACTCGCGCAATGTTTCATCGCATGCAACTTTTGCTACCAGGTTATTGGCAACAAAACTTTCTCCCCAGTCATACGCGATAAGCGTTTTCTCCATCAGTTCTCTTATTCCCTGAAATGCGGGAGATTTTTCCCAAATCTTCCTTTCGTTACTTCCAAAACCTCGCTCCGGATGGGCAATTTGTAGTTCTCGCGTCCTATAAGCCATTCGTTGTAACCAACGGAACTCGTCTCCCTCTTGGAAGCCGGCGCAAGCTGTAATCGTGCTCGCAGGGGCTATCTGCAATAGGTATGCTGAGGTCATTTGCAAAGTGACCTGAACGAATCTTCTTGGAGTATATATATTTTCAAGAATATTTAACCAATCAGCGCTTAGGTCTTCGTCATGACCGATGTCATTATGCTCACTAAGAACTCCGTCTATGTACTCCTCTTGACTGTCCTGAGTTCGCGTATAGTTCCTGTATATCATCTCGTCTGGGTCTCGGAACTCCTCCCAGTCATCGTGTTGTAAATTGCTGTCGAATACGTATTTTCGGTACCAATCGTTCATCGCTAAATCAGGCGCAGGGGATAGCTCATAAGCTTGGTCCCTATGCCGATTTCGCGTCTGCAAGTTTGTGGTTACGATTTCGTATTCGCTAGGCCGCCTTTTGTTCTTAGCGAGCTTACTCCAGGTCTTCAATCCCGTTACGTTATTACTCATGACGTTTGTTTCCGGTTTACTTACAACGTTGGAAGTACTTTAAAGTTCGATAAAAAGCCATCTAGCTTGACGTAGCTAAAAACCGAATTTGGTCGGAATCGATTCGGATAAATCCTTCCATAGATGGCATGTTCATCTCGATTTCAGACCGAGTTACATCTCTACCCAACATCTCGGAGACTGTTTCCAAGCGAATGACACACTCTTTTTCAACCTTGATTCGAAAATAAGAGGCGTGCTCCTCAACCTCGATACTTTTGCCCTCGTTGTCTACGTATGCAGCCTCCACAACCGCTTCACCAACTTCACCGTTTTTTACTACCGGACCTACGAAACGATTCTCTTGAGAATTCGACATGATGTTTACCCTCTAGAATTATCAGTTTTCTAGTCTAGCCTAGTATGGTTAGGCTTGATCATCTGCATCTGGAAAGGCCACAAATATCGAGTCGCCCTCGAGCTTTAGGGGAAAACTGGTTAAAGCAGTGTCTTTCGGGTTCACGCCCTTACCAGTGATTACGTCGAACTGCCACAAATGCGCGGAACAAGTAAGAATGCAGTTCTCAAGCTCACCATCTGCAAGGGAGATTTCTTGATGAGGGCAGGTCGGATCAAATGCTCGTAATTGCTGTCCTGGAGAGTGGACTATTAGAACTTCGTTATCTCCGACTTCAAATAACTCCATCTCTCCTTCCCAAACATCATCTATATCACAAACTTTATGATATTCGAGAGAATCAGAACCCATTACGCTTCTACGCTTCTGCGTAGATCTGCAAGGCTTCCATCTTAATAAAGCCAGCATCAGCTACCGATAAGCTGCTATCCAACGGCTCATCTGCTCCGTGGACTTTTGCCCTCAAGACCGTGCCCTCGGGAAATGGAGCCACCAAAACTCCTACGATCTGATCGACCGCAATTTGAATTACTTCGGAAATTGTACTTTCCTTCTCCACCACGATTACTTTGTAGCCGTAGTCTCCTTGTACGTTCACCGCAAGTGGAAAAGGCATAAGTACTATTTCCTAAGAAAAAAATTTTTGACGAAATTCAGCTACCCGGTAGCTGCCACTTTCTCATCGATATCATTTTCGTCAACGTTATAGCCATCGACCCATTGATAATCATACCCGTCAGTACCACGCTCTGCAGGGCTCTGCCCCATGTAGGTATAAAAGTCTTCTAACTCAGGTCCAATTGTACCGTCAAAAACTCGATCAATGATGCTTGTATGTCCCTTGTATCGCTCTGGCTCAAGTTCGAATATCCACTTACATGGCTCCGAACAGAAGTGGTAGCGGCGATCATCAATATCTACCTTATGATTTACCGCGTTCCAATGATCACCAGCTGTACCAACAACTTCGAGACCGCACATATTACAAATTAAGGGAGGAGCAGCTGGAACCGTCTTCTCAAAATCTCCATTCCTAATATTGTTAGCAATCACATCCCAGCACTTCCCGTACGTTTCATTCCAACCAGGATATTTCTCCTCCAACCATTCCCTCTCAGCCGGTGAGGTACAGGCTATCGGGCGCCACCATTCGGTTTCTCGATAGACGTACACTCCGATCTGGTTTGCATGATGGAATGATGTAATGTCTTCTTTCAAAATATCCCAGTACCAGGGCAGATCCAGACCAAGGGCCTCTACTGTACGGCCAAACTGTCCGATGACCCACTCTTCCATGAACTCTTTGAGAGAATTCTCTCGGTGCTCCAGCGGCGTGTAGTAATCCATACCAATTCCACTTAACGCTGAAAACTGTTTCCACATGCGCCAAAACGCGATTTCAACCAGTTTTTGTGCTTCTTCCTTCTGACCATTTTCTACCATTATCCTGACTATCGGCTCGCCAATTTGAGCGTGACGTGCCTCATCGGATTGTATGCTCTGCAACATGGTCGCAAAGCTATGGTCACCGTGCTTGGCTGCATCTGCTGAGAGAGCTACGAACTGTAAATTGGTGAAAGCCAGTTCTAGGCCCATGTTTAACATTATCGAAGCACTCGTGGCGTCGCGAGTATGCGCAATATCGTCGAGAGCATGCCGCAAGCTAATTATGATCCAGTTTTCAGTTTTGGACGATTTGTGACACCAATCGAAAACTGAATCGTGTTTCAGGAACTCATAGGCAAAAAAGATTTGTATCTGGCCGTGACGAATCTCGTCCAGGGTACCGAACGTAGCCATGTTTCTCATACCCGGACTCCTTGAGAAACGCGTCATCCTGGCGAATGCCGATGCCGAGTGAAACTCAGCCCAACACACCGCACTGAAATGCAGTGCAAGTAGGGCCTTCCAATGGGGTGAGGCGTTTTTGAAAAAGTCAGATCGAGCGAGAGCTGCCTTGACAGAGTAGGCCGCAACATCCTTGTCACGCTGCGCGCGAACATAATCTCTGTAGGACGTTTTGTACGGCTCGTCAAACGTTTCCCAAGCCTCCAAGGAAATTCCATGGTCATTGGCCAGGGGAGCGGGATACAAATCTTCTTCAGTCACATAACTTTCAGTCCAGTTCGTATCTCTTGCCAAGTCATACCATTCATCCATTTCTAACAGAGCCATCTCAAAATTCTCCAGTTCTTCAGGTTCAGGGGTTAGTTTTAATCACTTGCTGGTTCTCAACAAATGAAAATTTTTTATGCCCGCCATACCGCATTCACTCGGTGCAAATACTGATCATGTGTTGAGCTCTAAAATGTCTTTAATCCCAAGTAAAAGTGCTATTAGAAAAGATGCCCGGATGCGCCTATTTTTGCGCAGAGAAAAACTTTTTTTGAGCCCAGGACATCAAATTTATAATCTCTATCGTTATAGCATAGCTGGAACCGAATTTCGTTGAGTTTCGTTCAAATTTATAACGGAAATCAGAATATTTTTTCTATGTTTGAAACAGCACTATTTATGATTTTAGTGCTTTTTTTCCAATCTCAATTACTATTTCTATATAATACATTAAAATTGTTAACGTTTTTATTCAACGATATTCGTTGACCTATCATATAATGACACCTATATTCGTTTGAAATACTTACGTAATTTTTCTTCTTGTATTGCCGCAGCCGAAAACAATATCTCAAGTTTCCAAGATCGCCGGAATTCGCGACTTCACTTTTGCTCGTTCAAATACCACCGGCACGTCAGTGAAGGGCTCTAAAGTTGGCAGTCCTACTTTAGAGGGTCTGAATCTAAAAATCGTCGAACTCTTGAAAGACGATGGTAGAGCAACCTTCTCTTCCATAGCGGATAAGTTAGGTGTATCCGAATCAACAGTACGTACTCGAGTGACTCGCATGCGAGAACAGAATGTAATCCAATTTATCACTGTCACTAACCCGCTAGCCTTAGGTCAATCCTCTTGGGCAATGCTTGGCATTGCTGTCCAATCAGGACGAGGAGTTGGAACCGCTGCGGAATACTTCCGCGATCTCGAGGAAGTCGTTTACGCGATGCGGGTTATGGGCCGGTTCGATCTATTGGTAGAGGTCGTTGTAGATTCGCCGATTAGTCTAAGGAACTTTCTAGATAAGCACTGTTACGAATCCGGACTTGTAGCCGCGGTTGAACCGATGATGGGACTTGGTCTTTACAAGTCTTTGTACAAATGGGAGCTCCCGATATCAACTGATAGCCTGCCCGCATAGCCTAGAACCTCGATAAATCTAAAACCGATACTTTTTAATCGATCGTGACTGAATCCTCCCCAACTGAAGCACCAGAGTTCCGCCCCCCAAGGGAAAAATTTTTATCCATTAGGGGAACGGTAACAGGTCGTCAATCCTTCGTTCTGGGATTGGCAGGCTTGATGCTGTTTCTTCTAATATGGCAGGTCGGACACTGGGCAACGCCAGAATTAGAGCGCAAATTTCTACCCGGAGTGGATGAGATTGTTGGAAAAATCTTTTTTTTGATAAAAGAAAAAGGTTTTCTGGCGGATATCGGTGTCAGCCTATACAGAATTTACGTAAGTTTTTTTGTAGCTTGTATTGTAGCTGTGCCACTTGGCTTGCTCATGGGCTGTTTCGTGAAGGTCCAGGCCTTGGTCAATCCAACCGTTGGGGGTCTTAGGTACCTCCCTGCAGCATCATTTGTACCGCTTCTGCTCGTATATCTTGGACCAACCGATGTGGCAAAAATGGCGCTTCTTTTCCTAGGGTGCGTCTTTTTTCTGATCGCGCTAATCCTAGATAACGTGCTCTCTGTCCCAAAAGAATTCATTGAGTCGGCCCAGACCATGGGTGCGAATCGACGACATATAGTGATTCAGGTCGCTCTTCGATCGGCAGCACCTCAGATTTTAGATTCGATGAGAAACATGATTGCCGTCTCATGGACTTACTTAGTCATCGCAGAAATCGTTGCTGCTACCGATGGAATAGGCGCAGTGATGATGCGAGGCGCAAAATTTCTTCATATCGACATCATTATGGCAGGGATCCTCACGATCGGAATTTTAGGAGTGCTTACCGATATTTTGTTTCGATCAGCGGCTCATCTTCTCTTTCCTTATATCCATAAGAGAAGATAACTGATTAACACAATCACTACAAAAGACACTTGAGGACGGACTAATCAGATGGCGGCGGCCAACCCAATTGTTGTAGAAAGAGTTAGCAAGACCTTTCTGAATGGCGCTGTAAAAGCGCTTGATGAGATCAGTTTGGATATTGAAAAAAATAAGGTCACCGCATTTATTGGGCCATCTGGATGTGGAAAAACAACGCTTCTGCGTTTGATTGCAGGTCTTGAGTATCCGACACGCGGAAGGATCATGTCATACGACCAGCCCATTGTCGGGCCAGGGCCGGATCGTGGAATGGTTTTTCAAGCCTACACCTCTTTCCCATGGCTCACTACGCTTCAGAATATCCAGCATGGCATGCAGATCCAGGGTGTAGAAAAAGCGGAACTCGAATCTCGAGCCCGGCACTTTCTTGAACTTGTGCACCTAACAAAATTTGCCAATTCGTATCCTTCAGAACTTTCGGGGGGAATGAAACAAAGAGTCGCGATCGCACGTACGCTGGCTCAGGATCCCCAACTTTTGCTGTTGGATGAACCGTTTGGCGCTCTCGATGCCCAAGTGACTTGGGAAATGGAAGAGATGGTCATAGAGATCATTCAGCGCGAGAGTAAAACGGTGATTCTCGTAACACACGATATTCAGGAAGCCATTTACTTGGCGGATAGAATTATTTTTTTACAAAGCAGCCGGGGCGAATAAAGGCAGATATCGCGATGGACTTTAAGAATGGTCAACGTTTTTCCAAGAAAGAAGATTTGTTTGGAAGGGATGGATACCTTGTTATGGAAAAGATGTTGTATGAAATGATGCGAGAGGAAATTCAAGAAGCATCAACTTAAGATAATTTTTTACGCAGTAACAACAAGCCAACATGGAGGATATTTAAAATGTTCAATCACTTTAGAAAGTTGTTGAAAACAGCGCTGTTCTGCGCCATTGGAGTTTCACCACTTGGTGTCTCGAGCACTGTAAACGCCGCCGAGACGATAAGAGTCGGGCACTGGAGTTGGCCTGGTTATGGCTTCTACTACGTAACCGATCACCATAATTTGTCTCCGGATCTAAATTTTGAGTTCACTGTGATCGAGGACCCGGTCCAGCTTTTCTCTTTATTAGCAACGAATAAGTTGGATGTAGTACTAAGCACAATCGAATTTGGCCCAATCCTCGCCGCTGAAGACATGGGCTCAAAGCTAGTCGCCCTGACTAATCTTGGTTATGGCTCAGACGATATTATTGTGCACCCAGATATCAAGTCAGCAAGTGACCTCAAAGGCAAACAAGTCGCTATATTAGAAGGCGGCTTATCTCACATTATGATGGGTATCTGGCTGGAGCAGAATGGGGTCAAGTGGAATGAAGTCGAGATGGTGAACCTATATGCAGCTGACGCTGCGGCAGCCATGGTCAGCGGGCAAGTCGCCGCTGCAGAACTTTGGGCGCCCTTCAACTCAGAAGTTCTAGAGTCTCTTCCGGGCTCCCGATCCGTTGCGAACTCTCTGGATGCACAATGGCTAGAAAGTGGGCTTATTGCTGACGCAATTTTTATGTCCAACGACATGCTTGAAAATCGAAGAGATCTGTCGGTGAAAGCGCTTCAGGCTCTATTCAAAGGGGTAGAACACTGGCGGGCGAACTCAGCAGAGGACAACCAGATCATCGCTGAAGCAACCGGCTTTCCCCTTGCCGATGTTGACGCAATCATTGGAAACGGCAAGCTCACGAGCAAAGTTTCTGAAAATGACATTAGCGACGGAACGCTTTACATGTATACGCTAGAAGAGGCGGCTCGATTCTGCGGCGTTGTGCCTGGTGATCCTCCATTCGGGCAGAGCAATGGTCAGATGATTAATCACTGGAATCTAACCCAAAAATGGTGGGTTCGCTTCGGCTTCATGACAGAAACAGCAGATGCTGCAACTGGACTCGACTGCGCACTTGTGAAAGAAGCACTGTAATTCTTTGAACGTATAGCCCACCCCTAGGTGGGCTTTTTCAAGCCTTAAAGGTACAGTTCTCGCTGGACCTTTTTTTTTGGACCGTCCTATGTCTTCATTAGAAATAATTGAGCGTTTAGTTCAGTTCAATACAGTTTCTAGAGACAGCAATCTTCCTTTAATCGATTTTATTTCTGAGTATCTTGATGACCTTGGAATTCGTTCATCCAGGGTCGAAAGTGATGATGGAAAGAACTGAAACCTGTATGCCTCAGTAGGCCCCGAGGAGATTGGAGGAGTCGTGCTCTCTGGTCACACCGATGTTGTTGCCAATGATGGTCAAGATTGGCACACGGACCCTTTCAGCCCAGAAGTGAAAGATCAAAAACTCTTTGGAAGAGACACTTGTGACGTGAAGGGTTTTATTGGAACGGCGTTAGCGCTCGTTCCGGAGATGCACTCTCTACAAAAGCCCATTCATTATGTATTTAACTACCTCCTACAGCAGGTAGGTTGCTACGGCCTTACATTTAAAATCTTTTTAGTTAATAATTTCTCTGAAATTTTTTTTAAACATTTGAGGGCTTGTCTGGGAGGAGAGAATGGAAGTTTTATGGAGAAAAAATGCTGCCGAGGTCGCAAGCCTAGTCAAGGCTGGTAAGGTCTCGGCTGTTGAAGTCACTCAAGCTACTCTGGATAGACTCGAGCAGGTAAATGGAAAACTTAATGCTGTCGTCATCCAAACCCCGGATGATGCTTTTCGCTCAGCCCACTTGGTAGATCAAGCCATTCAACGTGGAGAGGATCCTGGGCTACTCGCTGGTGTACCAGTCACTGTAAAGGTGAATATTGATCAGACAGGATATGCCAATACTAACGGCTTGAAGATGCAGGAGAGTCTGATTGCAAAATACGATAGCCCAGTGGTTACTAATTTTCGCAAGTCAGGAGCAATCATCATCGGGCGCACCAATACTCCAGCCTTCTCTCTACGCTGGTTTACCAGAAACCAGTTGCACGGTCATACTCTCAATCCTCACAACTCGTCCATCACTCCTGGCGGTTCTTCCGGGGGGGCTGCTTCCGCGACAGCTGCCGGTATTGGTGCAATCGGACACGGT
>MDTE01014983.1_pt1 | contig 16967 bp, 15 predicted proteins | sample 811231 | NCBI WGS metagenome assembly MDTE01 (sample SAMN05326651, study PRJNA326480) | marine metagenome | isolation source: seawater | place: Indian Ocean: Red Sea | collected 2010
CACCGGAGTATGCTTTGAGCAAAGTTTCTCCAATGCTTTTTCAGCGATATACTGTATGTTCGCATCAATAGTAAGGACGATGTTCAAACCATCTCGTGGTTTGATATCGTACTCGCGAAAAGCCACAACCTCACGCCGGCCTCTATCAGTCTCTGTTGCCCGCCAACCTCGAACACCTTCAAGAACAGAATCTAATGCCATTTCAATTCCATGTTTTCCCTCAAGCCCCTCCATCGGAATATTTTTACTTCCAGAATCACGAACTCCTACATAACCCAAAACATGGGCTCCTAAATTTCCACTCGGATAAACTCTTAACTGCGAATCGACTTTCTCACTAAAAATAGAACGATATTTAAGATTGTAATAATTAAGTCGTTGCTTACGTGGTAATGTTTTCACATCAAGTCCAAAATCTAAATTCGCAAGTGTATTAGTTATTTTCTGCCAATCTTCCAACAAGACTTTGCGTTTAAGAACAACATAACGATCCTCGCGCTGCCTACCTTCAGAATCCAAATAAGCTCTCCGCGCCATTCTTTTGGCCAAACTATTGACATCAGTCCCTAGAATCGGCGCTATAGCATGAGCCAACAAAAGTTGATTAGTCCCAATTAAAGATGGATCTGCACAAACCGTCTTTGCTATACGGCTCGTTGCTAGAACAGTGCCACGCGAGTCCAAAATATCTCCACGTCGAGATGCTCTAATTACCATTCGGCGAGTGTTATCTATAGCGTTTGCCGCATGCTTTTCATGTTGAAATACTTGAATATCAACCAACCTCACCCCTAGCGCCACATAACCAGCCGTTATTAGTGAAACCAGAATTATCACCCTTCCCCGGTGAGCGTTGGTTATGATATTTGCCACAATTAGTTAGGTTACAGGTTTATTCATCACTGCTTCGACTGCCCAAGAATGGCATTTGTTTTACCGTGCGGTATTCCCCTAGCTTACTTCGCTCCAGCTCCTTGGCTTCTGGAGGCAAATCCGAAAGTTTTAGCACTTGCTCTGGTGACGGCATCTCCAAACCAAGCCCAAGCTTTTTTACTCTCTCATAAAGTTTTTGCGTCGAACGCATCTCTGCGAGCAGCTGCCGCCAACGATCATTCTCTCCATTTAGCAAATCTAGTCGCACTTCTTTTTTATGTAATAAAGTCCCAAGTTGATGAATTTGTGATTTTTGCCAAACATACCCCATACCCAACCCTCCCAACAAAACACATAAAGCTACTGCCTTAATCCACGAACCAATACCCAATGAAATTTCTTTTCTTCTGCGGTTTCTTGCTGCCATTTCAGTGTTTAAATTTTTTCTAAAACACGCAACTGAGCACTTCGACTTCTAGGGTTTCGTTTTATTTCAAGTTCACTCGGCTTAATCGCCTTGCGCCTCAACTCTCTAGCCAAGGGTTTTCTCGGCTCCCGCCATTCAGGTAAATCAACTTGCCCCTTCAATTCATAAGGATTAGTCATGCGACGATTAAATTGCTTTACCATACGATCTTCGCCGGAATGAAAAGTTATCACTGCCATGCGACCACCCGGCTTTAGAGCTGACCAACACTCCTCAAGTCCAACCTCCACCTGCATCAATTCATTATTTACCACCATACGAAGCGCCTGAAAAACACCGGTTGCCGGATGCTTTTTAGCACCTTGTCTTGGGCAGACTCTCTCAACCACTTTACTTAACTGTTCTGTTGTTATTAATCGCTGCATATCTCGTTGTTCAACAATCGCTCTAGCAATACGACGAGACCTCCTCTCCCCACCCAATTCCCAAAAGATTGAAGCCAACTCTTCCTGCTCTAATTCGTTGATCAATTGCTCCGCCGTAACTGACTGACGCCGATCCATTCGCATATCCAATGGACCATTTGATTGAAAACTGAAACCGCGCTCTGCCTCGTCGAGTTGAGGAGAGCTGACACCTAGGTCCAATAACACTCCATCGCATTGTCGGTTTCCTAAATATTTTGCAATTCCAGCAAAGACTTCGCGTTGCAATTCTAAGCGATGACCAAATCGAGCTAAACGCTTTGCTGATGCCTTTAAAGCCCAGTCGTCTCGATCGAATCCCAATAGGAATCCATCCGGCGAACTTGCTTCGAGTATTGCCTCTGCATGACCACCACCACCAACCGTTCCATCCACATAGAAACCACCATTTACTGGCTGAAGCGCTGTTAGCACCTCCTCGAATAAAACTGGCTCGTGGATAAAATCGGTCACCATTCATTAGTAATGGCATTAGTTTTCATACTTTCAATTTTTCTGAATACTCAGAGTATCTCCAAGCAACCTGACCATTAATATATACATCTGTCTTGTAATCCTTAGCTAACTCAATAGCGTCATGAAACTCATCATTTTTCATCTCTTCCGTTTGCTCAAAATCATCTTTAAAAGAAACTCGACCCACACTCGTAGTACTAATTTTAGTAATCCCTAATAAGCGGATAATCTGATCTAACAGACTAAATCGATTTCTCAATCGAGTAAAAAACGGAGTGCGTTTTGGTTCTTCTGCAATAAGACTTGATCTAAACGCAATATCTGAGCTCACAAGGTCATTGCGTACTACTCTCACTCGAGAAGGAGTAATCCGACTTTCCACTGATAACTGATAACTTGATTGAGGTTCAGATTCTTCCGAATTTAATTCAAGATGATTACAAGAAGAACTAGATGAACGATCTATCTCTAATGGTTCAATAAAACCAAACTCACCTTGATCACTATTAGTATGAGATGGGTCAACTAAAACTATAGTTTTTGACCGATCAGCCTCGGAAGCTTCGCCATCTTTATTACCAATTCTGCGAGAGAATTTTTTTTCTCTTGGAGCCTCAAGCGCGCCACCTACCGATAAGTACTGCATAAGGTTCATAAATTTAAATTCTTAATAGCCGCCGCGGCTACAGCTTCACTACCTCGATTAGTATTCTCGAAACGACTTGGAGACCAAATTTCAAATTTGTTCAATCGTCCTACCATAATTGCCTCCTGTTTGATCCCAGCAACTTTAGCTAATCCCTCGGGCAAACAAAGACGTCCTACTTTATCAAGTTTCACATGAGCCGAACTACCTCCAATTACACGCTCAACCACTGCCGCTTCTTCATCGGAAAGCGACATCTCATTTAACCTCTCCAACAATACATTCCATCGAGCCGGAGGGAGCACCAGAAGATACTGCTGCTGCCCGATAGGCCAAGGAAGGATGGCTAGCTCTGTTTTCCCTGATTTTGGTCGCCACTTTGAAGGCACCATGACACGCCTAGACCCATCGATTCCATGAAGAAAACGACCCGTAAATACGGTATCAGACTGAACTAAGGTTGCTGGCATAACAGATGCAAAAGGCAATTAATACCGCCAATGCGTCCCTATTTTTCCCGTTTCCTACCTTTTTCTACCCAATACGTCAACCCGAAATCTAATATTATATTCTTTTTCTTAAATTTTTTATGAACATAACCCAAATTTGATATGTATAATTCAATTTCGTTAACGATATAGTTAAAGTTTGTTATTCTAACATTTTGATAATTTCTAGAGATTCAGAAAACAAAACAGCAAAGAATCGCACTTGCAGTCAAAAACAGTTAAATAGAGCCGTGCGAACTAGCGATTTCGATTTCAAACTCCCTTCTGACCTAATAGCCCAACACCCCAAAGAACACCGAGACTCTTCTAGGCTATTAATCGTGGAACGATTAGCTAAACGCTTGATTCACGGAGAATTCAGAGATTTAGCTGATTATCTAAAGGCTGGAGATCTGCTAATCTTGAATAATTCCCAAGTAATTCCTGCAAGATTAAGAGGCCAGAAAGAAGGTAATGGAGCGCGAGTCGAGATATTACTCACTGAAAAAACATCCTCTAACTTGTGGTGGTGTATGCTTAAACCCGGCAAACGTATCCACATTGAGACCAAAATTCAGCTGCACGATCTTCATGGTAAGCCCACTAATCATTGGATTGTTATTAAGGATAAAAATGATACTGGCAAATACCTTTTACAATGGCCTGACGCATTGGATGTACGAAAAATACTATCCGAAATTGGAGAAACACCTTTGCCTCCTTACATTGAACGCAAACAAATGGACACATTTGCTGATCGTGAACTCTACCAAACCGTCTATGCTAAATATGAAGGATCCGTTGCTGCTCCTACTGCTGGTTTGCACTTTACAGAATCTTTCCTGAATAAATTAAAGGCTAAGGGAATCGGCATAGCAGAAGTAACACTTCATGTTGGCCCAGGCACATTTCAACCGGTTGAGTCCGATTTAATTAAAGACCACATAATGCATGATGAATGGTTTGAAATATCAACTGATACTGTAAATGCCATTCAAAAAACTAAACAAGAGGGGCATCGTATTGTGGCAGTCGGAACAACAAGCATGCGTGTTCTCGAGTCTACAGCAAACGAAAATGGCTTAATAAGGCCACAAAATAATCGTACAAATATTTTTATTCACCCCCCATATAATTTTCGAATCGTGGATGCATTGCTTACAAATTTTCATTTACCAAAATCAACATTACTAATGCTTATTAGTGCATTCGCTGATCCAGGCGATGTAGCCGGACAAAAACTAATTATGCAGGCATATGCTGAGGCAATCGAAAAACGTTACCGATTTTTCAGTTATGGAGACGCGATGTTTTTACACCTATGAAGCGTGAACGACCATTTGTACTAATTAATATGGCAATGTCGGCTGATGGTAAGATTGCTTCCACAAGTCGCCGGTTGATCTCGCTTGGCACCAAACGCGACTACGACAACATGCTTAAACTTCGTTCCACTGTAGATGCAGTAATGTGCGGTGCAAAAACAATCGCATCAGGGAATATCACAATGGATGCAGGTGGAAAAAAATACGAACAACAGCGAATTAAGAACGGATTGAATAAACAAAATTTGAGAGTATTAATCAGTGGATCTGGATCGATCAGTCCTAATGCATCAATTTTCCAGAATCGTAATTCTCCAATCATAATTTTTGTCTCTAAACTAACCTCAGCAAATAATTTAGTTAATCTTAGGAAAGTGGCAGACGAAGTATTAGTCTACGGAAATAAAAAAGTTTTATTGAATAAAGCACTTAAATATCTCTATCAAAAATGGAACTCAAAACGCGTACTTTGCGAAGGAGGAGGAGAACTCAACTTTGATTTGATACGCCTAGGTTTGGTGGATGAATTACATCTTACCATTTGCCCTAGCCTTCTGGGAGGACGTGACGCACCAACCATTGTAGACGGAACCGGATTCTCTCACTTAACCAAAGTGTCGAATCTCGAACTAACCAATCAAAAAAGAATCGGAAACGAATTATTCACGACATGGAAAGTCAGGCCAAGATCTGATTCACAACTCTAGCTCCTTGAACTCCCGTCAAGCGCTGATCTAAACCCTGATAACGATAGGTAAAGCGCTCGTGATCTATGCCCAAGCATTGCAAGACAGTCGCATTGAGATCATTAATATGAACTGGATCACGAACAATATTGTAACTAAAATCATCCGTCTCTCCATGTACATGACCCTTTCGTATACCGCCACCTGCCATCCACATCGTAAAACATCGGCCATGATGATCTCGCCCATGATTGTCTTTAGTAAGTTTGCCTTGTGAATAAATCGTTCTACCAAATTCCCCACCACAAATAACCACAGTATCATCAAGCATCCCTCTCTGCTTAAGATCACGAACAAGAGCTGCAGCAGGCTGGTCAACATCCTCACATTGACGTCGAACATCTCGAGGACAGTTCCCATGTTGATCCCAACCTCGATGAAATAACTGCACAAAAGGAACACCTCTCTCTAACATTCGACGCGCTAGAATACAGTTATATGCAAATTTCCCTGGAGTCTTAGACTCTTTACCATACAAATCAAACACATGATCAGGCTCAGACTTTAGTTCGGTCAAATCTGGCACGCTTGCCTGCATGCGAAATGCCATTTCATATTGGGCAATTCTAGTCTGAATTTCCGCATCCTGAGTTTGTTCAAATTTCGCTTGGTTAACTGCATTAATACTATCAAGTATAGCACGACGAGACTCTCGATTAATCCCTGGTGGATTGTTTAAATACAGTACCGGCTCACCTGAACTACGAAATTTTACACCCTGATGTTTAGAAGGCAAAAAACCACTACCCCATAATCGAGAGTAAAGGGCCTGACTGCCGCCTCTGCCCTTTGAAATCATAACTATATAACCAGGTAAATTATCACTAGGACTACCTAATCCATAGTTCAACCAAGCTCCCATACTAGGATGACCTAACTGTTGTGTCCCTGTATTAATATAGGTAATCGCCGGATCATGATTGATAGCCTCAGTATTAACGCTTCTTATAAGAGTCATTTCATCAGCAATTGAAGCAATGCTGGGCAAAATTTCGCTGTAATAGCCACCACTTTGTCCGTGCTGCTTAAACTCAAACATGGGAGCAACACATGGAAACGACTTCTGACCAGATGTCATACCAGTAATACGCTGACCGTTACGAATGGAATCAGGCAACTCAATACCATGAATTTTTTTCATGGCTGGCTTATAGTCATACATATCAATATGTGAAGGGCCACCTGAAAAAAACAAATAAATCACCCTTTTAGCCTTGGGTTTAAAATGTGGTTCAGTCAAAGATCCTCGACTGGCTGCACTCAAAATTTCAGGTTGGGTTAGAGATGCCAAACCTAACGCCCCCATTCCACGGGCACCAATGTTTAAAAACTTCCGCCGATCCAACAAATGATCTGAATTAAGTAAAGGTATCATATATTTCACTCCTTGGTTAACACTTCATCAAGATTAAGTATAGCGCTCGCAACTGTCGTCCATGCTGCGTGCTGAGCCAAGTCAATAGCTCCATTACGTTTTGCCTCACCAAATTTCAGCAAATCTTCCGCTCGTTTTTTATCTGAACTAAATTCTTCTAACTGACTATTATAAAGATTTCGAAAAACACGCTTGCGCAAGTCATCTGCAGGACGAGAAGTCGCAAGTAAAAATGCATAATCAAGTTGGGAATCAAAATCTACACCACCTTTTTGTATTATTCGCTGAGCAAAGACTCGAGCAGCTTCAACAAATTGAACATCATTCATCGTCACCAAAGCTTGCATTGGAGTGTTGGTACGAGGTCTCTGAATCACACATTTTTCACGCGTAGGCGCATCAAAGGCTACCATACTAGGCATCGGAGCAGATCGCTTCCAATAAGTATACATAGAACGACGATAAAGCTTTGGACCATCATCTCGCTTGTAAAACAAACCTCCATTAAGTGCGACTTCATTCCAGATACGAGGAGGCTGATAAGGTTTCACACTTGGCCCACCCAATTTGTCATTCAAAATCCCGCTCACGGATAGAGCACTATCTCGAATGAATTCCCCTTGGAGCCGAAAACGTGGCGCACGAGACAGATATAAATTCTCAGGATCTTTCTCAATCTTTTCTAGAGTCGCCGCAGAAGTCTGACGATAGGTTGCAGACATTAATATTTGTTTAAACATACGTTTAACATTCCATCCACTATCTGCAAAATCACGTGACAAATAATCTAGTAGGCTAGGGTGACTTGGCAGAGCACCTCGAGTACCAAAATCCGCCACGGTACTGACTAATCCAGAGCCAAAAAGCATGGCCCAATATCGATTCACAGTTACACGTGAAGTCAATGGATGATCATCATCCACAATCCACTTGGCCAAACTTAATCGTCTTTTAGGAGACCCTTTGGGCAGTGAAGGCAATGTAGCTGGTACATTTGGAAAAATCTCTTCATCCTTAATAGGAGAAGCGTAATGGCCACGATCTAATATATAAGTTTTTCTTGGCTTATCTAAATCGCCCATAGTCATAACAGTAACAATAGACTTGTCATAGTCGCTTACTAATTTCTCAGCAGCTTTGATCTTTCCATCTAACTCCCTACCCAGAGGCCACACCGATTTCTTATAATATTCTCGCAACTTGGTTAAATGCTCTTTGTTTAAAACATCTTGTCTAAGATTTACCAGGACTTCATCAGGCAAACTTGATCCTCCTAACTTAAAGTAAAATCCACCCTGCCCTCCATTGTTTACAATTTTGATTAAAAATTGATTGTCACCTTTAACAAGACTCAATACCGCCTTTTCCTGATCAGCTGCAGGTGCTCTGTTAACGTTTTTTGCTAAGACTTGTTTTTTATTTAAAAATACCTTTATAGCGTCATCACTACCAAAGGATGCATTCACCTTCTGATTGGAAGGTGACTTTATGACACGATAAAAATAAGAAGCACTTTTTTCAGGCAACCCAATTGTATGAACCTTGCCATCCTCATACTTTCGGCTTTCCCATTTTTTGCCCTCATACTCCTTTTTTAAATCAATATTCTTCTCAGGACCATAGTCCTTATTGAATGCTTCTTTGCTGTCTTTTGCTCCAAAACTGCCAAGGAAATGCCAGCCAGTCAGTTCCGGGGGTTCAGGTAGATCAGATGCACGGTTATCAGCAATCCACTCATCCATTTCTTGCAAAGTCGGGGCAACCTTTGTTTTTTCTGACTTCAATAGCTCCAATTCGTTTCTACGATTTTTCAACTCACTACGTTGCATCATGCTAGGAACCTTAATCACGGGAGCAGAATTGCCGTTTCGAGTCTGCATCCCCTTATCTGAGTTTATATTAAAGTAAGCATAAAACTGATAATACTCTTTCTGTGAAATTGGATCATATTTATGATCATGACACTGAGCGCACTCCATAGTTAACCCGAGCCAAACATTAGAAGTTGTTTTAACACGATCAACGTTATACTCGACGCGATACTCTTCATCAATTGCACCGCCTTCATCAGTCGTACCGTGATTACGATTAAAACCAGAAGCTACCTTTTGCTCTGTAGTAGCATTTTCAATCTGGTCTCCTGCTAACTGCTCGACAGTAAATTGGTCAAATCGCTTATTGTCATTATAGGCACTAATCGTCCAGTCCCTCCAAGGCCACATAAATCGAACTCCATCATCATGAAACACACTAGAATCTCCATACCTAGCAGCATCCATCCATGCTAATGTCATCCTCTCTCCATAACGTTCACTGGCTAATAGCGAATCAATCAGTTTTTCATAGGCGTTAGGATCCGAATCATTCACGAAACGTTCAACTTCATCAGGAGAAGGAGGCATCCCTGTGAGATCAAAACAAACACGACGAATTAGTGTTCGGCGATCAGCTTCCCGCGATGGCTTCAATCCCTTCTCTTCCATTTTTGCTAACGTGAAGAAATCAATTGAATTCTTTGGCCAATTATTAAAACGCACCTTCGGTAAACTTTGTTTCTTTGGAGTAATAAAAGCCCAATGATCTTCCCAATCTGCCCCCTGAGTAATCCACAGCTTTATCAACTCAATCTCATCCTTAGAAATCTCCTTTTTACTCTCTAAAGGAGGCATTACATCATCCTTGTCATGGGTTGTAATACGCTGAAACAATAAACTCTCTTGCGGTTTGCCTGGCACCACAATTCGCTGATCACCCGATCCACTAAATAATCCGTGCTTAGTATCCAATCGCAAATCAGCTTTACGATTCTCCTCATCAGGACCATGGCATTGCACACAATAATGAGATAACAGAGGACGTACATCTACGCCAAAACGCACCTGATTTGGTTGTGCACCCTGTAACTTATGGCTTATTAAAATTGCAATAATAGCCATTAAAAAAACAAATCTTATGTTTAAAAAATACATAAAAATCTCAATAATTAAAAAGTTAATGAGAAAACGCACTCAGAAATTATCCTTGAAATGAAACAAAATCAAGATTGATAGCTAAAACCGAATCCATTCAATATCTACATTTATAAACCCAGTTCTTTTTGGAGCTCATCAAGAATAGCTTCATCCATATCAATAAGATTTCCCTTTGAAGGAAATATTCCGGAATTAACATCATTTATATACTCTCGAAAAGCATCTATACGCTCTTTTTGGAGCCTCTTTTTTTCGGCCTGAAAATCTCTATATACCTTAGCATGCCTAGGTAATCGCTCGTCATAATCTCCAAGAATATCACAAGAAAAAAGAAACTGTGTATCACAGCCACTTCCAGAGCCAAGAGACATAAGAATCATCTTGGTTTGTGAACTTAAAAAAGCTGCCAAAGCATGAGGGACTACTTCCAGCTCTGCCGCATAAGCTCCAGCGCTCTCAAGCTCTTTCATCTGAACATATAGTTGATTAGCCTCATCAAAGTTTTTGCCTACAGCGCGATAGCTCGTCCAAGTTACATGTCGAGGTACTAGCCCTAAGTGCCCCACCACTGGGATCCGCTCTTTAGCCATTGCCTCTATAATCTTAGGGCTAGCCGAGCAGTAAACTGAGCTGGCACCAAGCTCTAGGGCTCGGAATGAAATACGAATGGCTTCTTCACCAGAAGCCAATCCATGTGGCGTTGCACAGGAAATAAAACTATCAGGGGCAGCTGCCACAATGCTCGGTAATCGAGACTGAGACTCAGGAGAGTCAAAGCTACAGCTCATAAGATCCACTCCAGCTTCTGCTGCAGCTGCAGCTTCCTCAGGAGACTTAACGTGTATATGCGTCAAACAACGTTTTCCTTTAAGCTGTTGCAAATCGTAAATTGTATACTTCTTCCTTGGCCTTATCATCACAGGAATTTTGAAGACAGACTACTTATATGCGCAACAAAAAAACCAAACGTCTAATCTACAGACTGGCACATAAGCCCTTACAAGGTTACGTTTGCATGGAGTTCTTAGATGATTTTTGACATGAAATTCGCTTATAAGATTTTAACTGTACTTACCATCTCAACACTAACTGCCTCCGACCGTCCAAACATTCTTTTTCTGTTTTCTGATGACCACGCAGTAAAAGCGATCTCAGCCTATGGGGGGCCATTAGCAAAAATAGCCCCAACTCCAAATATCGATCGACTGGCTAACGAAGGAGCAGTATTCCTAAATTCGTTCTGCGCCAATTCTATCTGCGGACCATCGCGTGCAACAATCCTCACCGGTAAACATAGTCACAAGAATGGCTTCATGCGCAATGGCAATAAATTCAACGCCAACCAGTGGACAGTAGCCAAGGCACTTCAAGCAGGAGGCTACAATACAGCGGTGATTGGCAAGTGGCACTTGAACACGACTCCAGTAGGATTCGACCACTGGGAAGTATTACCAGGGCAAGGAAGCTACTATAATCCAGTATTTATACAGCAGGATGGGACTCGAAAACGTTTTGAAGGATACGCCACCGATCTTACAACAGACAAGGCAATCGCCTGGCTGGAGAACCGAAAAAATAATAATGAAGCGAAACCGTTTTTCCTGATGTGTCAACACAAAGCTCCACATCGTACATTCGCGCCGGCACTACGGCATTTAGGAGCATTTGATGGCGTAAAAATTCCCGAACCAAAAAACTTATTCGATGATTACAAAAACCGTAGTGTTACTCTTGCCGAGAACGAAATGGAGATAGACCGTCACTTCGACTGGGCGTACGACGCCAAAGTGCGAAAAGACGAACGAGGTGAAATTGAACTACCTAAACCCGACCGCTATGGCACACCAGAGTACAACCGCATGACATCCAAGCAGAAGTCCATATGGAACGCACATTTCAGCCCCCGCAACCAAGCTTTCCTAAAGAAATTCGATAGTGGAAATATGAGTCATCAAGATTTGGTGCGCTGGAAATACCGACGGTACATGCGCAATTACCTAGGGACAGTAAAAGCCGTAGACGAAAGTGTTGGCCGAATGCTTAAATACCTTAGCGACAATAAACTGGCCGAAAATACGATTGTGATTTACTCGTCTGATCAAGGCTTCTTCCTCGGTGAACACGGCTGGTACGACAAGCGCTGGATGTTCGAAGAGTCCTTCCGCATGCCTTTTCTTATGCGTTGGCCGAGAATTATCAAACCGGGCTCAAAGCCCATTCAATTAATTCAAAATATAGACTACGCACCAACGTTTCTCGACGCTGCAGGATTAAAAATTCCTAATGAAATACAGGGGCAGTCGCTATTACCGCTATTCAAGGGTAAAGCCTATGGCTGGCGTAAGTCACTATACTATTCCTATTTTGAGTTTGGAGAACATCGGGTCCCGCAACATTTCGGTGTAAGAACCCTCCAACACAAACTGATATTTTTTCCAAACAGCGACGAATGGAACCTGTTCGATCTTAAGACCGATCCAAAAGAAATGAGAAGCCTCCACCTTGACCCTATCTACTCAAAGAAAATGAGTGATTTAAAAAAAGAATTTTATCGCTTGAGAGAACAATTCGATGCACCAGACTTTAATAAACAGACAAGTACAAAAAAGTAAAAATCAGCATTCTAATAAATCGACACAAAAATTAAGACTCTGGCTGATTACGTTCTGTTCGTTCAAAATTGCTTGAAGTGCTCTCCATTCGAAACTGATACGTTTTCCAAGCAATACGAACATCAAAGTGAACATTCACTTTTTCATCAACCCATGTATCCTTATCAAGCCGCTTTTGAATAGCACTTATACTAATAGTTTTAATGGCTCCTGCAATGCCGCCTAAAAAGCTTACCGGCTTTATCAGGCTAGTGCTTAGCTTCGAAACGTGAAATTCTTTCTTATCAATCCACACCTTAGTTTGTAATTGGTCCATAATACGGTTCACAGTACGACTTTCGTGCTTATATTTTTTGTTAGGCTTAAGCCCAATAACATAAGCATCTCGACCCCCAACTTTCTCAACCCCTTCAAGCGCAGGAATAAACTTATCCTCAAAGAGTTCTATGTTGCGTGTAAAGAGATTTTCATTACGCCTTTTTGAATCACCTTTTTTTCGCTTATTTAGGTAACGACGCTGACGTTCCTGATGTTTTCTATATGCACGATAACGCTCTTCCCGGGTTGCTGCGCGGCCATTAACCTTACGTAACTTCTGATCACGGTCGTCTGTGTATGCACGGTAAGTTTTACTGTTCTTTTCGACGACGTTACCTTTGCTATCAAGTTCATCAAAAGAAGCTTTTCGATAAAACTTAAAAACAGAATCACCTTTACCATTCCTTTTAGAAGCCTCCTTAGCACGCTTGATAATTTCTTCAACGGTTAATTCAATAGGGATCTTTATGCTGACTGGCGGAAGTGAATTGGATTGCTCTAAGGCCTCAACAGCTTGATTAGATATAACGAAAGTGAATAATAATTGGCCAAAGAGCAAAGAAACTTTATGTGCAGTCAGTTTCATAAGTCAGACAACAGCATCAATTACAATATCGAATAATCCTACGTTCGCATCATTCTCAAGTCCTTTTTTCTGTCCAAATTGACCAGCAATATACTTAACTAATTCAGAGCTAACTCGAGTAGATAATTTAAAATCAACCGTAACACTCTTTCGGTCTTTAGTTGGTAAATTGTTGTAGATGACATCCTTAGTGTTAAGCGGATCACCAGAAAAATAAAGCTGAGTAGTAAGATCCTCAAAGCCACGTCTATAAACTTTAAAATGAATATGTGGCGGTCGTTGCCAATTATCGCGAACTCCATAGGCAGCTGGTTTGATCGTCTTAAAAGTATACCGACCTTCTTTGTCAGTTACACTACGACCAAAGAATTGAAAATTCACATCTCTTTGCGCTTGGCGAGGATCACCAGCATGATTGTAGATCCCGTTGTTATCAGTCTGCCATATCTCAACAACAGCTCGCTCCACAGGATTACCTTTTTTACCAAAAACTCTACCATGAATATAAATCGTTTTTCCTATAGGGGATTTTTTTGCACCCTGAACCTGAGTAAGGTTGTTATCCATATCCGGATAAAAAGGACCTTCAATTTGATTTGGAGTAACGATTTTCGATGCTTGCGCTTCATCAGCCACAGTAGAACCAGCAACTAAAAAAGAACCAGCTATAGCTTCTCGCCGAGTAAATTTTTTCATTGGAAACTATTATTTTAACGTCAATCAATACAGTAAAGTTACAACTCTTCAGTCGGATGATTAAATCCTATATCCCTATTGAAAGGACTGGGATAATCATATCCCTTGACATCTGGAAAGTGCATAACCGTAGAAATCGCACCCCATGGAATCATGGCAGAAGCATTAACCTCCTGCATAGATTCCGGGACCCAAATACCTGAATCCTGCCCAACCCTTGAAGGTAATTCAAATTCAGGAAACTGAACCCAAAGGCCAGTCTCATCATAACCAAGTACCTTGGCAAAAAATTTCTCCTGTGTAATCCCGATAGGCTCGAGAATTTCAGGCGTTTTCAAAACCACCAACACCACATCATTAATGGTGCGAGCGATTGTCATCATTAATTTGTCACTCATATGATTAGAATTAACCGTTCGGCTAGAAATCTAACTACGCCCTTTCCACACCGCAATGCAAACCTTGAACAGCAATATATCATTTTTTGAAGTACTTTTTCGACTAGCCATCATATAATTTATTGCTAAGAATAGTCGTGTCAATATGGACCCGAATGCATGGCCAAATCGTCGGGAGTTCCTTTCTCGAGCATGGAATGGGATTGGAGCGATTGGCTTAGGCGGGCTAATGGCCCAAGAATTAAAGGCATCTTCCATTAATGGTTTTGATCCTTTTTCGCCACAATTAACTCATTTTCCCCGAAAGGCTAAAAACTGTATTTTCCTTTTCATGCAGGGTGGCGTTAGCCAAATGGACTCATTCGAGTACAAACCCAAGTTACGAGAATTACATGGCAAGCCATTGTCTAGAATCCCGGAAATTTCTGGGGAGCTACAGGGTCGCCTCTCTTTCCCTCACGTAACCATTGGCAGTCCATTTGAATTTGCTCAGCATGGACAGAGTGGACGCTGGCTTTCTGACAGACTGCCACACTTGGCTAAACATGTTGATGACATTGCATTCATTCACGGAATTAAAACTGACAATCAAAATCACGGACCATCAACACTACATGTAAACACCGGGAGCCAATTTCCTGGCAGCCCCTCAGTCGGTTCGTGGATCAGTTACGGATTAGGAAGTGGGAACAAAAACATGCCTGGATACTTGGTCATTCAGGATCCACGGGGGGCCCCAGTCAACGGTGCTGCAATTTGGAGTAACGGCTACCTACCTGCTGCTTATCAAGGTACGCTACTTCGCCCTACTGGCACTCCTATTTTAAACCTAAATTCACCAAAGGATATTTCAAGCCAAGATCAGCGCCGCGAGATGGACTCCCTTCAGTGGTTAAATCAATTACATCTTTCCAAAAGAGGAAGGGATAGTGAACTTGAAGCTCGTATAAGTGCATACGAACTTGCTTTTCGCATGCAAACAGAGGCACCTGAGTTGGTAGATATAAGCAATGAATCCGATCATATCCGAGAACTTTACGGTCTTAATAACAACACCACAGCTGGGTTTGGTAGACAGTGCCTTTTGGCACGTCGAATGGTGGAAAGTGGAGTGCGTCATACATTACTCGTACATGGGGTACAGATTGGTTCTGCAAGCTGGGATGACCACGGCAACGTCAAAGGCGGCATGATTCGCCACTGTGCCGAAGTAGACAAACCAGTAGCCGGATTACTAGCCGATCTCAAGCAACGTGGCCTACTGGACGAAACACTAGTCGTTTGGGCATCTGAGATGGGACGAACACCTTTTAAGAATGGAGGTATGTCTGGCAATCCAGGCCGTGAACACAACTCCTGGGCACTTACAATGTGGATGGCCGGAGGTGACGTTAAGGGAGGGACAACTGCTGGCGCAACAGACGAATTTAGTCTTCGAGGTATGGGAGATACAATCCATGTTAGAGACGTTCATGCCACTATCCTTGACCTAATGGGCCTAAATCAGGAAGAAGTAAGCTTTAAACACGCAGGGCGAATACGAAAGCTCACAGATATAGGTGGCCGGATTCTAAAAGAAGTAGTCGCTTAATATTATCTAACTAACGACGCTATTCAGAACGTGGCTACCAAATCCAGAACCCCATGGTGGCTCTGGCCAAACCTTCTAAATCTAGACTCATCAATACTGGCATTAATCTGGCAAGAACAATTTGCAAGGATTGCCAACGTAGATTTAGCATTAGGTGATAGACTAATACTTTTTTGTTGTACCTGGCTTGTGTACTGCACTGACCGTCTGCTGGATGTTATAAATTCCAATACCAAAACAGAAACTGGACGTCATTCGATTCATCAAAAAAAACAAGGTGCTTGGATAGGGGTTTCAATCCTTTTTCTAGTTGTAGCACTAATCTTAGCTATCACTCAACTAAACACTCTGGCTTTGTTGGCAGGAGGTATAGTATTCTTATTAACTGCAATTCATTTCGTAGCCACACATTGGATACCTGTTTTACGAATTCGTATATGGCCAAAGGAGTGGCATGTTGGACTTGTATTCTCGATGGGATGTTCTCTTCAGGCTTGGTCTTTACAACCTGATTCTTGGCCAAATTTAATTCTGCCAGCTGTTGGATTTGGTGTGTTATGCGCAATGAGCTGCTCTCATATTACAGTTTGGGAAGTTGTAACTACAGATCGATACGACTCAGACTCATTACTTAACGCACACCCTAAATTCGTACACCGCCTTTCATGGTTTGATATCGGTCTTGGAATACTGTGCCTAGTAACAGCAATAGCTTTTAACCAAACCGACATAAAACAAGCACTAATCGCCATAGCCATAAGCGCATTTGTTCTCGGATGGATACATGACAGATGCAACCAATTTAGTGCTAACTTCCTACGCGTAATTGCAGATATTGGGCTATACACTCCAATCTTATTCTTTCTTTTTTAAAGGCATATTTTCCTCTAAAAGATGGTGCCCACGGCAAGAGTTGAACTTGCACCCCATTACTGGGACATGAATCTGAATCATGCGCGTCTACCAATTCCGC
>MDTE01106636.1_pt1 | contig 16966 bp, 12 predicted proteins | sample 811231 | NCBI WGS metagenome assembly MDTE01 (sample SAMN05326651, study PRJNA326480) | marine metagenome | isolation source: seawater | place: Indian Ocean: Red Sea | collected 2010
CATCTCTACAGACCGCAACACCCGGACATCCCGAATGATCGGACTAGTCTGCTTATCGACGCATAACCCCCTCGGTCTCGCGGTAATTCCCACCTGTGGTAAGAAGAACCCAAATTGCCCATGTTCAATCGGATCGTTGACTCACACCCAGACGACGTGTTCAACATTAATATGGGAGGAATGGGTTGGATGGAGGGCTGCCAGGCGGAGTGGCAACCTTTTATTACGCCACCAGTTGATTTCACACCGCGTCGATCCAGTTCTCGGTCAATCGGAACTGTTCGTCGATTTCATCGGCTGAACCGACGAGAACGTCGGTGCCCTGGTTTCCGGCGATGGTGTCGCGCGAGCCGCCTTGGCCGTTGACATAGTCATCGCCGTCACCGCCGAGTGCGATATCGTTGCCGCTACCACCCATGAGTGAGTCTCGGCCGTCTCCGCCGATCAGCCGGTCGTTTCCACCGCCTCCGTTGACCCGGTCGTGCCCGTTACCGGCGGCGACGCGATCGTGTCCATCATTGCCCAGGATGGTGTCATTGCCGTCACCTCCGTAGAGCAGGTCGTCGCCGTTGGCTCCGTCGACTCGGTCGTTGCCGTGTCCGGCAACGAGGGTGTCGTTGCCCGAGTTGCCATTGAGCGAGTCGTCATCGGTCCCCGCGTCCAGGTGGTCGTCGCCGGATCCCCCGAAAAGTCGATCCTGTCCGCTTTGGCCCGAGAGGAAATCATTTCCGGCGGCGCCATTCAGACGATCATTGCCGGTTCCGGCGATCAGTTCATCGTGGCCGGCTCCACCCAGCAGCGTGTCGTGTCCTGGTCCACCCAGCAGTTGGTCATCTCCACTGCCTCCCTCGATTCGATCATTGTCCTCTTGTCCATCGAGAGAATCGTTTCCATTGCCGCCGTCGATCCGGTCGCTTCCTTCTCCACCACGGATCACGTCGTCACCGTCACCTCCGGTGAGCGAATCGTGCCCGGCTCCTCCCTCGAGTGTTTCGTGGCCGGCACTACCGGTGATCCGATCGTTTCCGTCTCCACCGATCAGGACCAGCCCGGTGTTGTGGATTCCAGCCGCCGACGCATCGATGGTGTCTCCGGAGGCCTCACCCTTGAGATTGATTTCTGTCAGGGAGGACCCGGCAAGTCCCACGGCCCGCAGCGTGTCACGTCCGCCGCCGGCGAGCACATCGAGCCGTTCGGTCGTGGTCGAGAGCGTGACGGCATGCGGTGTTTCCAGCACCACCAGTCGGCCGCTGGAATCGGTGGTGACGGTGAAGAGGTTGTTCTGGCTGTTGCCCTGGACATCGGCACGGTCGTAGCCGGCCTGGCCGTCGAGCAGGTCGTTTCCTCCGGCCAGGTTCCACCACAGGCGGTCGTCACCGCTGCCGCCCAGCACGGTGTCCTGTCCACTTTGTCCCTTGAGCGTGTCGTGGCCGGTTCCGCCCTCGAGTCGATCCGGGCCGCCGCCTCCGAAGAGCTTGTCGTTGCCGTCGCCGGCGTCGAGCACATCACTGGAACTTCCGCCATTGAGCGTGTCGTTGCCGGATCCTCCTTCGAGTGAATCGGTGCCTGCTCCGCCGTAGACGCGGTCGTTTCCGTTGTCCCCGCTGACGAGGTCGTTGCCGGCCTGTCCGTTGACCGTGTCATCGCCGTCATTTCCGTGGAGCAGGTCATTTCCGGATCCACCCAGGATACGGTCCGGGTCGTGGTGTCCCTGCAGCGTGTCGTCGCCAGCGCCACCGCTGATGGTGTCGCGGCCGGAATCTCCATGGACGAGATCGTTCCCGGCACCGGCATCCAGGGAATCGTTGCCCGAGGCTCCCAGCAGCGTGTCGTGGCCGTCGTGTCCCTTGATCGAGTCGTTCCCCGAGTGTCCTTCGAGCCGGTCCTCTCCAGCTCCACCCAGCAGCGTGTCGTGGCCGTCTTCGCCGGCGAGGAAATCGTTGCCCGAGCCACCGTTGAGCGTGTCCCCGGCCGGTCCACCGACCAGGGTGTCGTGCCCGTTGCCGCCGATGAGATTGTCGGCTCCGCTGTCGGCGGTTCCCGAGGAGTCACCGTAAACCAGGTCGGCTCCATCTCCGCCATTGATGACGTCGGCGCCGTGGCCTCCGTGAATCGTGTCGGCCCCGTCATCCCCGTCGATCGAGTCGTTGCCCAAATCGCCAAATACCAGGTCGTTGCCGTGACCGGCGTCGATGTTGTCTCCCCCGGAATTCCCGTTGATCGTGTCGTTGCCGTGCCCTCCCACCAGCCGGTTGCGGCCACTTCCTCCATTGATCCGGTCGTTTCCGTTGCTCCCCTTGAGCGTGTCGTCGAGGTTGGACGATCCGGTCAGGGTGTCGTGCCCATCCCGTCCGTCGGCAGTGATCTGCACGCCACCACCGAAAGCGAAGACCTGGGCAGTCACGGCCGAGAGGTCAATGAGGTTGTTGCCCGGTCCACCCTGGATGGAGATCTTGCGGATCGAGTTGGCATCGAGAGTGCCCAGGCTGGTCACTGGTGCCAGGGCCTGACCCGGCGGGGCCGCGAGCACCTGGGCCCGGCCGGGCCGTGCCGGATCCTCGCGGACGACAATCGTGTCGTCGTCGTCGGAGGTGATCGTGAGGTCACCGGTGTGGTCAATGAACAGGGCGCTGACGGACAGCAAGGTGCGATCTTCGAGTCGTTCGCTACTTCGCCTGGGTCGCTGGCGTCTTCGGTTGATCGTCATGATGGCCTCGATCGGGGTGATCCCGCGCGTTCCATCATGAGACGGTCGTTGGAGCATTGTCCATTGGAAAACCCGGCCTGTTTCCAACGTCCGTCGCGGGAGGCGTTTTCCGAAAGTCAGTCATCCGAGCGGGCCATCCAGTCGACCCAGATCGGGCTGGTCCAGGCCATCTCCTGGTCGACCTGGACGACTCGCACCCAGTAGGGGTTGATTCCGGCCCGGGGCCGCTCGTCGCGGAAAGTGCAATGTGCTTCGCAGTCACCGTGGACTGGTGCGAGTCCCAGGTCGAGTTGTCGGTCACGGACACCCAGGTCGATGGTCCGCGTCGTTTCGGCCAGTTCGCCCAGCCGCCCGACCAGCGTGGCCCGTTCCGCCGGTGCCAGGGAGATTCGCCGGGGTTGAGAGGATCCGAAGCCACCGTAGGCGGGGCCGGTGATGGCCTGTGTTGCCACCGAGACCTCGACACGTGTCGATTCGTCGCCTTCAATGTCCAGTTCCACGCCCATCCGGTATCCACATCCCCAGGCATGGAATCGGACCAGCGATTCGGTGGTCTCGACCAGGTGAGATCTTGGGCTGTCAAAACGCAGTGTCCCGGTGTCCGCGATCCGTCCACCGTGAACCCTGATCGTGCCGTCCCAGACGATTCCGCTGTAGCTGGTTTGCCGGCTGCTCCCCTGCCACAGCACCCGGACACGGTTGGGATTTCCGGCCGGGGCGTTGTCCCAACGGTCCAGCAATTCCTCGTCACGGAACAGTTCGACCGATTCCAGTGCCGCGGTGCCGACCACGTCGACCTCGATCACCGGGTTGTCGCGCGTGCTGAATTGAGAGCCGATGCCGTGGCCCTGGATGTCGGCTTTGGCGACAATTCTCGCGCCGGTGGTGGCGAAGAACCGGCGTGCCCGCATCGCTTCGAAGAAGCTCTCCAGGCTCACCTCCTCACAGTAGATCCCGGTCAGTCCCGCCTTGGAGTACCTGCGTTGCTGGTGCCCGGGCCGGTCGTCGCCGGGACGACCGGTGTAGCTGTCACTGCCACCGAGAAATCCCAATCGGTAACCGTGGGCCAGGGCATCGCGTCGCATCCACTCGAAGGCACCGTGGCTCGAGACGATTTCGACTCCCGGTTCGAGTGTCGGATCGTGATGTTTCAGGTCCGAGTGTTCTCCGCCGACATGGGGCGTGATGATCGTGTCGGTACCGCGGTAGTGATCGTAGAGATCCCTGACGTGGTGCAGTTCGGTCGACTCGTCGACCGATTCGGGTGTTTCGGCCGGAGCGTTGCGGTGAATGGGTTGATGATGACGACGGAAGTAGACGTTGTGGTGCCCCCCGTCCCAGGTTTTTCCTGACCATTCGTAACCCGGGATCGCGATGAACCGGCCCGGCTGGTGGAATTGCAACTCGACATCCTGTTGCGTGACGAGATCCGCTTCGTCCAGCACGTCGGCGTTTCGCTGGAATCCGGCGAACTGGATGCCGGCCACGTCACGGGCGTGTTCAAAGAACCCGGCGAACTTCTCGCGATCGACAAGTTGTCCTCCGTGTGGGTCGGCCCAGAACAGCCTCTGTTCTCCGACGTGTTCGACCACGCAAGCCGGGTTGCTGGTTCCCTGGAGTCCGGCATCTTCGTCGCTGGCTGTCAATCTCACGACGCCGGGTTGTTCACCGGTTGCCCCGTCGATCCACCCGGCTCCACCGTTGGATTCGGTGAAGGACAGGGTGTCGTTTTCCAGTGCCACTCCATCCCCGTTGAGTCTCACGGTGCCGCGGTACCCGTCTGACGCGTTGCCCCAGGCGTCCTCGGCCTTGACCAGGACCCGAAACGGTTCACCCACTGGCAATTCCGAGGGCACGACGACAATCAGCCTGGCCGGTTCGCCGCCGACGATTCTCAGCTCTGGCGATTCCTCGATGCTCTCGACGCCCTGGCCGTGATCGATGGTGACCGAAAAGACGCGTCGTTGTTCACGAAAGGTCTGGGCTCGTGAGCCCGGACCACCTCCGGAGGTGTCACCCAGGACGACGGAGATCTCTCCTCCGCCGGGAAGCCCGCTCGGCCCGATCTCGAGTTGGAACCCTTTGACGCCGACGGTCCTGGCCGCCACATCGACGCCTCCCGGGGCTGTGACCGTGGCGTATTCGGCCGCTCCTGGATCGTCAAACTGGGGCACTCCCCAGTCGGTGTCGGTGTCGGTGCCCACGCGGATCGTGGAGTTTCCAGGGAGTCCTTCCTCCCCGGCCTGGAATCTCAGTGTCCAGGTGCCGATGCTTCCGGCGACGACATCGGAGGCGGGTTCGATGGTGGTCGTGAGAATCGGTTGGCTCATGGATGTGTCTCGATCGGTGCGCTTGCGTTGTGTCCGGCTACCCTTCTAATGGTTCTCCCACCGGTTTTGCCATGCACCACGGTGTTCGATTTTCACACGAGGACGCGTTATGGATGCCAGCCAACTGAAAGCCCTGCAGGCTCCCTTGAAGCAACGGTACCGCGAAGATCCCGGTTCGGCTCGATTCACCCTGGCCGCCAGTGGGACGTTGGGTGCCGAGGCGATCGCCTGTCGGGTCGAAACCGGGGCCCAACTGGCCGAGGCGGGACTGCATCCGGCCACCGGAGGTGACGGCACGTTGCTGTGTTCCGGCAACATGTTGCTGGAGTCCCTGGTGGCCTGTGCCGGGGTGACCCTGAGGGCGGTGGCGACGGCACTGGAAATTCCGGTACGCGGTGGCGAGGTGACTGCCGAGGGCGATCTTGATTTTCGTGGCACGCTCGGGGTTGACCGCGAGGCGCCTGTTGGATTGCACTCGATCCGGATGAGGTTTCAACTCGACACGGACGCTGACGACGAGCAGTTGGCCACGCTGGTCAAGCTCACCGAGCGGTACTGCGTCGTACTCCAGACGCTGACGGGATCTCCCGAAGTGACGGTCGAGTGTTCGGCCGGATAGGCCGATCCCTTGCCAAACCGATCTTGCCGACGGTGGCCGGGGCGAATTAAAACCCGCCACCACGTCCACAAGGTCTTTCGGTAACCGGTCTCTGATGAGTGCGACGGCTTCACCCCTGCGGATCGTCTACATCGTTGGTGCCGGCCGTAGTGGCTCGACGGTGCTGGACACGGTACTGGGCAACCATCCCGAGGCGGTGAGTGTTGGCGAACTTTCCAACGTGCATCGCTCGGCCTGGATCAACAACGAATTCTGTGCGTGTGGGACACCGGCGGCGGACTGCGGGTTCTGGAGCGAGGTTCGTGAACGGTGGCTGTCGGCAACGCCGGGAGCGAGCGTGACGGAGTATCTCGGGTTGCGGGATCGTTTTGAACGGTTTCGTTCGGTGGCCCTGTGGCGGACCGAGGCCGCCTCGTTGTTTCGGTCGGGCGCAGCCAGGCGGTACCTGGAACAGACCGGGACGTTGCTGGAGTCGATCGCCACGGCCAGTGGCTGCCGCGTGATCGTCGATTCCTCGAAGACACCGTTGCGGGCCCGCTGGTTGGCCCGGTTGCCCGGCATCGATCTCAGGCTGGTGCACCTGGTCCGCGACAGTCGTGCTGTCGCGTGGTCCAGGAAGAAGGCCCTGGCCCGGGATGTCGAGGCGGGAGTTCAGCACGACCTGGCCTCACGGCCCGCATGGTATTCGGTGGTCTACTGGACGGTGTCCAATCTGTTGGCTGCGCGTCTGCGACGTCGCATGGGGGAGCGGGGAGTCCTGGTCCGTTACGAGGACTTCGTGGAGGATCCCGAGACTGAATTGATGCGGATCGGGGATGCCTGCGGGTTGGACTGCACGAGGTTGGCCGAGGCCCTGGCGGCCGGGGATTCGTTTTCGGTGGGACACACCGTGGCGGGGAACCGTTTGAGGATGGCCGGAGCGGTGCGATTGAAACCGGATTGGGATTGGATCGAGCGATTGCCCGAGGCGGATTCTCGAACCTGCTGGCGTCTTTCAGGATGGCTGATGAAACAATACGACTATCCACGTGGGGCGAAAGCGGCCTAGACCATGGGACACAACAAGCAGACAGACAATTCGCCGTATTGGGCACCCTGGCCGGTGTTTGGTGATCGGGAAATCCAGGCCGTTGGTGATGTGCTGGCCTCGGGACGGGTCAACTACTGGACGGGTCCGCACGGGCGAGAATTCGAACGCGAGTACGCCGAATCGTTGGGATGTGACCACGCGGTAGCGGTGTCCAACGGCACCGTGGCTTTGGAACTGGCCCTGGAGGCGGTGGGTGTGGGGCATGGTGATGAGGTTGTTGTGCCCTGTCGCAGTTTCCTGGCCAGTGCCAGTGCGATTGCCGCAAGAGGTGCGATTCCGATTTTTGCCGATGTCGATCGGGACAGTGGGAATGTCACGGCTGATACGGTCGCTGCGGTGCTCTCGCCCAGGACCCGTGGCGTGCTGGTGGTTCACCTGGCCGGCTGGCCCTGCGACATGGCCCCGATCCTCTCTCTGGCTGCCCAAACGGGCCTGAAGGTGATCGAGGACTGCGCCCAGGCACACGGCGCCGAATACGATGGCCGCCAGGTGGGCACGCTGGGTGACGTGGCCGCGTTCAGTTTCTGCCAGGACAAGATTCTCTCGACCGGCGGCGAGGGTGGCCTGGTCGTGACCGACGACGAATCGATCTGGCGGCGGGCCTGGAGCTACAAGGATCATGGCAAGGATTACGATGCGGTGCACGCACCCTCCAAGGGGGCGGTGTTCCGGTACGTTCACGGCGGGCTGGGGACCAACTGGCGGTTGACCGAGATGCAGTCGGTGCTGGGTAGGATCGTGTTGCAGGAACTTCCCGGCTGGCTGATCGAGCGACGTCGCAACGCATCGATGTTGGCTGCCCGGCTGGGAACGATGGAGGCTTTGCGAGTGCCCGAACCCCGGTTGGGCTTCGCTCACAGTTACTACAAGTTCTACGCCTACGTCCGTCCCGAGTGCCTGGCGAGCGGTTGGTCTCGCGACAGGATCGCTGCCGAAATTTCCTCACGGGGAGTTCCGTGTGGAAGCGGAGCGTGTCCGGAGATTTATCTCGAGGCGGCTTTTGACGGGACGGGGTGGCGGCCTGCGAAACGGCTTCCGGTGGCTCGTGAACTGGGGGAAACGAGCCTGATGTTCCAGGTCCATCCCGGGCTGGGAACGGTCCAGATGGATCACACGGCTGACGTGGTGTCTGACGTGTTGAGGCAAGCGACCGGACGCCTGGCAGCAGCAGCCTGAGGACGTGTTTCCGGACGTGGCCCCTGTTACAGGAATTCGCGTCGGACCTTCGCAGCGATGCTACCGCCGTCGTAATAGCCGACAGAGATCTCGCCGACGTGAGTCAGCAGGTCATAGGCTTTCCAGCGATTCCAGCCAAAGTCGGCTTCCATCCACAGGATCAACTCGGCGTAGGCCCGCGCGATGGATCTCTCGGCGGGTGCCCCGCTGGTGACGGTCATGATCTCGTTCTCGTTTTCGATTCGTGGCCACGACAGCGATTGGGCCTTCCTCAGTTCCACGGAAATCTCGGTCACCGCCGACATCTCCAGTCCGGTGGCCGAGAGTTCACCGTGTCCCATCGCCGCGTGAGCATCGCCCAGAAACAGTTGGCCACCGGGCACAAAAACCGGCAGGTGCACCGTGGCTCCGGGTGCCGTTTCCCGGATGTCCATGTTGCCACCGTGTGGTCCACCCGGACCGGTTGTCGGCACGCCCCATTCCGGTGCGGTGCCAATGCAGCCGAGCATCGGGGTGTAGGGGATGGTGATCCGATCGTCCCAGTGGATCAGTCCGTCAGCGATGCGGCAGACGTGCCCGCCCGGTGGCACGTCGGTGCCCAGCCACTCGCACAGTTGTTTGGGGGCACCGGTGTAGGTGGCTGCCTGGGGTCGCCAGGGCTCAATCGAGTGGATCGTCACGCTCAGCACATCACCGGGTTCAGCCCCCTTGATCTCGATGGGGCCATTGACCGGGTTGCTCTTGGGAACCAGTGACTTGTCTCGCTGGTCACCGGGCCCGGCAATCTGGCCGGAGAGCGCGTCTTCGGATTCCACCAGAAGGCGATCGCCGGAGACAATCGTGGCACGGGGCGGCAGGTGCCGGGAAAACTCGTGGACCAGCGGTTCGGCGGTGATGCGGGGGAGGGAGTCGGGTGTATTTGCTGTGTTCATGAGGTCGGTCACTTTTTCGGAGTCGATGTCTTCTTGGCCGGAGGGATCACCGACAGGAGCAGGGCGTCGGCGGTGCGGCGGGAGGGGGGCGGTCCTGCCAGGTGAACCAGTGGCAGAACCTCGACGACCGGCTGGTCTCCGGGGTGTTTTGCCAGTAGACGAATCGATGCCACTCCCACGGTCGCTGTCGGGGTGGCTTTCAGGGTGATCGTTGCGACCGGTTTGTCGGCTGGAATGCTGGTGGTCGTGGCCGTCACTCCCTTGGGCAAGTCCGTGGCCGACACCTCGATCGGCGACTTCGAACCACCCATGCGGACCACGACAATCTGCACGGTGGCCTGTCCGCCAGCGGCGAGGCTGAGACCGGCGTGGGTTTTTCCGTCACCGACGACCGAAAAGGCACGGAACCGTTTGCGGGGCGGTCCGACGACCAACTGGTACACGCGTTGCGAGCCAAAAATGCTCCCCCCCAGAAGGTCACGCACCACGATCGTGAACCGTCCGTCGGCGGGGGCCGTCCAGTTGGCGTGCGGGTCATTGGTGCTGAAGGGAAAGTCGAATCCGATCTTCTTTGGTGCTGCCGGGCTGGCGATGGTGGCCAGTGCCTTGCCCGTCTTGTCGTGGACGATCGCTTGCAGCCGCATCGATTGGCCCAGACGCTCTCCCCATCCCGTGATCTCGAGGACCTGGCCCTTCTTCGCGTCAATCGCGAACCAGTCGATATCCGCGGACCGCTCGAAGACTCCGCAGATCCGGGCGGGAGGCGTGATGACCTGGGCGTTGCTGGCCATGTCGTTTGGATCGGTGGTTTCGGTGACGATCGGGGTGTGTGATCGGGTGACCCACGGGTTTCCCGAACAGTCCGGCAGTCGCACGCGGAAGCCGTCGTCGAGAACTCCGACCGGGCGACGATCGGGCCAGGACCACTGGGCACGTTTCAGGTCCGGAGTGATCTTCAGCGACGGGAGGCCCGTTGTCGGATGCACTGTCCCACCGGGCAGTTCGTGTCCAAGCACCAGCAATTGACCGGTGTCGCCGGAAATTGCTGAGGGAGCGGTCGCTTGCAGCCGTGGTCCGGTTTCCAGCGTCAGGGCATAGACACTGCCCTCGTCGTGTTGGAATCCACGGTCGACAACCGTGACCAGGTAAGGACCGTCGGCGGGCAGTTGGAGTGCCAGTTCCGGTTCCGCCTGGTGTGCCCGGGAGTGAATCAACTCACGGCCCTCGGGGCCATGGACAGTGAGAATGGGTGACACTGTGCCGTCCAGGCTCCGGGACCGGCACACCAGGTGGACCAACTGGCCCGAACGGCCGTTGAAGGAAAACACATCGCGATCGGCAGGTCGGTCGAGCCTGGAGGCTGCCGTCCCCGGCAACGGAATCGGTGTCATTTCTTCGTCGGGCGTTTCGGCAACGACCACGACCGGGTGGTTGACAACCAGCACCGCGCGGGGGTTGGAGAGGCCAGTGGACGTCAGTGTCCAGGTGTCGATCAATCCCGGAAACGGATGTCGTGGACGCGACTTCGTGCTGACCTGGATGCCAACAACCGTCTTGTTGACCGACAGGGTTTCGAATTTGTCTCCCGCGGTGACCAGCCGGGAGATCGTTCCCAGGTCTTTGCCACTGACTGAGATCTTGGCTGCCTGGCCCGCCTGCACGACCGGAGGAAACAGCCCCGTGACCAAGGGGGCCTCGGCCGGAAGCGGTGCGGCAGTTGCGGCCCAGGCAACCAGCAGGGCGGGGAGCATCAGGATCGGTTGCGTGGACATGGAATTGCAACTTGGTTGGCGATTGCGATCGAATCAGTCGTCGGAGGTGCGGTCGACATGGTCTTCAACAACTTCCTATCATACTCGCCCCCGGCATTCGGCGGCATGCACCCGGGTGACGAGTTGGATGCTGTGAGGCCGTGATGACCCGGAAAAAGAAACGACGCAAGGACAAGTGTCCGCCGCCGGTTGACCTGCGGCAGGCGGCGTCATTGCCGTTCCGACGAGTCAAGGGCGGGGTGGAATTCTGCCTGGTCACCGTGCGACGGGGGACCTCCTGGACGATGCCCAAGGGGAACATCGAACGGGGGGAGCAGGGAGCTGACTGCGCGGTCCGCGAGACGTTCGAGGAGGCGGGTCTGGAGGGCCGGCTGATCGATCCGCAACTGTGTCGTTACACCGACTTCAAGGGAAAGAAGTCCGTTGAGGTGACCGTGTGGTTGCTGGAGGTGAAGAAAATGCGGAAGAAGTGGCCTGAAAAGAAGCAGCGAACCAGGCGGTGGGTTTCGCCCCGCAAGGCCATCCGGTTGCTGGCCCGGCCTCATCTGGTCGCCCCGATCGTTGACGCCTTGCGTTGTCTCGGCGAGATCGACTGACTCGCCGCCGGGGTTTGAGCGTTTCAGCGATCTCGCGGGCACTCGTTGAATTGCGGCGTCACGTGCCGTCGGCCGGCCCCGGGGTGTTTTCCTTTGCGAGGCCTACGCCATCCCCTCGGCTTCAACATCCCTGGGCATCCACAGATCGACCAGGTCCGCTCGTGGAATCAGCGTGACGTCAAACCAGTTTTCGATGGGCAGCACCAGTTGGGCCAGGGCGGCAGTCGACATGCGGTGGTGCTCTCCACCCAGCAACAGGATCATCTCCTCGATGCCCGGGTTGTGGCCGACCAGCAGCGCCCGATCCACGTCGTCGGGCAATTCGCTGACCACCGACAACCATTCGGCGGTCGAGGCGTGATACAGGTCTCCGGTGGCGCGGATTTCTTTTTCGTAGCCACAGGCGTCGGCGACCAGGTCGGCGGTGCGGTGAGCCCGGCGGGCGGTCGAACTGACGACGATGTCGGGGACCAGTTCGTGATGGCGAATCAGCCGGCCCATCAGGGGGGCCGCACGTTCACCACGGCCATTCAGTGGCCGATCATGGTCACTGGCCACTCCGTGACTCCAACTCGATTTCGCGTGTCGCAACAGCAGCAGCGTCTTCATCGTGGGCAATGGATCCAAGTGTGGGTCAGATGCAGGTCAGGGCTCGGTGGTTTCCCGTCCTGGAGCCCAGTGCGGGACGAAGCCGGTCCGGTGAGTTTCCTCGCTAATCCGTATCGTTTCACAGGCCTCATCATACAACAGTTGCTGGCTTCGGCTACCGAGTGACTCATCGAGCGTGGGTTGAGCGAAGCCACCGTGATCGAGCAACCGGCGGCCCTTGACCTGGTCGGCCAGGCAGTGTTCGAGCATTTGAACCAGTCGTTCGGCGGCAGCGGGTTCGTCGATCGGCACCATCAGTTCGACGCGTCGATCGAGATTGCGTGGCATCCAGTCGGCGCTGGAAATGAAGGTTCTTCCCACCCCACCCTGGTGGAAATGGAACACGCGGCTGTGTTCCAGGAACCGGTCGACGATGCTGACGACGGTGATCCGTTCGGAGAGTCCTGGAACGCCGGGACGCAGACAGCAGATTCCACGGATGTTCAGCCGGATGTCCACTCCCGCCGAGCTCGCCTCGTACAAGGCCTTGATCAATTTCGGATCCACCAGCGAGTTCATCTTGGCCAGGATCCGTGCTGGCTGTCCCTGTCGTTTTCTCTCGGTCTCTGCCGCGATCAACTCGAGCAGTCGGTCGCGCAATCCCAACGGTGCCGCTTCGATCAGCTCGAATCGCCGCGGTTGTGTGTACCCGGTGATCGTGTTGAAGAACGTGGCCGCATCCGCACCGAGTTCGGCGTCACTGGTGAGGTAGCTGATGTCGGTGTAGAGCCGGGCGGTGTTTTCGTTGTAGTTCCCGGTACCGAAGTGGGCATAACGTCGGATTCCCCCGGGTTCGCGTCGCACGATCAGGCAGACCTTCGCATGGGTCTTCAGGCCACGTATCCCGTAGATCACCTGCACGCCGGCTTGCTCGAGGCTGCGAGCCCATTCGATGTTGCGCGCCTCGTCGAACCGGGCCTTGATCTCAACGATAACGGTCACGTGCTTGCCCAGTTCGGCCGCCCGTGCGAGTGCACGGACGATGGGGCTGTCGCGACTGGTGCGGTAGAGAGTCTGCTTGATCGCGAGGACATCCGGGTCGGTGGCCGCTTCCTCGACGAACCGGACCACCGGGTCGAAACTCTCGAACGGATGACACAGCAGCACGCTTTGTTCGGCGAGCACGTCAAAGAGGTTGCGTCGTGAGTCGATGGCCGGCGAGGCCGTTGGTGGCCAGGGGGTGTCCCGGAGGTGGTCCAATCCCGGGAGTTCAGCCAGCGGGAAGAACCCGGTCAAATCCAGCGGCCCGGGAATGGTGAAGATGTCTTGATCATCAACCTGGAACTGCTGTTTCAGGAAGTCCCGGGTCTCCTCCCCGGCCTCCTCGGCGAGTTCGAGCCGCACGCAGTGACTTTCCTTGCGGGCTTCCAGGATCTCCTGCATCCCCTCCATCAGGTCGGCTGCCTCGTCCTCGCGGAGACTGAGATCGGCGTTGCGTGTGATTCGGAATGGCACGCATTCGACGACAGTTTCACCGGGGAAAAACTTCCCGATCGACCAGGCGATGACGTCTTCCAGCAGCATGTAGACATAGCTGCCGTCGGCCGGCAGCGTGAGTAGCCGTGAGCAGGTCCGGCCACAGGGAATCCAGGCGAACCGGGGTGAACCGTCGGGGCTGTTTTCCAGCCGGACCGAGATGCACAGCGAACCACCAGGCAGCAGCGGGCAGTCCACGTCGGCTCCGACGGCCATTGGGGTCAGAACCGAGTAGATCTCGTCGTCGACGATCTGGCTGAGAACGGCTTCCTGGGAGGGATCGATGGAGCCATGGCTGACCCGTCGAATGCCCGCGGCCGCCAGTTGCGGTTCGAGTTCTTCGCCGAAATGGACGTACTGCTGGGTGATCATCCGACTCACCCGTTCATGGATCAGGCCGAGCTGTTCGGCGGAAGTCAGGCCGGCGATGTCGCGGCCGCCATGACCTTCCCGGTGGACCAGTTGCAGGCCGCCAACACGGACCATGAAGAATTCGTCGAGGTTCGAGGCGGTGATCGCCAGGAACTTCAGCCGTTCGAGTACCGGGTGCCCCGGGTCGGACGATTCGTCCAGGACCCGCTGGTTGAATTCCAGCCAACTGAGTTCACGGTTGATGAACAGGTCGTTGTGGGCGGACATGGCTGTTGGTGATCAGGTGAACCTGATCAGTGGGGGGAGGGGGGGTCAGTGGCTGGATTCCTGTAATGAGGATCCTCGCAGCAGAACCGATCGACCGAAAATCTGTTGGAACAGCAGTCCGTTGCGGTTCAACGCGAGTTGTTCGACCGAGAGATCTTCGACACCGGGGATGGTGATCACGAGCCTGCCGCTGGATTTCTGGCAGTTGAAATCGGAGATCCGGCCGCTCCGCGAGGAGGCCAGGGCGGTGGCCACTCGCAGCAGTGCCGCCAGTTTTGTGACCGCGATTCGCTGGTCGCGGTCGAGTTTTGCGTAGCCCAGGTGCGATGGCTTGGGCGAGGCACCCCGGTGGTAACGCGCGACGAGGGCCACCAGCAGCATGTCGGTGCGGGTCAGGCCGAACAGGTCACTTTGCTGGATCAGGTACATGGAGTGCTTGTGCAGGCTGCGTCCGGAAACAAACTGGCCGATTTCGTGGAGCAGTGCCGCGGTGTGCAGCAGAATGCCGAACCGGGGTTCGAGTTGATGATCGTCAGCGAGCTGTTCGAAAAGTTGTTTCGAGAGATCGGCGACGTGCTGGGCGTGCGGTTCGTTGAACTGGTACTTGCGGCCAAGGTCGAGTGCCGAGCGAGTCACCTGCCGGGAGAAATCATCGCCCCACTGGTCTCCGGCGGCAATTTCCCGCAACAAGCCGTCACGCAGGTTGACATTGCAGACAAACAACCGGTCCCGGTCGAAAGTGCGGGCGACCTCGAGATAGCACAACAGGGCTGGTCCCAGTACCGCGGCGTCCGGATAGCTGGTCTGGAATTGGCGAACGATCTTGTCGGCGGAGAGTCCCAGGATCTTGTCGCAGAGGCTCGCGAGTCCGTCGACCTCCAGGCACGCCAATTCGCCGGGATTCCAGTCGGGCAGCAGTTGCCGGGCGGCAAAGCGGATGTCCCCTCCCAGCGCGACGATCTCCACGGGCTCTTTCCAGGGCACGGTGTGGCGGACCTGGTCCATCGTGTGACGCACCTCCGAACGCATCAACTCGATCACCGAGCCGCGTGGTGCGCCTTCCAGGGTCTTGTTCAGTCGTTGCGAGCCGAGTTGGTACGTGTTCGAGTGGATCACGTCTCCGGCCTGGACCAGCAGGATTTCCGTGCTCCCTCCGCCCACCTCGGTCACGATGGATTGTGCATTGCTGAGCGCCGGGTGGTTCTCGAGCATCGGTTGGACGCCGAGGTAGGTGATCCGGTTCACCTCGGCTTCGTCAATCGCCTCGATCTCCAGACCGGTTGCCACGTAGACACGGTCCAGGAACGAGAGCCGGTTGGTCGCCTCGCGAACCGCGCTGGTGGCGACCACGCGGACCTGGTCAGGGCTGGTGATGCCATACTCGACGAGCAATTTTCCGTAGCTCTGCAGGACGGCCACGCACCCCTCGGTTGTCCGTTTCCGGATCCGACCCCCGGTGAACGTGTCGTGCCCGAGGTCGACATCTCTCCTGAGTGTTTCGAGCAGTCGAATCGAACCGTCGCTGACGATTTCGCCAATGGCCATCCGGATCGACGAGGATCCGATGTCGATCACCGCCACCGGCCGGGTTTGCGGCGGCAGGTGGGTGTGCCGATGGGAATCGTGAATGGTGGTGACGTGGTCGGTCATCGGTGAGAGACGTGTGAGAGACGTGTTCGGGTGTGAGAGCACCCGTGGGTCGGGTCGCGGTGGCGGGGTTCGCGGGAAAAATTCCGATCCGGTAATCGAAATGCGGTTTGGAAAGAGCTGGAGGTTGTCGGGGGAATCAGGCGGCTTGGGTCGTGTTGTTGACGATCTCTGTTTCGGCCCAGGCCGCGGCTCCCAACACGCTGGCGTCGTCGCCAAGATCGGCGGTGACCACCCGGTAGGTGTCACGGTAGGACTCTAACAGGTTCTTGTGACAGCTGCCGGAAACCGCGTCGCAGAACAAGTCGGGCATCGCTTCGACCAGCCCACCTCCGAGAACAATCGTGTCGGGGGCCAGGAGGTGAACCAGGCCCGCGGCGGCCACCCCGATCCACTCGGCTGCCTCGCGGACGATTTCCTGGATCACCGTGTCGCCGCTCTCGATCGCTTTGCGTAACGCTCCGCTACGGATCGTGGAGACCTCGGTGCCGACGTGTTCGGCCAGGTGTGGAGCGTGGCCACGGTAGGCGGCCTGGGCGGAGGCTGCGGCGATCGAGAGGCGGCTGGAGACGTGTTCGAGCGTGTGACAGCGGCCGTTGCCGCGGGCCGGTGCACCCGGATCGATGGGGAAGTGCCCGATCTCCATGCAGGTGATCCCGTGTCCCCGGAGAATCCGGCCCTCGTAGATGCAGCCACCACCGATGCCAGTGCCCGGAAAGATTCCGACAACGCACCGTGAGTCCTGCGCCGACCCGAACCGGAATTCGCCGTAGACGCCCGCATCGACATCATTGACCACCTGGACCGGGCAGTTCATTTTCTCGGTCAACCACTCGCCGACCGGCACGTCGCGCCATCCCAGGTTGATTGCCTCGTGGACCAGGCCGCTGGTCATGTCGACCGGCCCGGGACAGCCGATGCCAATGCCCCGGATCGCGGTGCGGTCCAGGCCCGCCTCGTCCAGGGCACCGTCTATGGTCTTGGCAATCCGCTTGAGGTTCTTCTTGGGCGAGACCGAGTTGAGCGTGGATCGTCGGGACCGACCGATGACCTCGAACGACGAATCGAAGACGCTGGCCAGCATCTTGGTGCCGCCCAGGTCAAAGCCGACCCAAACTCCGTCCTGTCGCCTCGTCATGCCACTTCCTTGCCGACTGAACTGGATCTCCGTCGTTCGCCGCTCGCTTCCAGCATATCCCCCGTGGAAGAGTGTTGCGAGACGGAAGGTGAACGAGGAAAAAAAAGCGGAGAGGGCGGGATTCGAACCCGCGGTCCCGGTTGCCCGAGACACGGCATTTCCAGTGCCGCACAATCGGCCACTCTGTCACCTCTCC
>MDTE01104549.1_pt1 | contig 16965 bp, 12 predicted proteins | sample 811231 | NCBI WGS metagenome assembly MDTE01 (sample SAMN05326651, study PRJNA326480) | marine metagenome | isolation source: seawater | place: Indian Ocean: Red Sea | collected 2010
CTGCAGAAGGGAGATCTATTTATTGCCTGCTTTGGAAGAAATCACGATGCACGAAACTATATTGATCAGGCTATTAAAGATGGTTGCAGTGCGGTATTCGCAGAATCTGATAACAATTGGCAAGGGATAGAATTTAGGGAAAATGTCCCTGTAATTGCGATTGACAACCTTTCAGCACATATAAGTGAAATTTCAGCAAGATTTTATAACCAGCCAAGCACGAAGCTTTCCGTAATTGGAATTACAGGAACCAATGGTAAAACAAGTTGCAGTCAGTTTATTGCGCAATCATTAACCGAGCTTGGGTTCAGATGTGGTGTTATTGGAACCTTGGGTTACGGAATCTGCGGTGAGTTAAAGGAAACGCAGTTAACAACTCCCGATGCTGTCTTTACCCAGATGGCATTAGCGGAAATGGCAAGTCAAAGCATTGATCCGGTTGTTATGGAAGTTTCTTCTGTTGGGTTGCATCAAAAGCGAGTTCGATCTGTGGAATTCAATTCAGCAATCTTTACTAATCTTACTCGCGACCATCTTGATTATCATGAATCGATGGAAGTTTATGGTGAAAACAAGAAAAAGCTTTTCACTATGCCTGGTTTAGCCGCAGCAATTATTAATCTCGACGATCCGTTTGCTTTTTCTATCATCAATAACATTTCTTCAGATGTGGAAATAATAACTTACAGTCTGAAAAACAAGGTTGCGACAGTATTTGCAGATTCAATCGCGCTCACACCAAGCGGCTTTAATGCATCAGTAGTTACTCCAATAGGTAACGCCAATCTTAGTGGAAAGCTAATTGGTTACTTCAATTTTAGTAATGTACTGGCAGTTATTGCAGCTTTATTGCATTACCTGGCACGACAAAAAGAAATCAGTATAGAAACAATTTGTGAAACTGTATCAAAACTACAACCAGTTGATGGCCGCATGGAAATCATTGATGGGAGCACTGAAATTACTGTAGTTGTGGACTATGCCCATACTCCCGATGGGCTACGTAGTGCTCTTATTGCGCTGAAAGATCACTTCGCTGGAGAAATCTGGTGTGTATTTGGTTGCGGGGGTAATCGCGATAAAGGCAAGCGTCCACTAATGGGCGAGATTGCAGAGACTTATGCAAATCGGCTCATTATTACCGATGACAATCCGCGCAATGAGCGAGGCGACGAAATCGTTGAGCATATATTAAGTGGAATCACTAATCCGGGAGCAGTTACTGTGGTTAGAGACAGGGCCGAGGCAATTAGTTTCGCTATTAAAAATGCAAATGCGAGTGATGTTGTTTTGGTAGCTGGCAAAGGCCATGAGACATATCAGGATATCGCCGGCGTGAAAAATATTTTTAGCGATGCCAAACAAGTTCGATTGGCATTACAGGAAAGAGAAAGTAAGCGGAGTAAGTAAGCCTTTTGATTGGAACGATGATGTTATCAACTTTAGCCGAGCGATTGGGCGGCAAAAGATTTGGGGTCGATGTAGAAGTTTCTATGTTGTCTACTGATACTCGAACGCTCAAAAAGGGAGATGCTTACCTGGCTTTGGTCGGAGAGAATTTTAATGGTAATAAATTTGTCAATGATGCATTTTCCAAGGGAGCAGTAGCCGCAATCATTTCCGAGTCTGGCTTAGAAAACTCCCAGCCAGTGATTCAAGTTAAAGATACACATATTGCCTTAGGAAAAATTGCTTCTCTATCTAGGCAAAAAAGTATTGCAAAAGTCATCGCCCTTACTGGTAGTCAAGGTAAAACCACGGTCAAGGAAATGATTGGTGCAATTCTAGACTGCGAAGGTGAAACACTCATTACTCAGGCTAATCTAAATAATACGATTGGTGTGCCTCTTACCCTTTTGCAGATAAATGAAAGTCATAAATATGCAGTGATTGAGATGGGCGCAGACTGTCATGGTGAGATCGAGTTTAGCGCCACTATAACAATGCCTGACGTAGCACTCCTAACAAATGCTAGCGCTGCTCATATTGAAGGGTTTGGAAGTCTTCAAGGAATCGTTCAGGCGAAAGGAGAAATAATTGACCCAACTCCCGAAGGTGCCAGCATCATTCTCAATGCCGATGACCCTTATGTAGATCAATGGATACAGAGAGCGGGCAATCGAAATGTGCTTTTATTTAGCGAAGGGACTTCAAGTGCTGATTGCTATGCCAAAAACATTGAAGTCGCTGAAAAGGGGGATACCAGTTTTGTTTTGCATACTCCTCAAGGTGAGGAACGAATTGGTTTAAAAGTTTTGGGCCGACACAATGTAATAAACGCCACGGCCGCGGCACTTGCCGCACAAACAAGTGGCGCAAGTCTAGCCTCGATTAAAAAAGGTCTTGAGTCTCTTGATCCAGTTCGGCACCGACTTAATCCTATTGTTGGTTTGCGAGATTGCTGTGTTGTTGATGATACCTATAACGCTAGTCCAAATTCCTTTAAGGCTGCAATTGACGTGTTGATTTCTTTCCCGGAGAAAAAAGTCTTAGTAGTCGGAGACATGAAAGAGCTAGGAACTGAGGCTGAAGACTCTCATCGACAAGTTGGAGCCTACGCTGCTGATGCGGGTGTCGAAGATCTTTGGGCAGTTGGTGAGTTAAGTAAACATACAGCCGAAGGCTTTGGGCCCAATAGCAAACTTTTTGATTCCATGCAGGAATTAATTTCTGCATGTAAATCTGTGGCAGATCATGACGTAGTGTTTTTGATAAAAGGATCTCGAGGAGCGCACATGGAAGAAGTGGTTGTGGAATTAACAGCAGGTGGGGGCGACTAATGTTAGTTTGGCTATCAGATTACCTAATGCAATACGATAACAATTTTGCAGTGCTGCAATACATAACTGTGCGTGGGATTTTTAGTGTGCTCACTGCCTTATTTGTTTCATTGATTATTGGTCCCTATATGATTCGTCGATTGAACTACCACCAGATCGGCCAGGTAGTTCGTGATGATGGCCCGGAGACTCATTTTAGTAAAGCGGGCACGCCAACAATGGGTGGCGCGCTTATCTTAGTTAGTATTGCCGCGAGTACTTTGCTTTGGTCGGACTTAGCTAATCACTACGTTTGGATTGTTCTATTAGTAACTATGTTGTTCGGTGCAGTTGGTTGGGTTGATGATTACCGCAAAGTTTTCGAGCAAGATTCCGCCGGACTACCTGCTAGATGGAAACTTTTTTGGCAGACAATTATTGGTCTTACTGCCGCTATCGTACTTTATTACACCGCAATTAGTCCGATTGAAATTGAATACATTATTCCGTTTTTTAAAGACGTGGCAATCAATTTGGGAGTTCTATACGTCGTAATTAGCGCCTTTGTCATAGTTGGTTTTAGTAACGCGGTAAATCTTACGGATGGATTAGATGGCTTAGCCATTCTGCCAACTGTAATGGTGGGCGGGGCATTGGGCATAATCGCTTATCTAGCCGGGCACGCGGAATTTTCTGCCTACCTAAATATTCCTACTGTTTCGGGTTCGGGAGAAGTTGTAATTTTTGCTGGTGCATTGGTTGGTGCTGGTATGGGGTTTCTATGGTTTAACACTTACCCCGCACAGATTTTTATGGGCGATATAGGGGCTTTAGCTTTAGGTGCTGCTCTGGGAGTAATGGCTATTGTTTCGCGCCACGAAATTGTACTGTTCATTATGGGTGGCGTTTTTGTGATGGAGACCGCCTCGGTAATTTTGCAGGTTGCATCGTTTAAGTTAACCGGCAAACGAATTTTCCGAATGGCTCCTCTGCATCATCATTTTGAATTAAAAGGATGGCCTGAGCCACGCGTAATTGTGCGGTTCTGGATTATCACCGTCATGTTAGTTCTGTTTGGATTGGCAACTTTAAAACTGCGCTAATGACTGACAGGTTGCGAAAGACATAGTGTCAACAAGTGAAACTGTAATTATAGGACTAGGGGAAACGGGCTTATCGGTTGCGAAGCATTTAGCTGCACGCAAGCAGAGTTTTAAAGTGATTGATAGCCGTGAACATCCACCGGCATTGGAGACGCTAAAACAATTAATGCCTGAGATTGCAATTGAAGTAGGTGAACTAAACCAAAAAACAATAATAGAAGCGAGTGAACTAGTGGTTAGCCCAGGATTAAGTATAAAAACCCCGGAGATTGCAGCAGCAGCAGAACAAGGAATTCCCATAACAGGTGATATCGACATTTTTTCAAAATCCGTATCGAAGCCAATAATTGCGGTGACTGGTTCTAATGGTAAAAGCACCGTAGTAGCCATCCTGGCGGGGATTTTATCTAAAGCGGGCATGAATTTCGGACTTGGTGGGAATTTAGATGGAGCAAACTTTAAACCAGCCTTGGACTTATTGGAGGAGGAAGAGAAGGATTTTTACATCTTAGAGCTTTCTAGTTTTCAACTAGAGACAACTGAGAAGCTTTGCGCCGAGGTTGCTGTTATTTTGAATCTTAGCGCCGACCACATGGATCGTTATGAAAGTTTGGATGAATACCACAAGGCGAAGCTAAAGATTTTTAATGGCTGTAAAAATTTAGTAATTAATCGAGATGATGTTTATTCCTATCCGGTGACTGAACTAAATGTGCCTATATGGGATTTTGGATTCAGTCGTCCTGGAGTAAATGGTCTTGGTTTGTTGGAAGAAGATGGCGATCAATATCTGGCATTTCAATTTGAAAAAATTATTTCAGTTAATGAGTTAAATATTTTTGGTCAGCACAATATTTCAAACGTTTTAGCTGCTGTCGGTTTGGCGTTAGCTATTGGGATTGATTTGAATATTATTCGCGCAGCAATCAAGAAATTTAAAGGATTGCCTCATCGTTGCGAATGGGTTGCAAGTGTTTCTGGTATTGATTTTTATAATGATTCGAAAGGAACCAATGTCGGCGCCACTATGGCAGCAGTAGAAGGATTAGGACAGCACATCGATGGCCACATTATTTTAATTGCAGGTGGAGTCGGGAAAGGAGCTGAGTTTCGCTCCTTGGTACCAGTGATTAATCGTTGGGGGAAAGAAGTAATTTTAATTGGCCAGGACGCGGTAGAGATGGCGTCCAATTTTGATAAAGACATCAATACTTATTTTGCAACTGATATGGAAGATGCAGTGACTACTGCTTTTGAGCATGGAGCTGCGGGAGATGCTGTTTTATTGTCACCGGCCTGCGCAAGTTTTGACATGTTTGATAATTTTCAACATCGTGGACATTCGTTTATTAAATCAGTGGAGAAGTTACGTTGAGCGTAAGTCGTGTAACCATACCTATGCAAAGTGGAACTTCTATAGGAACTCACTTTAATTCAGTTTTGTTAGTAACTAGTTTGTTGCTAGCGGTGGGGTTACTTATGATGACTTCTGCATCTGTAGAAATTGCTAATAGTCAATTCAACGATCCGCTCTACTATTTTAAACGTCAGGGAATCTTCGCGTTAATGGGTTTGTCTGTAATGGTGACCACGCTGTATATACCAATTGCTATATGGAAAAGGTCTAGCTGGTTTTTACTCATAGGATCATTTGCTTTGTTGTTGTTAGTGCTAGTGCCGGGAGTAGGTAAAGTTGTAAACGGCAGTGCTAGGTGGATCGATTTGGGCATATTTAATTTGCAGCCGTCTGAACTCGCAAAAATATTTATAGTTATTTATTTGGCAGCCTATCTGGAGCGGCACTTGGATGAAGTGCGAGAGAAATGGTCCGGCTTTCTCAAACCGTTACTAGCAATTGGCGGAGCATCTATTCTGTTGCAACTCGAACCAGATCATGGCGCTCTAGTAATTTTGATGCTTACGGGTTTCTGTATGATCTTTCTTGCTGGTGCAAAGCTCCACCGGTTTATCGTTATGTTCGTTCTATGCGGCGGTGCGGCAACCTATTTAGCACTAACAAAACCATATGTGATTGTTCGTTTTTCTTCTTATTTAAATCCCTGGGCGGCGGAAAATATTAACAACGGAGGTTATCAACTAACTCAAGCGTTAATCGCGTTTGGTCGTGGGGAATGGTTTGGAGTAGGTTTAGGTAACAGTATCCAAAAGCTTTATTTCCTTCCTGAAGCCCATAACGATTTTGTGCTTGCTATTATTGGTGAAGAGCTGGGTTTGCTTGGTGTTTCTCTGGTGGTCGTTCTTTTCTGTTTATTGGTTTATTTGGCTTTCGCAATTGGTAAGGCTGCAGAAAAGAAGGGTACTTTATTCGCAGCATTTTTTGCCTACGGCTTAGGATTGCTCTTTGCTGGTCAGGCGTTGATCAATATTGGCGTGAATACAGGCTTATTGCCAACCAAAGGATTAACCCTGCCATTCATCAGTCAGGGGGGAGCAAGTTTAATCGTTAGCTGTTTCATGATCGCTTTGTTGGTGCGCATCCAATACGAAACCGAATGTTTTGATAATGAGCGAGTCAAAGTGGAGGAAAGTAGTTGAATTGGAAACTGGGCGAGTGCATAGAAGTATAAGTGATGAATGGAAAACAGGTAACAGTTCTTATTATGGCTGCGGGGACTGGAGGACATGTCTTTCCAGCTTTGGCGATTGCGCGACAATTAAAGAACAACTCAGTAAATGTAGAGTGGTTAGGAACTCCGCAAGGTATGGAAAATAATTTAGTAGCAGCGACTGATATAATTTTGCATAGGGTATCTGCTAAAGGTTTAAGAGGAACTGGCGTTTTACGTTGGCTTTCAGCTCCTATCATGTTGTCAATTGCATTTTTCCAGTCCTTGAAAGTCATCAAAAAAGTCAAACCAAATTGTGTTTTGGGAATGGGGGGATTTGTTTGTGGGCCGGCGGGAATTGCAGCGAAGCTTTTAGGAAAGCCATTACTTATCCATGAACAAAATGCAGTTCCTGGGTTAACCAATAAGTGGTTGTCGGGATTTTCTAGAAAAGTATTTGAAGCTTTTCCAAATACATTTGGTAATAAAGTAGGTGCAATTTATACAGGCAATCCATTACGCAACGAAATTTTATCGGTCTCGAATTTCGATGTGTCGTTGTCTAAAGAATCGAACTTTAATCTACTGATTGTTGGTGGATCTCAGGGATCAGCAGCGATAAATAAAGAAATTCCAAAACTCGCAGTAAATTGGTCGAGCACAGTAAACCTGAGCATCAGGCATCAAACTGGCAGTGCCAACTTACAAGAAACACTACTACATTATGAAAAGTTGGGTTTACAAGTTGGCAAAAATATAGTGGTTGAGCCTTTTATAAACGAAATGGCAGAAGCTTATAACTGGGCAGATATAATTATTTGCAGATCCGGAGCAAGTACAGTAAGTGAACTTGCCGCCGTAGGCTTGCCTTCAATACTTGTGCCGTATCCTCATCACAAGGATCAGCAGCAGTTACTTAATGCAAAATGGCTAGCGGAAAGTGGAGGCGCTTCAGTTATCGAGGAGAAAGATTTCTCTGCAAAAACTGTACTTCAAATACTTATGAGTTTAAGCGAAGACAAGGTCCAATTAGCTGAGTTGAGTGGAAAAGTTAGAAAGCTGTCAATACCGAATGCCGACGAAATAATTGCCCGGCATTGTTTGGAGGTAGCCAATGGCTAGCGACGACCAGATGTACCAGATTCCTGAGATGCGACGGATAAATACCTTGCACTTTATTGGTATTGGTGGAGCGGGTATGTGTGGTATTGCCGAAGTGATGCTAAATCAAGGGTACAAAATTACTGGATCAGATATTCAAAAGTCTTCAAACACCGAAAGATTAAAGTCATTGGGTGCGCGAATTTATCTAGATCATGACTCCAAGAACATAAATAATGCTGATGTTGTTGTTTATTCCAGTGCCATTGATAAAAAGAATCCAGAAATTGCGGCGGCAATTAATCAGTCTAAACCGCTTATTGCTCGTGCTGAAATGTTGGCTGAGTTGATGCGCTACCGTCATAGCATTGCGATCGCTGGAACACATGGGAAAACAACAACGACAAGTATTGTTGCATCGGTGCTCGCCGCGGGAGGCCTCGATCCAACTTTTGTTATTGGCGGTTTGCTCAATAGCGCTGGTACAAATGCACAGCTGGGTCAAAGTCGCTATTTAGTAGCTGAAGCTGATGAGAGTGATGCTTCTTTTATGCATCTCCAGCCTATGGTGGCAGTTGTCACAAATATTGAGGCTGACCACATGAATACTTATGACGGAGATTTTGAAAATTTAAAACGATGCTTTATAGAGTTTTTGCATAATCTGCCTTTTTATGGTTTGGCAGTGCTGTGTATTGATGATGCAGTAGTTCGAGAAATACTCCCTCAGGTATCCAGGCCAAAACTAACGTATGGATTTTCAAAAACAGCAGATTATCGCATCTCTAACCTAAAGCAGTGTAAGCAAACTACAGAGTTTGAAATCAATCGTCCCGGTAAAAAGAAACCGCTGAAGATTAAATTAAACATGCCGGGGAAACACAATGCACTGAATGCGACGGCAGCTGTTGCCATAGCAACTGATGAGAATATTAGTGATAGAGATATTAAGGCTGGGATTCAGAGTTTTTCTGGAGTTGGCAGGCGCTTTGATATCCGAGGTGAATTTAATGTGGGTGATGGCAATGCAATGCTGATTGACGATTACGGACATCATCCAACAGAGGTTGCAGCGACAGTTAAAGCACTTAGAGATGGTTGGCCTAAAAACCGATTGGTGATGGTCTATCAACCTCATCGTTACAGTCGAACAAAAGATTTGTATGAAGATTTTGTCGATGTCTTGTCAGGCGTGGATGTTTTATTGTTGCTTGAAGTTTATTCAGCCGGCGAGAAAAAAATAGCTGGTGCCGATTCTAGAAGCTTGTGCCGCAGTATTCGATTAAGAGGTAAAGTCGATCCGGTTTATGTGCGCAAAGTAGAGGAAGTTCACGAAGTTTTAAAGGGCCAGGTGAGGGGTGGAGATATTGTTTTGACGCAGGGCGCTGGCAGCGTTGGAGCACTTGCTAAAGAAATCGCTCAAAAAGGTCTAAGGTAGACTAATTTATTGATTTTAATAGAAGAAATTGGACAAATTAGTCAAGAAAAACACTAATGAAACCGATAAATAAAGAGAAAATACTCGCGAAATTGGGGCATGTGGTGGTGCTAAAAGGGGGTGCTTCGGCTGAGCGAGAAATATCTCTAATTAGCGGCTCTGCCGTATTCAATGGATTGCAAAAATTAGGCGTAAACGCCTCAATGATCGATGTAGGAAATGACATTATAGACCAATTGCGTGAAGCTAAACCGGACCTTGTTGTGATCATGTTGCACGGTAAAGATGGGGAAGATGGAGTCATTCAAGGAATGTTGGAAATGATGCAATTGCCTTATACAGGAAGTGGGGTATTAGCTTCAGCAATTGCAATGGATAAAGTTAAAAGTAAGTTAATTTGGCGAAGATTGGGATTGAACACAGCGGATTTTGAGTTCATCAATGCAGATTCAAATTGGAATCAGCTGATCGAAAAGTTTGGCAGGGTAGTAGTAAAACCAGTAAGCGGGGGTTCAAGTTTAGGTATTGCAATTGTAGATAACGCAGACGATTTACAACAAAAATACAGTGAAGCTCTTGCTTTTGATTCTGATGTTATCGCAGAGAAATTTATAAGTGGTACTGAGTATTCAACAGGCGTGTTGGGTGACGAAATATTTCCTACCGTACAATTAGAAACGCCAAGAGACTTTTTTGATTATGAGGCGAAATATGAAGATGAGAATACACGATTTATTTGCCCGCCAGAATTATCAGAGGATAAATTGCAAGAGCTGGAGTCCTTAATAAAGGACGCCTATGACAGTTTGGGCTGCACCGGTTTAGCAAGAATCGATGTGATGCAAGAAGGGGATGGTGACTTTTATTTGCTCGAGCTAAACACCATACCTGGGATGACTGAACACAGTTTCGTGCCGATGGCAGCGAAACAAGTTGGCATAACTTTCGACGAACTGATTCTTCGTATTTTGGATTACGAAACGGAAAGATTGGGCATATGAGACCAGATCCAAGTGACATTGCTGCCAGAAGAATGCGGAATACACGTCCACGGTATAGTTCTAGTGCACAGCCACTTAAACCTGGGAGTGGCAAGAAGCTGACGCTAGTTATTTTGGCTCTGCTAACGATAGCTAGTTTAATTCTCGTGATCCAAAACAGAGATGGTATCGGGCAGTACATTAATCGACCAATCTCAAAAGTGAAGATGGATAAGCAGTGGCAACAAGTTACAGAACAGGAAATTGCGCAGATGATTGCCGGATATATGGGAACAGGATTTTTCTATTTCGATGTAACCGGAGCAAAAGAAATATTAGAGCAACATGCCTGGATTAAGGAAGCATCAATTAAAAGAATTTGGCCGGATAGTTTGTTGTTAAGAATAACAGAGCAAGTCGCTATTGCACTTTGGGATGAGGATAAGCTTTTAACCCAGTACGGTGAAATCATTCAGCCAGAAAATGCTCGAGAATTGAATGGGCTACCGATTTTGTCGGGGCCAATTGATAGCCAGATTGAAGTAATGGAACAGTTTCAATTAATGAGCAAACTGCTGTTTTCTTCCGGGCTACGGTTAAGCGGATTAACTCTTAGCCAAAGAGGGAGCTGGAATTTAACTTTAAATGACTCAATGCAAGTTGCTGTTGGCAGAGAGCAAGTGAGCGAACGCTTGCAACGCTTTATAGAATTTTATGAAGGTCAGCCTGCTGCACAGACAGCAGGCTTTAGTTCAGTAGATTTGCGCTATAACAATGGCATAGCAGTCGAAAGTTCTCACGAAGAGCGCGCAGAGGTGGCGGTCAGGTAATGCATTTAAAGAGTGAAAAAATCGATCTTCGAAAGCAGTTACTACTTGGAGACCATGGGTAATGAACGTAACAGTCGACGAAAACGTGATTGTTGGTTTGGACATTGGCACTTCCAAGGTAGTTGCAATCGTCGGTGAAATAAATGAAGGCGGTGGTCTCGATATTGTCGGTATAGGGAGCCATCGATCACGCGGACTGAAAAAGGGCACAGTGGTGAATATTGAATCCACTATGGAATCGATTCAGCGTGCGATCGAAGAGGCAGAGTTAATGGCAGGTTGCCAGATACATTCTGTTTATGCCGGCATTGCCGGGAGTCACATAAGGAGTATGAATTCGCATGGCATTGTGGCGATTCGTGATGGTGAAGTTATGAAACCGGATATAGAAAGAGTCATCGATGCCGCACAAGCAGTTGCGATTCCTGCCGATCAAAAGGTGCTGCATATCCTGCCTCAAGAATACATTATTGATTCACAGGAAGGCGTGAAGGAGCCGCTTGGTATGTCTGGTGTGCGGCTGGAAGCTAAGGTGCATTTGGTAACTTGCGCCATAAACGCAGTTCAAAACATCGAAAAGTGTATTAGGCGATGTGGTCTTGAGACCGATGAAATTATTCTTGAACAATTAGCATCCAGCTACTCGGTACTGACGGAAGATGAGAAAGAACTCGGTGTTTGTTTAGTAGATATTGGTGGTGGCACGACTGACATCGCAATCTTTACTGACGGTGCTATTCGTCACACAGGTGTGATTCCAATTGCTGGAGATCAAGTTACTAACGATATTGCTATGGCTTTAAGAACGCCTACCGAAAATGCAGACGAAATAAAAATCAAGTACGCCTGCGCGTTAACCCAATTAGCAAGTCCAAATGAAAATATAAAAGTACCTAGTGTTGGTGATCGTCCACCGAGAGAACTTTCGCGCCAAGCTTTGGCAGAAGTAGTTGAACCAAGATATGACGAACTTTTTACTCTGGTTCAAGCAGAACTGCAGAGAAGTGGATTCGAAAATCTATTGGCAGCTGGGGTCGTGTTAACCGGTGGTACCAGTAAGATGGAAGGTGTAGTCGATTTAGCAGAAGAAATTTTCCATGCGCCAGTGAGAATTGGGGCCCCATACAATACTAACGGATTAGCCGATATCGTGAGAAATCCAATTTATTCAACTGGAGTTGGATTACTTCTTTATGGGCTTAAACAGCTCCAGGAACGAGAAGGAACGGATTCTGGACGCGAACCGCAAATTCAAATTGTGGACAAGGTTAAGAATTGGTTTCAGGGGCATTTTTAACAGTTACAAGTTATACAGATTCAGAACTTTTTAATAACGAGGGGGCTATATGTTTGAGTTAGTCGAAAACATACCGCAAAACGCTGTGATTAAAGTCATTGGTGTAGGTGGTGGCGGCGGAAATGCTGTTCACCACATGATTAGCAATCAGGTTGATGGGGTGGAATTTATTTGTGCAAATACGGATGCGCAAGCACTTGACAATCTTAAAGCAAAAACCATTCTACAAATGGGTAGCAATATCACCAAAGGATTAGGTGCAGGTGCGGACCCCGATATTGGCAGGCAGGCTGCATTGGAAGATCGAGATGAAATCGCTGAGATTTTGTCCGGCGCGGACATGGTTTTTATCACTGCAGGCATGGGGGGAGGTACCGGAACGGGTGCTGCACCAATTGTTGCAGAAGTTGCTAGAGAAATGGGAATACTCACGGTTGCAATCGTAACTAGACCGTTTCCATTTGAAGGCAAGAAGCGATCTTCAGTCGCTGAGCAAGGAATCCATCAACTGACTGAAAGCGTAGATTCCTTAATTACGATTCCAAATGAGAAATTATTAGACGTGCTCGGCAAAGAAGCATCGTTGTTGGAAGCATTTAAAGCGGCGAACGATGTTTTATTAGGAGCGGTAAAAGGTATCGCAGATCTCATTATGCATCCTGGCATGATTAACGTGGATTTTGCCGATGTTAAGACTGTTATGTCAGAAATGGGAATGGCAATGATGGGAACTGGAACTGCGACTGGTGTCGACCGAGCTAGAGAAGCCGCTGAATCTGCTATACGTTCTCCACTGCTGGAGGATGTTAACTTGCAAGGAGCGCGTGGAATTTTGGTGAATATTACTGCTGGGGAAAACCTGTCTCTAGGTGAATTTTCCGAAGTAGGAGACGCAGTGGAAGAATTTGCATCCGAAGATGCGACAGTAGTCGTAGGTACTGTGATAGATCCAAACCTGGATGAGGAAATGCACGTTACTGTTGTAGCGACTGGATTAGGTTCACAGCATGAGAGGCCCACGAAGGTTGTGGATAATACTGGCAATGAAAATGAAACTGACTATCGTCAATTGGATACGCCAGCAGTTATGAGAAATGGCCAGGGGGCAGAACGATCACCAGTAGTGGCTCAGGCAGTTGGTGCTGAAACTGATATCGATTATCTGGATATACCAGCTTTCTTGCGTAGACAGGCAGATTAAAGGAACGAAAAGAGTTTTTGCTTGTCTGCCTAACATAAATGAAAAAATCAGTATTGCGGGTAAACGCTATAACTTCATAAGAAAAATTTCTAAGAAATAAGAAGCAGACACAGGAGAAATCCGAAGGAGCACGCACATTTGGCAACAGTTTAATCCTTCGGGAGAACACATATATTGGGATTTGCAGCCATTTTTGGTACTATGCCGCCAATTTTGCAACATTTGAGCAAAGAGTGGTGTCTGCGAGCAATTTCAATTGCACCGGTCTGTTGATGGCGAACGGCAAATCTGACTAATAATCAAACTATAGATTAGAAAAAGAGCACCGTTATAACAGCAGTAGAACAGGGCGAACATGATGTTGCGCTATTATAATAGCTGGAACAAAAGGGTATAGGGATATTATCCTGCAGTAACACAAATAAAGGCCTTTTACACTCAATGTTAAAGCAACGAACGCTTAAAAATGTAATTCGCGCAACTGGCGTTGGCTTGCACACCGGAGAAAAAGTATACCTGACTCTCCGTCCGGCTCCTGTGAATACCGGTATTATTTTTACTCGGGTTGATCTTGATCCTGCGATCCAAATTGAGGCACGTGCTGCAAACGTTGGTGATACCACGCTTTCAACAACCCTGGCTAAAGATGGCGTTCGAATATCAACTATCGAACATTTAATGTCAGCCATGTCAGGATTAGGCATCGACAATTGCTACGTCGATGTTAGCGCTCCTGAAGTACCAATAATGGATGGCAGTGCCGGTCCATTTGTTTTTCTGATTCAGTCCGCTGGAATAGAAGAACAACCTGAATTAAAGAAATTCATAAAGATTAAACGCCCCATTAAGTTGGAGCAGGACGACAAATCCGTAAGTCTTGAGCCATTCGATGGCTTTAAGGTTAGTTACACACTTTTGTATGATCATCCTGTGTATAAGAAGTACACGAAGAGTGCCTCCATAGACTTTTCCAGCACTTCATTTGTGAAGGAAGTAAGCCGAGCTCGCACTTTTGGATTCATGCACGAATTTGAAGAACTAAGGAACAGAAATTTAGCACTTGGGGCAAGCATGGATAATGCTATCGCAGTAGGTGACTATAAAGTCCTTAATGAAGATGGTTTGCGTTACGAAGACGAGTTCGTGAAGCACAAAATCCTTGATTCTATTGGAGATTTATATCTTTTAGGTAACAGCCTTATCGGCGAATTTAAGGGACATAAATCTGGACATGCTCTCAATAATGCTTTATTAAGAATGCTCGAAGTTAATGAAGACGCTTGGGAAATTGTCAGTTTCGATAACGAGACAATCGTTCCTATTTCCTACATGAAACCAGTGTTAGCGGCTTAATCCGTTACACTTTCCTAACTGGCTGATCTACAAGGATAAAATTAGTTAGGCGTTGGAGTTTCTGCAAAACCCCAAGTGTATTAACAGGGTGTCAGAGAAACGCTTAATAAATGAAGTTAATTCTTGTTGATGAACGTCACGGTCAAACTAAGACTATTGTCCTTAAAGGTTGGCTAAAATGCCTGCTTACCGCAGTTCTAGTTGTTGCGCCCGTGGCATTAGGCTTTTTTGGTTACCAGATTGCAGTTTCCCAGAATGAGCGCATTTTCACAGTAGAAACAGCCCAGAGCTGGGATCGCCAAATAAAGGTTCAGGCTGAACAGCTCGAGGCAATAAAAGAAGAATCAGAGCAGCAATTAGAAGCACTGACTCTTCGTTTAGCTATGTTGCAAGCACGCTTGATGCGCCTCGATGCAGTTGGAGAAAGAATTACCACCATTGCTAATTTAGATAGTGGTGAATTTGACTTCAGTCAACCGGTAGCTATTGGCGGTCCAGGTAATGGGCAATCCGAAGCCTATACTACTGCCGGGTTGATTAGCGATGTTGAGCAATTGGAAAGTCAACTAGAAGATAGAACCCAGCAATTAGAAATTATCGAAGGGCTGATGGCTGACCGCAAGATCCAATCTGATGTTTTTATTGCAGGTCGCCCGCTTGAACGCGGATGGATTGCTTCCCGATTTGGGCAACGACCTGATCCATTTACCGGAAGATTAGCCTTTCACGCCGGGGTTGATTTCACCACAGGTCAATCCGGAGCAGAAATCAATACCGTGGCAGCAGGTGTAGTAACTTGGTCTGGGCCCCGCTCTGGTTATGGACTAATGGTGGAAGTAAATCATAGTAATGGATTTACTACCCGCTATTCTCACGCTGAAAAGCTCTTTGTTGAAGTCGGAGATATTGTTAAAAAAGGGCAAAATATTGCCCTAGTTGGTTCGACCGGAAGATCTACCGGCCCCCATGTTCATTTCGAAGTTTATAAGAACGGTAGAGTTGTTGATCCTGCTGCCTATATCCATCGCACTGCTAGATAATATCCTCTCTATTTAATTTTTTACTCCCTGGTCGACAGGTTCAGTACCTTGACCCGTTTTGATCATTCAAATACATGAATTTGCTAAAATAGACTCCATGAACTTACTTAATAAAATATTTGGTAGCAGTAATACTAGAAAGCTAAAGAAGATGAATCGCTTGGTTGCGGTCATCAATAATATGGAAGGAAGCTTTGAGAAGCTTTCCAATGATGAGCTGAAAGAGAAAACTGTCGAATTTAAAAGTCGTGTCGAAGCGGGGGAAGCATTAGAGACTATTCTCCCTGAGGCTTTTGCCGCTGTCCGCGAGGCTTCGAAACGAACTATCGGGCTACGTCACTTCGACGTGCAAATGATTGGAGGCATGGTTCTCCATCAGGGCAATATTTCTGAAATGCGCACCGGTGAAGGTAAAACGCTTGTAGCAACCCTTCCTGCATACCTTAATGGTTTGTCAGGTAAAGGAGTACACATCGTTACAGTTAATGAATATCTTGCTCACCGAGATGCCAACTGGATGCGTCCTATTTATGAAATGTTAGGTTTTTCCGTTGGTGTAATTAAATCTGGGCAAACACCTGATGAGAAAAAGGCTGGTTACGAATCGGATATCACCTATGGCACGAATAACGAATTCGGCTTCGACTACCTGCGGGATAATATGGCTTTTCGTCTCGATCAGAAGATGCAACAGGAATTGAACTTTGCCATCGTCGACGAAGTAGATTCAATTCTTATCGATGAGGCAAGAACGCCACTAATTATTTCAGGCGCAGCCGAAGACAGCTCAAAGCTTTATGTAGCCATCAACAAACTTATTCCTCGCTTGGAAAAAGGTGTCAAAGCCGAAAAATCTAAGATGGAAATGATGGATAAGAATTATGTTCCTGAGGACACCGGCCATTTCACTGTCGATGAAAAGAGTAGGCAAGTTGAATTAACGGAGTCAGGTCATGAATTTGTCGAAGATCTATTAATTAAACAGAAATTGCTGGGAGAAGGTCAGTCGCTATATGCGGCAACTAATTTAGGACTGCTGCATCATGTCCATGCCGGTTTGAAAGCTCACCACCTGTTCAATAAGGATATCGAATACATTGTTCAGAACAGGCAAATTATTCTTATCGATGAACATACCGGTCGTACTATGGAAGGACGGCGCCTCTCTGATGGGTTGCATCAGGCATTGGAAGCAAAAGAAAATGTCGAGATTCAAAGTGAAAGCCAAACCATGGCTTCGACTACCTTCCAGAACTATTTTCGAATTTACAATAAGCTGGCAGGAATGACCGGAAC
>MDTE01186463.1_pt1 | contig 16964 bp, 9 predicted proteins | sample 811231 | NCBI WGS metagenome assembly MDTE01 (sample SAMN05326651, study PRJNA326480) | marine metagenome | isolation source: seawater | place: Indian Ocean: Red Sea | collected 2010
CACCGCGTCCACCACCGCGTCCACCACCGCGCCCACCACCGCGTCCACCACCGCGCCCACCACCGCGTCCACCACCGCGCCCACCACCGCGCCCACCGAACTGCGCTCTCGCCCCGTCGTCGCCTCTGAACGACGCCGGATCGTATCCCGGGAACAACCTGACGGCGCACTTTCTGTACGAAAAATCCTCCATCGTGTTATCCTCGCGCACGATCATGAAACACCGCGTCCCGTGCGCCGGATGTTTACGAATCTGAAAATTTCGTATCCCACACCCGATCTTCTTCTCCGCCTCCTCGTGCCCGAGTCGCAACAACGCCTCCGTCGTCCGCGCCTCGTACTCGTTCATGTTTTGATCCAGCGTCAACTCGTTCCTCAACCGTCCAAAGTACTCCATGATCGCGTCACCGCTCGCGAACGTCATCGGTCCGAGCGTCACCGGTTTTCCCGTCGGCTTGGCGCGCTTGGCGTCGTCGTCGTCGTCGTCGTCGTCGTCGCGAGGTCGCTTTTCCGCGCCCACCGATTTTTCCGCGAGCGGCGGCGGCGGCGGCGCGTCGTCGTCGTCGCGCGCGGGCGTCTCCTCGATGGACGGCGGCGCGGTCGACGGCGGCGCGGTCGCGAGTTCGGTCGTCGCGTCGTCCGCGCTCGTCATCGCGAAGACGGAGACGCGCGCGAGGGAATGTGAGGACCGAGGGTCGGGACTCGAGAGTCAACGCTCGAGGCGGCGACGCGACGAGAGAGAGAGAGAGAGAGAGGAGAAAACGACCGCGACGGAACGTGGGATGGGACGGGGAAAGGCGGAAACGAGATGGAAAAAATAATGTGTGTGGTGTACAAATCGTCGACGCGCGACGGCGGTGGGGAGACGGGAAGACGGGGAGACGACGACGGTCACGCGCGGCGCGCCGGTTCGGCGGCGTACGAGCGCGCGCGACCGGAGAGTCCGCGAGCGGCGTCGAGTGGGGCGTCGGTGATGGCGCCGGTGTCTTCATCGCGTTTCGGACCCGGTTGGAGACCGGTGTAGGTGCGCTTGGTGATGAGGTATTCGGCGCCGGAGGCGGCGACGGCGCCGGAGGCGCCGGAGGCGCGCAGCGAGAGCGAGCCCTCGGCGCGTCTCGCGAGTTCGGTTCCGGTGAGCGCGTCGCCGTTCTCGACGGTGTCGTGGGAATTGATCGTTCTTGATGATCTGTGCGTGCCGGATATGAGGCTGTATTCGGGCTCGTCGTCGTCGTCGTCGTCGGGCGCTTCGTCTCCCGGCGACGGAACCGAGGCGAAATCGAGTTTGACTTCGCCCATCCACATCTTGCCGGACGTGAACGCTATCGACGCCTCGTACGGGGTGATGATGGGTTGCATGTAGTCTCTTCCGTCCATGAGGGCGGTCAACTCGCAACTCACCATGACGAAGACTTCGATTTCTGGAAAATTGGCCAACTTTTGAGGGTTGGGTCTTCCCGCCACGACGGTGTAACTCTTTCGTCCACTCTTCGCGATGAGCTGGCGCAAGTTGGCGATGACGTCGCGATACCCCGCGACGCCCAACGTTCCGGCGAGAATGCCCACGACTCGCGCCTCTTTCGCCTTGGCAATCGCGAAGCGTCTGCGTTTCAACGCGCGCGCCGCCTCGCTCGCGCCCTCCGCCTCCGTTCGCACCTCCTCGTCGACCGAAGGATCATACTGCGCCAAACCACCGAATCGCTCGGCGCAATCGCTCAAAACTAACATCGCGTGCGTCATCGACGGACCCGCACCGCCGATCCACACGTACGCGCACTCTTCCCTGGCGACGCCCGTCGGCGGCGCGAAACGCGACGCGCCGACGCGCGCGCGCCCGTCGTCCACGACCCCAGCCTCCACGCCCGCATCCCGTCTCGGAACGACCTCCACCTCCACCCCCTCGGCCACGATCACGTCCACGCCTCCGCTCCCCCTTTCCTTCGCCACCGATCGTCTCGCGGCGTCCAACGCCCAAAAGTACTCTTGGTCCGCCACCGCCACCACCGCTCGCGGTCGTCCCTCCCCCTCGATCGCCCCCAATCGCGTCGCGTGCGCGCGAATCGCCCTCACGCATCGCTCGACGTCCATCGCTCGCCTGTCGAAGACCAATCTCGCCGGCGTTCGACTCGTCGGCGAACAACACGCCCGACCAAAGTGCACGATGGCGTCGGCGTCTCGATGCGCCGCCGCCACCTCGTCCACGCAGCACGCACCGAACGTCGTGTCCGCGAGCACGAACACCTCGCGCTCGACCGCGGACTCGCCTCCGGGATCGTCGCGCGCGAGCGCGCGACGCAGCGTCGTCGCCAGACGCGCGGCGTCGGGGAGTTTGTCGTCGGGAAGTTGGAGCGCGATTCGTCGTCGGTCGCCTCGACGAATCCATCGCGCGGTGCGTTCGACGTCGTACGCGAGGGCAAAGTCGTCGTCGCTCGCGACGGAGGTCGACATGAAGTCGCGCGACGCGTCGCGAGGCGACGAGTGGTGTGTACGCGGGGTGACTCGCGAGGGGCGACGGCGCGGTTGGCTACCGATACGTGAATGAATGAATGAATGAATGCGCGAGGGCGGGTGGGAGAGCTCTAAATGGGAGAATTGGGAGAATTGTCTTCGTCTTCGTCTTCGTCGTCGTCGTCGTGACCGTCGTCGAGGGTGACGACGGATGATTTCGGACCGTCGAGCGACGCCGGGAGTCGCTCGGCGACGACGCGAAGGACGAGCGTGACCGAGGCGATGAAGGCGAACGGGAGAAACTGGTGCATCGGTGCGTCGCGCAGTCGCATGGCGCCGGCGAAAACCCAACCGCAGATGACCGGGGAGACGATGCGCGCGAAGGCGGAGGTGGTGCCGGAAATGCCGTTGACTCTCGCCTTGACGGCGTCGTCGCACGAATTGTTCACGACGATGGTCACCGATACGAAACCTATGCCCAGAGCGCAAATTTTCGTACACTGCGACATCAACGCGACGGTCCAGAGCATCGTCTCGTTCGGCATGATGGATGCGAAAGGCGCGAGCATGGAAATCCCGGCGAAGAGTGAGACGCCGAATCGAAACGCTCTGACAGCGCCGAGAGTGTCGCATATTCTCTTATAGAGAACGAGCTGAAACACGAGCAAGGTGACGCCACCGCAAATCAACAGTACGCCGATGTCTTTTGAAGAAAAGTCACATCCACCGAGCTCTTTCGACGTTTTCAAAAACACGGGTAACATCTCGTCGTATCCAATGGCGATCGCTGCCAATATGGCGTAGCACCCGACAGCGACGGTCGTGTCGGGCGTGAACAAAACTTCTTTCGCCTCTTGGACGTCCTCATCTTTCGCGCTCACCTCTCTATCCGTCCAATCGTCTAATTCTATCTCTATCGCCTGTAACTCCCCGGCGCTCGCCATTTTCACTAAACGTTTCGATTCGCTTCCGCGCGTCGCCATGCCTCTCGCCTCGTGTCTCTTCGCGAACGACGCCGTTTCGGGAAGATAAAAGAATCCCAACACCGCTCCTAATCCCGTCAACGACGCCGCGACGCACATCGGTAAGAGATACGGATACGTCTCGAAAATCGTCCCCCCGAACGTCGCCGGCCATCGCTCCGCCGGCTTTATCAAATACCCTCCCGCCCCGGGAGCCAACGTGCTCGCCAACCCGTACCCGAGCGCCAGCACCCCGAACGCCTCGCTCTGAGCGCTCTTCGTGCACACCTCGCCCAGAAATGTCTTCACGATGGCCGCGTTCCCGTTCAAACACCCGCTCGCGAAGCGTCCGACCGCCGCCTGCGTCAAGCTCTGGCTCGTCCCGAAGATGAACACCGACAGAGTGCTCGCGAACGAGCCCAGAAGCAGCGCCGGTCGTCGCCCGCGTCGGTCCGAGAAGCATCCCCACGCGTAGGCGGAGCACAGCGCGCCGAGCGGCGCGGCGGCGCCGATGATGCCGACGTATAACCCGATGCGCGCTTCGGGAACGCGACCCACGTCACGCACGAGAAAGGGCAACATCGGCCAAATCACGTTTAGATGAAACGCATCGACGACGTTGAGAAGGACGAGAAGCGCCAGGAACGCGGGATGGTGCCGATCCCGCGGCGCGAGCGGCGCGAGAGTCGGCCGCATGGCCTCGCGGCGCCCTCTGAGGGCGTCCCGCGGCTCGAGCGTCGACGCGTCCAGTCTCGAAATCGAGTCTCGAAGTCGCATCGCGTCGCCGGATCGCTCGCGCGTCGCGCACATCCATCAATCATCGTTACATCGTTGCGAATCGCGCGTCGTCATCGTCGTCGAATTCATTCTCACGCGTCGAGTCGGTCGTCGCTCGAACGCGGTGCCCGCTTTCTTCTCTCGTCACACGCGCCCGTACCACACGCACTCCCGCCATCTCGCCTTGCCGCACCCGCGCCGCTGTAACGCCTTCAACACCGCTTTCGGAGGGTCTAATCCGTACTTCACCGCGCGATCCCACCGCTCCAATCGCGTCAAGCCGAGACACGGTCCGTACGCGCTCGTCAGATCGAATCCTCGAAGCGTCGCCTCGTCTCGCGTCGCGTCCTCGTCCTCGTCCTCGTCCTCGTCCTCGTCCTCGCGCTCCATCTCAAACCCACGAGCGCGCGGTTTCCCTCTCGTCCCGTCCGCGTGCACCCCTGCGCGCGCGCACATCCATCCGTCGTCAGTCCATCGGTCGACGCCTCGCGCGCGTGTCGGAAATGACGAGAATTCGACACACACACACGAAAACGAAAACGACGCGCGCGCGCGCGCGCACGCGCCTCGTTTCGCATCGCGCGCGACCCCGATCCCAGATTTCGCGTGTCTGAACGCGTCCGCGATCGTTCGCGGCGTCTTCGCGCGTCCGAGCACCCTCCTCGTCGTCGTCATCCTCGCGCGGTCGAGTGACGACGCGCCACCGACGGGAGTTCGAGGGTTTCGATCGATCGACTCGATCGATCGTTTTTCGCAAACATCGATGTTTTTGAAACCTCGATGCTCGCGCGCGGTCGATCGAGCGCGGTCGATCGAGGGCGGTCGGTCGCCGCGCGCGTCGGTGTCCGGGATTCGCCCCTCCGTTCGGGTCGCACTCGTGTGTGTGGGTAAACAGTGTAAAGATATCCGTGCGCGACGCGATGATGTGACGCAGTAATCCGCGCGTCATCCGCGTCTCGACGGCACTCGAACGCGCGACTCGGACGACTCGGACGACTCGGACGACGCGAACGATGTCGGTGAACGCGACGACGATGCGCGCCGGTGCGGTGTCCCGCGCGCGCGCGGTGACGGGCTCGGTGAAGACGACGCGAGGCGCGACCGCGATCGCGCGCGTAAACGCGGATAAGACGACGGCGGCGGTGACGTCGGCGGTGACGTCGGCGGTGACGCTGACGACGGCGACGGCGGTGCACGCGAGTGAGATCGCGCAGACGGCCGCGGGTGCGGGTCTGGCGATCGGTGGGGCGATCGCGATCGCGGGCGCGGGCGCGGCGTTGGTGCTCACGGATCCGAGCAAGAGACGGGAGGACATGATGTCCGAGACGGGCGGCGACGAAGCGGCGAGCGTGAAGAACTACTTCGATACCGTCGGATTCGAGCGTTGGAACAAGATTTACGGCGAGACGGAGGAGGTGAACAAGGTGCAGCTCGACATTCGTGAAGGACACCAACAAACGGTTGATAAGGTTTTGGACTGGGTGAAGGACGAGGACTTGGCGGGCGTGACGGTGTGCGACGCCGGATGCGGTACGGGTTCTTTGGCGATTCCGTTGGCGCTCAAGGGAGCGAGCGTGAGCGCGAGCGACATCTCGAGCTCGATGGTCGGCGAAGCCGAGCGTCGTTACGATGAATTGGTCGCGAACGGCGCGAAGGCGCCGGAGACGGCGCCGAAGTTCGAAGCCATGGGTCTCGAAGATGCGTCCGGTAAGTACGACATGGTCACGTGCATCGATGTGATGATTCACTACCCCAAGGATCGCGTCGACGGCATGATCAACCACTTGGCGAGCTTGAGCAGCAAGAAGCTCATCATCTCCTTTGCGCCGAAGACGATGGCGTACCTCATCCTCAAGCGCGTCGGCGAATTGTTCCCGGGCCCGTCCAAGGCTACGCGCGCGTACCTCCACGATGAGTCTGACGTCGAAGTCGCCCTCAAGGCTGCCGGTTTCAAGGTCAAGCGCCGCGAGATGACGGCGACGTCCTTCTACTTCTCTCGTCTCCTCGAATGCGAGCGCGTGTAAGTATTTATGCGAGCGGCGATTTAATGTTATCTGATTCGTTTCAATCACTGTTACACTCTAAGCGACTCGCGGTCTGATGAGAAAAATATTTGGGTGCATGCCCAAACACCCCGTGATCTGCGCCGCCAGGCACGTGCCTCGGTGCAGGAACATAAATAAAGCGGCGCCGAGGAGCGTCCCGCTCGTGAACGCGTCGCCTTCCGGGACCATCATCGTCAGACTCATGATGAGTAAAGCTAACCAATTCGCCGCGGGGATATCCGGATCGGAAACTCTGATACTCATGATTCGAGCCTCAGATTCTCCGAACAGTATCGCGCTCGTGGCGTGTGCGTACGCGAAATTCTTCGCGTTGACGAGACACACGCCGTGAAATGCTTCGACGAGCGCACACTGCGCCGCGATCAGCATCGGACTTCTATATTTAGGCCAGTGCGGCAGATCGTGATTTTCGCTCGAACATATAGTCTTGATGAACGTGCCCACGCGCGCGACGGCGCCGACTGTGATACAAAATACCGCCCCGGCGCGTCCGAGCGTCTGTTCGCCGACGTACGGTACGTGCACCTTGACGTCATACAGAAACGCGTTTCCGACCGTCGCCGCGACGATCATCAACGCCTGACATATCAATTGAATCTCTTGCGAATCTAAAAACTTACTCACGGGTAAGACGCCCGAAAATGTGGACGACACCGTGTCCACGACGAACATCGCTCGACCCGTCATCAACACCGCCACCACCGTCGCCCTCGCGTTCGCCGTCGCGTGACCGACTCCAAAAATATCCACGACCACCAGAGGATAGTAGCACATCGACAACGCGTCGCACGTGTGATCCACCACTTCTCCCAGCGGGGATCCAGACTTTGTTTTGCGCGCCTGTTTCCCGTCCGCCCCGTCCGCCGTTTGATACGCGAACGCCAACGCCGCGCACGCCACGTACACCCACCCCGGCGCTTCGAACGCCAACCCCGGCGAGTGCGTCCACAACAACACGTACGCCAAGACGATGCACGCCAACCCGCTCACCGTCATCAAATTCGGCGCCATCCAAGGCGGGACGACGCCGCCCGTCACCAACCAGTCCCAAAAACGGTTCAGAAACAACCGCTCGCACAGCGACAGATTCGGCGACCTGTACCTATACAGGCGCACCTGCGCGCACCTCCGCGGCGACGCTCCCACGTGCTCGCGCGCGCCCGCGGCGCAGTGCGCGCACGGCGCGACCGCGCCCCCGTCAAAACTTCCAGTCAACGCGTCCAACCGCGCGCGCCTACACGCGCGCATCATCGTCCCGCGCGCCGCCGCCGCCGCCCGTGACGACCCGAACGACGACGACGACGAAGAACCGAACCGAGCGACGACGCGACCGACGACGAATCGCGCGTCCGAGCGTCGCGCCCTTACGATCCGAATCCCGGCACTCGTTCCCGTCGTGCACCCGTTTCACCGTTTTCACCGTTCACGACTCGTCGTGTACCCCCCTCTCGCGGTTTGAATTTTCACCTGTCCATCGCGCGTGCCCTCGTCACACGCGCGCGCGCGCCCGTTCGCCGCCGTCGTCGTCGTCGTCGTCGTTCGGGTCGTCATGACGGAGAAGAAGGGGATCCGCGAGATGTACTTCCCGGGCGTCGCCGGCGCCTTCGTGCGCGTGACGATGCACAACTTCATGTGTCACGCGAATTGCATCGTCGAGCTCGGGCCGAGGATCAATTACATCACGGGGGAGAACGGAAGCGGGAAGAGCGCGGTTTTGACGGCGCTCAGCGTGGCGCTGGGGGCGAAGATGAAGTCGATCGGGAGGTCGAGCTCGAAGAGCGCCAAGGGTATGATCAAGTCGGGGGCGAACAGCGCGAAGATCGTCGTGGTGATGTCGAACGACGGCGAGGATGCGTTCAGACCGGAGGTTTTCGGACGTACCATCACGGTGGAGAAAGTGTTGAACGTCGCCGGGGCGAATTCGTTGAAGATTAAGAATGAACGAGGGGAGACGGTCGGGACCAAGGTGGACGAGCTGAATAAGCTGGCGGACCATTTTTGCATCGACGTCGATAATCCGATCACGGTGATGACGCAGGACATGGCGAAGAAGTTTTTACACAGCGGTGACGATACGAAAAAGTATGAGTTCTTCATTCAGGCGACCATGTTGCAGGATTTACAACTCATGCAAACCATCGCGAGGAATAGGACGAATGAGACGAAGGACGTCTTGAACGAGCACTTGGAGAACATTCCGGTGTTGAAGCGCGACGTGGACGATCTTGAACACGAGATGAACGCGTTCGAGCGCGTGCAAGAATTGCGTTCCAAGGCTATCGATTTTCGAAACCGTTACGCGTGGTCGAAAGTCAACGAGAAGGAGGTGGAGTTTCAAAACTGTGAACAGGAAATCGAAAAGTTTAACACGGAGCACGCCGAATGCACGAAGAGACTTGAAACGGCTGAACGGGCTGCCGAAAACTCTCGCAACGAAAAGGAAGAGTTCGATTCAAAGACTGAAGAGTATAACGCTCGACTGCAAGAGCTCTTAGGTCAACGCCGCACCGCTGATGCTGAACACAGAGAGTTGGGTCGTCGTCTACAACAGGCGGAGACGGACAAGCTCAATGAAGAAACGAATGTGAAAAAGCTATCGAAAAAGGTGGCAGACACGGAATCGAAAATCCGGCGTTGCGTAGAGGCGCAGCGTGGTGAGACGACCGACATGGACAGAAAATTGCAGGCACTCGAAGACAAGCTCATCGCTGCGAAACGGGCGGAAGTTGGCTGCCAGACGGATATCAACGACTTGAAGCGCGGAAAAGAAGAAAAAATGCACGCGCAACAGAAGTTTGCTCGCATGAAGAGGGCGGAAGAAAGTGATATCAACGATATTCGTAAACAGATTTCCACCTTGAAGCAAACTTCGAGCAATAAACTCGTCGTTTACGGAGATAAGATGCCTCGTCTCGTCGATAGCATCAAGAAGCGCGCCAGCCAGTTCTCCAAGCCTCCGATGGGACCGGTGGGCATGCTCGTCTCGCTCCAAGATCAAAATTGGGTCAACTCGGTGGAAGAGTGCATCGGCCTTTCCGCGTTGTCTGCGTTCTTGGTGGCGACTCCGCAAGACATGGACAAGCTTCGTAAACTGAGCAAAGAGTGCGGGATTCCCAACCTGAGCATTTCGTGCGTCAATTTCAATCGTGGACGATATCAAATTCCCGCGGAGAAAGTCCCGAACCCATCAGAGTTTACGACTGTCAATAGCGTGGTCGCTTGCAGTCATGATGTGGTTTTCAACTATCTCGTGGATACTGCGCAAATAGAGCGTTCTGTGCTCATGCGCGACGAAAACACGGCGAGTTCCATGTTCCACCGAAACGTGGCGAGGCAAAAGCAAATCGGCCAGATATTCACCGAGAGGAGAAAAATCTTCATGAGCGGTGAAACAGTTCGTAACGAAGCTTTCAGAAGCATGAACCAAGTGAGTAGATTGGGGACAGATCCGAAAGCACAAATCGCGCGATTGCAAGCGACCATCGAGACGAAGAAAGCAGATGCGCAAGCGCACAGCAGGGATGAGGTGGGGGCGATGCAGGCTGTGAAAACCATCGAGAACACGCTTAAACAGAAATCGAAGGAACTCATAGACTGTGAAAAGCGATCTCGTGCCGCGACGAATGAGCTTCAGCAGGCGAAATTAGATGCTGATGATACGAACACTTCCGGCATCGACGTGAGCACGCTTCAGGAGGCGTTGGACTCTCTCAATGCAGAGCTTTCCACCCATCAACGGGCGCTCAAAGAAGTTGAAGAGAACTGGTCGAGAGCGAAACAAGTGTTTGACACCTCCGCGAGTGAAATCGCGGAAAAAGTGTCCCTGGCGGCTTCGTACAAGAAGGAAATGGAACAACACATGGGCATCATCCGGAAAGTTGAAGCTGCGTATCGCAAAGCCGCCAAAGACATCGAAAAAGTGAAGGCGGAGATTGAAGCGGGCACAAAAGTCATCGCATATGAAAAGGGTAGATTGAACGGTCTTAAGGAAGAAGCTGAGAAGGTGGCTATGGACACTACCAAGGAGATATGCGATCGCGAGGTGGCGGAAGCCGCTGGCGACATCACGCTGAACCCCGATTCTTTGTTGCGCATGTACGAATCAACCAAGGCGCAAATGCGTGCAGAAGAAGGTAGACACAAGAGACCACTCGAAGAAGTCAGCGACGAGCTGTCAGATAGACGAAGAAAGCTTCTCAAGCTGGAGAATGGCGTCGGGAGCTCCGAAAAGATTCTCCGTAAATTGAAAAGTGGCATCAAGAAGCGACAAAAGAATATGGAAAACAAGGCTCATTTCGTAGCTAAGAACGTTTCACACAGATTCAATTGGCACATGACGAGAAAAGGACACGCGGGCCAAGTTATTATCGACTACGAGAACTCAAAGTTGACTCTTCACGTCAAGGATGGAGCGAAGTCTAAGACGATCACCGACACCCGTTCCATGAGTGGCGGCGAGCGCTCGTACTCGACTTTGGCGTTTAATCTCGCACTCGGAGATGAATCCGACTCTCCTTTCCGCGCCATGGATGAGTTCGATGTCTTCATGGACGCTGTGAATAGAAGATTGTCCATCGAGACTCTCCTCAATTTCGCGAGAGAGAACGTCGACAAGCAGTTTTTGTTCATCACGCCGCAAGACATCAGCGCCGTGGACGCCACGGCGGCAGATATCAAGATCCAAAAGATGCGTGCCGCTCGACCGGAGTAGACTTCTGTTCGCCCGATGACGTTTGCCTACAGTAAATGTAACTTACAATTCTACCGCTAATTCTCGCGCCCAGACCGAGAAGCGCGCGCGCCTCAAGGAGTCAGTCACGTTTGGTTCTCTCGGCGTCGGACTCTTCGCCCTCTGAGAACCCCTCATCTTCCAACCCCAACTCAACCTCCGGTGCGTTCGGTGCGCGCACGTACTTCCAATATCGAAACAACCCACGCACGCTCTGCCACAGCTTGTACGCCATGAAGGCGAAAAGCGCCCCGAAGATCAATTCTTCGACTTTGAGTGAGAGATAATCGCCCTCGGTCGGATGCGTCGGCGTTCGGATGCGATGGCGTCCGGATCCGAGATCGCGCACGGCGTTCGTGGAGGAACCATCCGACGATGCTTTCGCGTTCGACATGCAACGCGATGGGCGATCGAAGCGGGGGAAGGTTGTGTGGTGACGGTAGTTACACTGTTCAGGTGAGTATTGAAACAAAAACGCTCACGGTTTACATTTGCTGGTTCTCGACAATCTTATGGCGATGTTCCTCGATATTTTCGTGAGTGAGCTTCACGAGTTCGCGGCGTTTCAGCGGTTGCTTCGTGAAGGGACAAGTGTCGGGCGCCTCGGGCTGACGAAGGATTCTGCACCACGTTTCGTAACCCGCGACATGACCGAACGGCGAAATTGCCGGCTCTTCGATGGGCATGCGCGTGATGGGATCGACGAATCCAGGTAATACCGGAAGTTCCTCGAATTCGTCGTCATCTTCGATGTCACTCCCGTCGGTGTATGTCTTTTTCGCCGCTCGTCCGCTACGACGAATATCACCCAGCTTGACGTTGCAGTGGAACGCTTTATCTCCTTCGCTAAGCTTCTTCTTTTTCGGCTTTGCCGCCTTTGGCTTCGGCGCTGCTTTTGGTTTCTTTGGCTTGATGACTTTCTTCACCATCACCATGCGCGGCTCTCCAGGGACAGGTTCAGCGCGAGTGAAGCCTTTGTTCTTAAAGTTGAATCGCAACTCTCCCGAAACTGGATCCAACATGTAGTTCTCGTCGAGAATGACCTGATTTTTCACGAGGGTGCGGTAATAATTCGAACACTGGTAACCGACGCGCCCCTTGATGCTCTTAGAAAACGTCCCCCATTCGTAGTTGGCCTTGCCGTCGGGAAGGGAAGCGAGGATATCCATGAAACGCTGATGCTCTTCTGGCGTCCACTTACCGTTCGCTTGCTTCTCACCTGGCTCGTTGAAGCGGTAGTAATATTGGTTTTCATTCTTTTCACGATTTTTCCAAGCCTTAATGCGCGCCTCAGACCAGCCCTCGTACGGATCCACTTCCGGTTCTGCGAGTTCCTCGGCCTCTTGAGCGCGCGCGATGGCGTCATCGAGACGTAAGCGCTTGACATTCACATTCTTCTTCGTGTGTCGCACGAATTGGACACCGAGACTTTCTTCTAGAATATACTCCGTCTCAAAGAATTCCTCCGGCGCACCTTCAGCCTCTCCGTCGCTCTCTTCATCGAATCCGAAGGACGAGCGACGCTTACGCATTCGCTCGAGACGCTTATTAAACTTCTCCGTCGCCGCCTGACCCGCCTTTGAGCTGTGCGCCCGGCGCTTCAACGCATCCTCTTCTTGAATCATAAACCTCACCGACATCAAGAACGATTCTCCATCTTGAGCTTCCGAAAGTCGATCGCTCGCCTCGAACTCGTTCCCGTTGCACACTCGAAGCACCATCTCCGCCTCGCGTTCCGTCAAATTCTTATCCGAATTTCCCAGCATTAACTCATCAATCTTCTCCTTGGTCGTCTTTTCTTCAAACTTTTTAAACCGATTCTGCAGCGCCGCGACGCGTTCCGCGATCAACCGTCGCTGTTCCTCCGTGAGCCCGTCGTCCTCGTCCTCCTCCATCATCCACGCCGGCTTGTCGTCCACCGCCGTCTTCGTCTCCGCGTCATCACCCGCCTCGACCGCGCGCGGAGACGCCGCCACCTTGACCTCATCACCGCCCACCACCGCCGCGTTCGCGATCGCCATGTCGTTCTCGCTCATCGCGCCCGACGTCGCCGCGTTCGTCTCTTTTAAAATTTCAAATCCTCTCGGAGATGCGAGGCGCGCGTCGCTCTCTCTCGCGCGCGGTCGGTTCTCGGACGCCGTTCGATCGACCGACCGACGCGAATGATGTCTCTGGACGGATCGCGCGATCCGCGACTCGACTCGACGCGTTCGTCGCGCGCGCGTGTGCCGACGTCGGACCGGCGAGCGCGCGTCTCGTCTGTCTTTCCCGCTCTTTATCTGTGTACCCGTGTGGTTTTGTATCGGTTTCAAAGTATCTGGAGTACTTTTCGTGCGTCCGATTTATGTGTTGATAGAGAGACCAACACACACGAATCGTATTTAGAATGATTCAGGAAACGATACAGTACGTATCGTTTGTCCGTTAGTTTCCAAATTCTGGGCATCTGTCCTCAGATTTCAAATTCTGTCTCGGGCGGCGAGACTCGCCGTCGCGACGCGCGACGTCGGACGCGCGAGCGCGCGACGCGTGAGAGAGAGCGCGTCTTCCTCTACCACCACCACCCCCGCGCGCGTTCTCGCGACCGCGCGATCGCGAGAGAGGAGCGAGAAGGAACACGAGACACGACCGATGGCGTCGAGAGGAACGGTCGCGGACGTCGACGCGCCGTCGCTCGTCGTCGAGCTCGGCGATCCGTTCTTCGCCGACGTGCGCGCGGACGCGTCGCCGCTTCGCGGATTCGTGGACGCCGGGAAGATTCGCGAGATCGAAAAGCTCATCGCGCACCACGGAGGGGTCGTCGTCGGCGAGGGCGAGACGGCGACGCACGAGGTGCGCGCGCTGGGACGCGCGGCGACGGGGACTCCGGGCGCGACGTGCGTGCATCCGGAGTGGGTGCACGCGTGCGTGAACGCGAAGAAGATGTTGGACGTCGAGAGTCACGCGCTGTACGCGCCGCCGGTGTCGTTGGAGGGGATGGAGAGCGCGCGCGACTGCGTGGTGTGCGTGACGGGATATCAAGGACAGCGAAGACGAGACGTGGAGACCATGTCGAGGGTGCTGGGGGCGAAGTTTCAGAAGGCGTTCGATCGGCACGTGACGCACTTGGTGTGTTACGAGCACGCGGGGGCGAAGTGGGAGCGAGCGAGAGATTTGGGACGAGCGAAGATTGTGAATCACCGGTGGTTGGAGGAAAGCGTGACGAGGTGGACGCGCGCAGACGAATCGGCGTACGCGTCGAGGAGTGGGAAGGAGGAGGATGAATTGGCGGCGCAGTGCGTGCCGGACAGCGAGGGCGAGGATGAGCCGGTGGGAGAGAAGGAGACGTCGGTCATTCCGGATAGTGTCGTGGAGGGCGCGGCGAGCGGCGGAAAGGGGAAATCCGCGAGCGACGCGAACACCGTCGTCGCGCCGCTCGTGTCTCAGCGAACGCCGGCGCCGACGAAGACGAAGACGAAGACACCATCGACGTTTTCGACGAAAAATCGAAGCGGTGGTCGCGGTAAGTCCGCCAACAAGGTGGCGAGCACGAGTAAAATTTCCTTCCGTTCGCCGGATTGGGAGGAAGAGGCGAGACGAGGCGCGCACGTCAAGAAGAGCACGCGGAGTCGAATCGATCCGAGCGTGCAAAGAGCGCTGCGAGAAGGCGTGAGTCAGCCAGATCCGACGTTCGTCGGTTTGATCGGTAGTCCGAACGACATCGAGACGGCGTTCGGTGGTAGATTTGCGCCCTCAAACGCGTGGTTCAATTTTTTCGATGACGGCGACGACGAACCTCTGACGGACATGGCGACGTTGGACGACTTTTATGGATTGATGACGCAAGGTCGCCGCAGTTTAGGCGTCAGCGATGTGGATGATAAAATTCGTCGCATTCGGTCCGGCGAGACGCGCTTCGAAGTGTTCGAAATGGGGATATCCGAGGCTAGAGAAGAAGAGGTTCTTCAGCCCAACAGCGGACTCGTCATGCAAACACTTTACAGCGGTACCGTCGTTTTGATTTCACAGGAGTATCGCCAGCACTGCGAAAAGATAGTACAACTGGTCGATGCTTTAGAGATGCAGCAGCAGCAAGGAACGATCGGCTCGATCGTGCACGCCATTCTGCACGTGGAAACCGCTAAGCAACCGATCGTGCATGAAGAACGCGTCAAGCCGGGTCCGGAAGCTCTCATCAAAACGTTTTTGACTTTTTTGAAGATTGCGCACAACTTTAACGAAGTGGATAACGCGCAACTGTTTAACGAGGATGGTACGCTCGCGCCGGCGGATAAAATCATCACGTTGCCTGAGAGAGAACCTGGAAATTTGCGCGGTGTCGTGCTCCAAAAGGTGCAGAGGAAATTGCGCGACGTCCTCGCGGGGCTTTATGAATTACTAGCTGGACCCACAGAACCTGATCCGACGCAACATGCGCCTTACAGTCAGCAGGTGGTGTCCCAGGTGGAATTGAACGATGTGGACGATGAAGTAGCGGAAGAAGAAGACGTGCCGCCGATGCCGCCGCGCGAAGAAGAAGACGTGCCTCCCCCTCTCCCAGAGGTAGAGCCGGAGGCTGAGGTGGAAGAAGAAGCTGTTGAGATCCAGAAAGTGTCGACAAAGCAATCGACACCGATCGTTCGCCCGAAGCGAACGCGCGCGGTAGCCACACCCGCGCAGGAGGAAACTGCGCAGCCTAGCAAGAAGAAAACGCCGCCGACGAAATCAAAGCTAACTGCGAAGCAGGTTTCGACGACGAAGAAAGCCCAGTCGAGGCCACCGAAACGCGTCGAGGAGACGGTTTCTCTCAAGGTGAAGGCGCACATCACGCTGAGTGGCTTTAGCTCGGCGGGTATAAAGAAGTATTCGTCCATCGTGCGTAGAATTGGCGCCGAGCTTTGCGCCGGGCACGAATGGGATCCGTCCACGACGCACGTCATCTTCGGTGAGCGCGGGAGTCGCTCGATCAAGTTTCTCGCCGGTGCCGTTTCTGGCGCGTCTCTGCTCGACGTGACGTACCTGGACGCGTGCGCTCGCGCCGGAGAAGTGTTACCGGTAACGGAAAAGTATTTGTGGCGAGGCGGTCGAGGCTCTGAGATGGGTTTGATTTCTTCAAATGCTTCGAAACATTGGTCCAAAGTCCCCGGCGCGAACGCGTTCGCTGGTCTCTCCATCGCGCTCTTACCCTTCGCACCAGGCGCGAAACTTGAACAAAAAATGCTCGACGTCGTCCTCAGGGCGGGAGGCGCTTCGTTATCGTCGGTGTCGTCAAAGGGCGACGTCTGTCTCACCCAGGCTCGCGCGCCGGATTTGGTCGTCTCCGATCAAGTCGATGCACGGTCGCTTGCGGACGTGCCTCGTTTGGAGCCGCTCGTCGAGAGCGGCGGCGACGTCACCATCGTGTCCCCTGAGTTTTTCAAGTCTTGGATCTCCACGCCTGAGACGGCGTTGGACGACCACTGCTTGTTCGGCACGACTCTCAAAGAGGGATCGATCGACGATGCGTTAGCCAAACGCGGTGAAACGTCGAAGAGGGACGCTGGTAGAGCTAAGAAGGCACCTCGAGCCAAGCCGGCGCCCAAAGCGGCGCCGCGAAAACAGAAGAAGAAGGGGGCGAGCGATGCACCGCCCGTTCTGATGAGCCAGCGCCAAACGCGCGCCAAACGCGCCGCGAACGCGCCCTTGGCCACGCGCGTGCGATCGAAACGTCGCGTGCTCAAAGATTCGAATTAGACCAGACAAGTTTAGAATTTAATCATGTAAGTGTAACTGCATCATTTTACAAGAGTTTATACAGTATTATGACGCGACGCAGTGTTCACAGTCACGCACTCCTTCCGTCTACGAGAAACTAGGCGAGAATTGTATGATGAATACTATGCGTGCTGAATTTAGTAGAAGCCGAAACCCTTGGCCGCGTTGGTGAGGACGTTGGAGTGAACCGGGTCCGCAACGTGGGATTGCCAGTTGGCGATCGGGCCTTCTTGGGTGGCGAGCGCTTGCATG
>MDTE01065720.1_pt1 | contig 16962 bp, 14 predicted proteins | sample 811231 | NCBI WGS metagenome assembly MDTE01 (sample SAMN05326651, study PRJNA326480) | marine metagenome | isolation source: seawater | place: Indian Ocean: Red Sea | collected 2010
GCATCTACTGACTGTAATCCTCTATACATCAAAATAAACCCTGAATTGGGAATGATTTACACTGTTTTAGAGTCATATAGAAATTTAATTTGTTCAAATATTAAACCACTAGCTATTACTAATAATTTGAATTTTGCAAGTCCCCTTGATCCTAATATTATGGGGGAAATAGTTTTATCAATTAATGGATTAAAGAGAGCTGCAAAAGAACTTGATACTCCCATAGTTTCAGGAAACGTTTCCTTATATAATCAAACTAATGATAAACCCATTAAGCCTACACCTGTAATTGGAATGGTTGGATCAAATCAAAATATAAATAATTTAATAGCTAACAAATTTCAAAATATTGGAGATAATATTGTTTTAATTGGTGATAGTTTAGGACCAAATCATAGTCCATATTTCTTACAAGATCAGAATTTGGTAAGTGATTCTTGCTTATTTAATGATTTATTAGAAATTGATTTTCAAAAAGAAAAAATAGTTAAAGAAGCTATTTTCGAAATGTCCTCAAATAAAACCCTTAACTCTTGTAACGATATTTCAAGAGGTGGGGTTTTTATATCATTGATCAAAATGACCCATAAAGATCTTGGATTTGATATAAAGATGGATAATCATATCGATATTTTTTGTGAGTATAATGCAGGTTATGTTTTTACTGTAAATAAAGATAATTATTCAAATTTAGAAAAATATCTAAAAGATAAGAAAATAAACTACCTGAAAATAGGCGAAGTAACAAATGCGGAACTTAAAATAAATTCTAAAAATCTTAATTATTCAGATATAATGAATAAATATTTTAGTAATTTTAAAAAAATAATTAGTTAAATGCCAATTGAACAAAATAAATTAGAGGAAATGATAAAAAAAAACTTTCCTAATTCTAATATAAAAGTTGAAGATCTTGCTGGGGATAATAATCATTATTCGGTAACTATTGAAAGTTCTCTGTTTAATGGGTTATCAAGAATTCAACAACATCAATTAGTCTATAATTCATTAGACGGTTTGATGGATAGTGAATTACACGCCATGCAGCTTAAAACGAAAGGAATAGAATAATGCAATTAGACGATAATACTAAAAATCAAATAGAGGCTTTGATTTCAGATAACGATGTTTTTCTTTTTATGAAGGGTAATCCTGATTTTCCTATGTGTGGTTTTTCTTCTGTTGCAAGTGCTATATTAAAAAAATGCGGCATAGAATTTGGACATTGCAATGTTTTAGAAGATGAAAATATTAGAGAGGGTATTAAATCTTTTTCTAATTGGCCTACAATACCACAACTTTATATCAAAAAAGAATTTGTTGGTGGCTGTGATATCATGAAAGAAATGGCAGAGTCAGGAGAATTAATAGAGTTGTTAAATACTAGAGGGATAAAAACAGAAATAAGTTAACTGTTATCTTGAATAGAACTCAACGACTAAGTTTGGTTCCATTTGAACAGGATAAGGAACATCAGTAAGCTGTGGGCCTCTAATAAATTTACCAAGACATTTAGAAATTTCTAACTGTAGATATTCTGGAACATCTCTTTCATTAGAGCTTAGAGTTTGAATTATCATAGGAATATTTTGGCTAGCCTGTTGGAGGGATATTTCATCACCATCTTTTACTTGATAAGACTTTCTATCAACAACTTCACCATTAACCATAACATGACCGTGACTGACTAACTGTCTTGCTGCAAATACTGTAGGGGCAAACTTTAATCTGAAAACTACAGCGTCTAATCTTCTTTCCAAAAGTTCTATTAATATCTGACTTGTATCGCCTCTTTTTCTTGAGGCTTCTTGGTATATCTTTAAAAATTGCTTTTCAGTGATATCACCATAATATTTTTTTAATTTTTGTTTTGCAGCTAGTTGGACTCCAAAATCAGAAAGTTTTCTTTTTCTACCTTGGCCATGCTGGCCAGGCCCATAGGGTCTTCTATTAAATGGACTTTTTGGTCTTCCCCATAAATTAAGTCCTAATCTTCTATCAATCTTATGTTTTGACGATAATCTTTTTGTCATGAATTGGTGTTTTATATAGAATTCGCATTTTAAGTCAATTTATTTTGTAATGAATTTGATAATTCCATAAGCAGATTTAAGCATTTTTTGGTCAATTTTAGACTTTTTTAAAAAGTTTCTAATTGAAATTTCTAAATTAGAGGTTTTGGAAGAATTTGTTGTAAATCTCTTATTTTTCAATGTTTTCATTAGAAAATCTAAAAATTTTTCAATCTGTTTTGATGAAAGATAATCTGAATGGGATTTTTGATTATTTTTGAACTCTAGTTGACTTAACTCAAAAGCCACAATTGACACAGCATGAGAGAGATTAAGTGAGTTTTGTTTAATAGTAGGCAAAGTGAGAATAAAATTAGCATGTGATATTTCATTGTTGTTAAGTCCATTATTCTCTTGGCCAAAGATAATACTTATATTTTTTGATTCAACTTTACTTAAATCTTTGACTTTTATAAAAGGAATTTCTACTTCTCTAGGCCTAACTGTTGTTGCTATTACTAAATCACTTTTTTCTATAGCTTTTGGTATTGAATTAAATGTTCTAACTCTTCTAGCAATTGACTTAAAATGCTTTGATGAACTTAATCCTTTTTCATTAGGCCAAACATTTCTTGGATTTACTAAGTCTAATTTATCAAAACCAAAACATCCAATAGACCTTATTGACATTCCTATATTTTCTGAGAGCTGAGGCTTATTTAAAATAAATTGAATATTTTTTTTCAAGAAGATTTAATTAATTTGAAGATTAAACTTTCTCTTAAAGCATTATATGAAGCATCAATGATATTAGTTGATACTCCTACTGTTGTCCAAATTGCACCATTATTATCTTTTGTTTCAATAATAACTCTTACAATAGCATCTGTACCTTTTTCAGAAGAAAGAATTCTAACTTTGAAATCTGTTAACTCTAAGTCTTGCAAAGTCGGATAAAAGCTTATTAGTGATTTTCTGAGAGCCTTATCAAGAGCATTAACAGGTCCATTACCTACTTCTACATTCATAAACTCCTCTCCATTAATTGTAATTCTAACGGTTGCTTCAGACTCTGTGACTAACTCCCCTTTAGCATTCCATCTTCTATCATCAATAACCTTAAATCTAACAAGTTCAAAATAATCAGGTAAACCAAATAAAGTCTTTCTAGCTAAAATTTCAAAACTCGCCAAAGCTTGATCAAAAGCGTGACCTTTAAATTCTTTTTCTTTTACTTTTTGAAGGAGTAAATCTAATTTATCTTTATGATCTTCAGGATTAATTCCAACTGTATTTAGAAGTGAAGTTATATTTGACCTACCAGATTGATCAGAAATGACAATTTTTCTAGTATTTCCAACAATTTCAGGGTCAATATGTTCATATGTTTTAGGATCCTTATTAATCGCAGATACATGTAAACCACCCTTATGAGAGAAAGCATTCTCACCAACATAAGGTTGCTGCAAGTTTGATTGCTTATTCAAAATTTCATCTAATAATAAAGAAGTTTTTTTTAGAAAAGTTAGATTTTCTTTTGGTATTGAAGTTTCAAAATTTGTTTTGAGTATGACTGACGGGATCAGAGATACCAAATTTGCATTACCACACCTCTCCCCTAGCCCATTAATAGTTCCTTGTACCTGCCTTACTCCAGATTTAATAGCAGCTAATGAATTAGCGACGGCATTTTCTGTATCATTATGAGCGTGAATGCCTAGTCTCTCACCTGGAATTTTAGAAACAACCTCTTTTACTATTGTTTCAACTTCATCAGGTAAAGTGCCTCCATTAGTATCACATAAAATAATCCATCTTGCGTTATTTTTAAGAGCCTCAAGAAGGCAGTCTAAAGCAAATTTAGGATCCTCTTTATAACCATCAAAGAAATGTTCAGCATCATACATTGCCTCAACACCTTTATTATTAATATGACTAATGCTTTCACCAATCATCTTTAAATTATCTTGTTTTGAGATACCTAAAGCCTTTTCAACTTGGTAAGCAGATGATTTTCCAACAATACATATATGTTTTACTTTTGTATTTATCAGATTATTTAAACCTGGATCATTAGAAACGCTTGCAGAGGGTCTTCTGGTCATACCAAAAGCAACTAGGTTTGAATTATTTAAAGCTAATGGGGATTGGAAAAAACTATCATCAGTTGGATTTGAGCCTGGCCACCCACCCTCAATATAATCTATACCTAGTTCGTTCAAGGAATTTGCAATTTTTATTTTATCTTCAACACTAAAATCAACTCCTGTTGTTTGTTGACCATCCCTTAGTGTTGTGTCAAAAAAATGAACTTTATTTTGATTTAAACTTTTTTCCATGTCGTTCCAGTTTTTGAGTCTTCTAAAAGTACTCCCTCATTATGCAAATCATCTCTTATTTGGTCTGCCATTATAAAATCTTTATTTTTTTTTGCTTCTAACCGGCGGGCTATCATATTTTCAATATATTCATTATCAAGAGTTAATTCTTTTTCTTTAAATTTGGGGTTTAAACCTAAAACCTTGATACCATTGTTAAAATGATTAATTAATCTTTCATCTTCAGGTGTTTTTTTAAGATTACTAAAGATTTGTTGTAATCTCATTAGAGCATTTGGGGTATTTAAATCATCATTTAATGCAGATAGAAATTCCTCATCAAAATCATTATTATTTATTTCTCTAATAAAGCCTTTCCATTTTTTTATAATATTTTGAGAATATATTAATAGTTCATCAGAAAAATCTATTGGTTGCCTATAATGTGTTGTTAATAAAGCATATTTTATTGTTGCAGGTTCATGTAATGAAAGTAAATCATTTACAATGGTTATGTTACCTAATGATTTAGACATTTTTTCTCCATTAAAGTTTATAAATCCATTATGGAGCCAATAATTAGCCATTTTAGTTTCATGAAAGCAAGTAGATTGGGCTATTTCATTTTCATGATGTGGAAATATTAAATCTAATCCTCCTGCATGTATATCAATCGTAGGACCTAGTATTTCAGAGATCATAGCAGAGCATTCTATATGCCAACCAGGTCTCCCTAGCCCCCACGGACTTTCCCAAGACGGCTCATTATTTTTAGAGGGTTTCCACAAAACAAAATCTTCAGGATTTTTTTTATATTCTGCTATTTCAACTCTTGCTCCGCTGACAATGTCTTTTAAAGATAATTTAGATAACTTTCCATAATCTTTAAATTTTTTTGCTTCAAATAAAACATGATTAGAGCTTGCATAGGCATATCCTTTTTGAATTAAAACATTAATCATATCTATCATTTTAGAAATATATTCTGTAGCCTTGGGTTCATAAGTTGGATTTAAAATGGATAAATCTTTGAGATTTTGATGATAGGTAGTTTGTATTTTTTCTACTAATTCAGAAGTTGATAACCCCAGTTCATTGGCTTTATTAATAATTTTGTCATCTATATCAGTAATATTTCTAACGTATGAAACTTTTCCATTACCATAAATTTTTTGAAGATATCTAAAAAGAATATCAAAAATTATTATGGGGCGAAAATTTCCTATATGAGGATTATTATAAAGAGTTGGCCCACATGCATAAATTTTAATATAGTTTTTATCTATTGGGGTAAAATTTTCTTTAGTTTTTGTGAGGGTGTTATAAAGTTTTAAACTCATTGACTATTTTTTTAAGTTCTTCATATCCAAAGAATACAAATAAATCTTTTACTGAAGGCCCATTATTATTTCCAGTTAAAATGTATCTAGTATTAGTAAATATATCTTTTTTAGAAAGTTTTGAATTCTTTTTAATTAAAAAATCAATGTATTGTTCAAAATCTAAATTTTTAATATTGGGCATATTTTCACTTAAAATATCCACAAAATCTTTATCGGGCTTAATTTCTAATTTTTTTCTTCTAATAATATCTAATAAATTTTCAATATCCTCATAAGTATCAACGTTATTTTTAATTAAATTCCATTCATTATTATGAATGTTCAAATTGGAAAGATTGTCAAAATTTTTTTCAAGATCAAGAATGGTCATTGCCCTAAGAGTGTTTTTTTGAAAATAATCAATTTTTTGTATATCTAATTTTGGTAGATTTTTAGAAATTTGAGAAAGATCAAAATCTTTAAAACCCTTTGAATAGACTTCTTGAAAATCAAAATCTGAATTTAAGCCTACTGAATACATATAAGATAAAATGCTATTTGTAGTGTAACCTTTATTTCTGAATTGATTAATTGAAATTGAGTCAAAGTTTCTTTTACTTAATTTAGTTCCGTCATCATTTAACATTAGAGGATTGTGCCCAAATAATGGTGCTTTTGAATCTAGACTTTTGAAAATTTCTATATGAATTGCTGAATTTGATAAATGATCCTCACCTCTGATAATATGGCTTATACCCATTTCTATGTCATCAACGACACTTGGAAAATGATAAAGATAACTCCCATCTGCTCTTCTAAGAACAGGATCAGATTGAGAAGATAAATCTACTTCAGTCTTTCCCTTAACTAAATCACTCCATGAAATTTTTGATTGTGATAGCTTAAATCTCCAATATGGCTGGATACCTTTAATTATTTTTTTTTCAATTTCTTCTTTAGATAATTTTAATGATTCCCTATCGTATATGGGTGGCTTACCTGCTTTAAGTTGAAGTTTTTTTTTAATTTCTAACTCTTCATTTGTTTCAAAACATGGATAAACTAAATTATTAGAAATTAACTTATCAAACAAATCATTATATTGATCAACTCTTTTGCTTTGATAAAAAGTTTCATCATAATCTATATTTAACCATTTTAAATCTGAAGCTATAGATAAGATAAATTCTTCTTTGCTTCGTTCTTGATCTGTATCGTCATATCGCAAAATAAACTTACCTTTGTTTTTTTTAGCAAATATCCAATTCAAAAAGCATGATCGTAAATTTCCTAAATGAAGGTGTCCTGATGGACTAGGAGCGAATCTGGTAATTATCATTTGATTTTTTTTAGTAAGTATTCTCTTGATACCTTTACTCTTGGCGTTTTGCCATATTTAATTATATCAGCAGTAGCATATGTTTCTGACCATTTTTCAGGCAAATAACTTCCGGTACCAATGATATTGATTGGGGCTTTTGCTAATGCCATCGCTTTGCATTTTGCGTTGGTGAAACCGCTTGATGCGATTATTTTTACAGTTTTAAATCCAAATTTATCTAGTTGTGACCTTAAAAACCATACAGCTGAAGCTGAAACTCCTGGGCCTACAAGATGTCGAAGTTCATCATCTGATCTGTACTCTTTGATAGAACCAGGAGCATATTTCTCAAGAATTTCATAAGATTTAGCTGTATCTAACCCTTCAATAAATCTACCACTTGGGGTATCTAAGCGTATAAGAACTTTTCCAGTTCTAGATAATTTATCGAAATAATTACAAACCTGAATAGAGTCAGTAACTTCTTTTCCATAATAATCAGGTAAAATAACCAAATCATTTTTAGGAAATGTTTTATGAAACATTTTAACAGCCTCTAAAGTAGATCCTGCATATCCAATAATAGCATGTGGCATCGTTCCAATTGCCTTATTTGAAGGAAAATAGTTTGATGTTGCTTCAATGGAAGTTCCAATAAAGCCTTTGGCTTTTTTTCTTTTTGCAGTCTTAGACCCAACAGAAGCTGCGTAAGACATTAAATGTGCCATTTCAGATCCTGCACAGTGTCTTGCATCCATAGCTATAAATGAAGTCTTTGGGAGGTCCATACACATTTGGTAGGCATTTGCAGCAGCAATACATGCAGGACCAATTTTCTGTAAAAAAATAGTTTCTAAATCAACAATATTTTTAAAAGATCCTTTTATATATAATATTGGCTCACCGGCTCCAAAAAAATCTCCCTCTTTAAAAGGACTAGAGGTTTGAATTTTAATCTTTCTTTCTTTAGCAACTTCTTTAATCCAATCAATTGCAATTTTTAAAGCAATAATACCTGGTCTTCTTATAAAAACTGCATAAGTAACTATTACATCACCGTTTTTTTTAATAATCTCTTTTGATTTAAGAAAATAACTATCTGTATAAGATTTTATGAAATCTGAATTTGTTTTTTTATTCATTATGAATAAGAAAACTAAATCATATCACCATTAGCAATTAAATCCGCTAATAAAAAAGAGAGTTCCAAAGATTGATTAACATTTAGTCTTGGATCGCAAAAGGTGTGGTATCTGTCGCCTAGATTTTCATCTTTAATGTCATCTGGTCCTCCAACACATTCTGTAACATTTAATCCAGTTAACTCAAGGTGGACACCTCCTGGGATACTGCCCTGTGCTTTATGAATAGCAAAAAATGATTGAATTTCCTTGAAAATATTTGATGTGGCTCTAGTTTTATAACCTGAATTACTGGTTGAGGTATTTCCATGCATTGGATCACATACCCAAGTAATATTCCTTCCAAGTTTGTCAATTTCACTAAGAATCTTTGGAAAAATTTCTTGTATTTTTTCAGCACCCATTCTGACAATAAGGGTCAATCTACCCCCTTCATTATTTGGATTTAAAATATCTATATTTTTTTTAAGTTGTTCAACTTCAGTTGATGGGCCTACTTTAAGGCCTAATGGATTTTTTATGCCACTTAGATAATGAATATGAGCTCCATTGGGATCTCTAGTTCTATCTCCCACCCAAAGGAAATGTGAATTAACGTTATACCAATCGCCCGTTGTACTATCTACTCTTGTAAAAGCTTGTTCATAAGGCAATAGTAATGCTTCATGGCTAGTATAAAAATCTGTTTCTCTTAGTTCTCTTGTATTTTGTTCATTTATTCCACAAGCGTTCATAAATTTAATACTATCTTCAATTCTTTTTGAGAGATCTTTATATTTTTGTGTGGAGTCAAAATTATCAGCAAAATCTAAATTCCATTTATTTAATTGAGTTAGACTTGCAAATCCTCCTTGAGCAAAAGCTCGTAATAAATTTAAAGTTGATGCTGAATGGTTGTAAGCATGTATCATTCTCATAGGATCTGGCTCTCTTGATTCTTTTTTAAATTCAAATGAATTAATAATATCTCCCCTATAGCTTGGAAGTTTTTCACCATTTATTTCTTCAAAATCAGAACTACGAGGTTTTGCGAATTGACCGCCAATCCTTCCAAGCTTAACTACTGATTTATTTGTAGCAAAAGTAAGAACTACTGACATTTGCAGTAGTAACTTAAATGTATCTCTAATAGTATTAGGATTTAGTTCATTGAAACTTTCTGCACAATCTCCGCCCTGCAAATAAAATGCTTCTCCTTTTTGTACTTGGTGGATTTGAGATTTTAATGATCTGGTTTCTCCTGCAAAAATTAATGGTGGCATCTCAGATAATTTATTAACAACTTCATTGAGTTTATCTTCATTAGAGTAAATCGGCATTTGTTTTGCCTCAAAACTTTTCCAGCTATCTTTTGACCATTTCATGAGGTGAGGATTATATTGTTAAATGTTATAAATAAAAGAAATTATTGTTTTTTAAGCTTTACGGGCATTTTAAAACTAAAATTAAACTTAGGTAAAGTAGGTTTATAGTTTTTAGAAATAAATGAATCTAATGATTTTTGTTTATGATCAATATATTTTGATTTTGAGGGTAATAATTTCACCTTCTTCTTAAGATTTTCGTTTAGATCAACCATTTTAATTAAGCCAGAGGAAGATACTACATAATAACATACATCAAGACTAAGAATGTCATATGAACTCTTACTAATAGTATGGCCAGCTAATTTCTTATCTTTTGAATGCTTTAATTGAATAAAGTTATTTTTTGGAGAAATATTTAGAGAAGATGAACAAATAATATTGTCTCCGTCTAATAAGATCTCACTTAAGTTTTTATTTTTTTCATTTATTGGAATTTTAGGTAAAAAATTCCCTCTATCAAAGATGCTAAGAGATTGTTCATCATCTATAGGATTAGAAAAAATATGATTTTCATATGTATAAAGATTATTTATTTCTAATATTTGTTTAGAAAATTTGATAGCTCCATTCATCCTTAATAAAAATTTAAAAATAGAGCTTGATAAAAAATTTGGAAAGAAATTATAAAATGCAAAAAATAAATTATTTATATAATAATTTTGATTATTTGTTGAATATATTGATTGAGAAACATCATTTAAAGTAGACTTTAGCAATCTTGTTAACTGAAAAGACATTCCTAAAAATGTCCGATTTTCAATTTTTAAATTATTTATTATTTTATCATTGACTATGATGTCAATTTCCTTTGGAAAGTTGAATTCATAAATATCATTTTGATCATATTTTCTTTTAAAGAGTTTTTTTATATATTTTTTAAGAGTTGATAAATCATCTGAGTACATATGCACTGACTCATGATCTGGGAAAATGATATTTATATTTTTACTTTTTAAATTAGTAAAAAATGCTGACATATATTTATGAGAATAGTTTTCTAAAGAGTAGAAATAAAATTTTTTTTCATCAATTGACTTAATATAAATACCATCAGTTTCTGAGGTTAACTCAAAATTATTGCTATTGATAGCATAGCAAACTTGATCACCAACTATTGGTTCTCTAATTAATAGCTTTGTTTTTTTAAGTACTCCAAAAGTGTCTATAGGAGAATTCTTAATATTTAAATTTAATAAATTTGATGGCGCGCAAAAATAATTATGTTTTTTTTTTGGGTCGATTAGAGTCGAAAGCCTTATAAATTTTTTTGATAAGGACGATGAAATAGTTGCAACTATATAATTATCTACTATTAGGTTTTTTGAAACCATTTAACTATTCAACAGTGACTGATTTTGCAAGATTTCTAGGTTGATCAATATCAGTTCCTTCATTAAGAGCAAAATAATATGAAATCAGTTGAAGTGGAATAGTATAAATGAAAGGTGTGTCAATAAAGTTTTCTTTTGGCAAATGAGGAATGTTTATCTCTTTAACTCCTTTTATTACTCTTTTTACACTTGTTAAAACTACAATCTTACCGTTTCTTGCTGAAATCTCTTTTGTATTAGATATAGATTTTTCATGAAGGTTGTTATTAGGGTTAATACATATTGTAATCGTATTTTTATCAATTAAAGCAATTGGGCCGTGCTTCATTTCACCACCTGGGAATCCTTCGCTATGCAAATAAGATATTTCTTTTAGCTTAAGAGATCCTTCTAAAGCAATAGGATAAGCTATATTTCTACCTATAAAATAACAGGAATTGGAAGAGCTAATTTTTTTTGCCAAATTTTTTGCTACAGGGGTAAAATCTGATATTAATTTTTTTAATTTTGAAGGAATTAAATGAAGGTATCTTTTATTTTTATTATACTCTTTAAGTGATATTGAGCTATTCATTTTGCCAAGCTCTAGAGCCAGATTAGCAAGGCTTAAAATTTGGCATGTGAAAGCCTTTGTCGATGCTACCCCAACTTCTTTTTGAGCATAAGTAGGTATAGTAATATCTGCTTCTCTAACCATAGTACTTTGAAGCGAATTAGTTATTATCATAGAACTATGCTGAAATTTTTTTATATATTTTAATGCCATCAAAGTATCCATCGTTTCTCCGGATTGCGATATAAAGATGTAAAGATATTTCTTTTTTTTATTTAATTTTTTATATCGAAGCTCAGAAGCAAGTTCTGATGAAACATCTAAAGTTGTGTATTCATTGAAGTAATATTCGCCCACCATACAAGCATGGTATGCAGTTCCGCAACCAACTAAAACAATTTTATCAACTTGGAATATTGACTTAAACTTTGATTTAAAATCAATAAAAAATTCATCCGAATATATTTTTTGTGTTTCTTTCAATACTATTGGCTGCTCGTGGATTTCTTTGAGCATATAATGTTGAAAATTTCCCTTATTATATGGATCTAATGAATTTGAATTATTTTCAAATTTAATTTTTAAGTTCTTCTTTAAACTTTGAATTTGATTATTATTAATTTTTAAAATATCTCCATCTCTCAAATGATAAATTTTATTATGATAAGAGGATAAAATTGAGGAGTCAGAGCAAATATAGAAAAGTTTATTCTTTTGAGATAATGAAATTGGGCTACCGTTTTTTAAAATATAAAAAGTATCATTTCTTTTTATAAAAATTACAAAAGCATAGTTTCCTTTTATTGTTTTACAAAATAATTTTATTGCCTCATCTGGATTGCTATATTTATTAAGTAAATAACTTAAGAAATAAAAACTAACTTCTGTGTCTGATTGAATAGAATTTGGAATATCGGCGTAACGACTTTGTATTTGAGAATAGTTTTCAATAATTCCATTACATACAAGAGTTAAATCGTCATTATAAAATGGGTGCGCATTATTTTTATTTACAACTCCATGTGTTGCCCAACGAGTATGGCCAATCACTCCATCAAAATTTTTATCAGAAGTATTTATAGATTTTTTTTCTAGTGCAGAAATCTTGCCAACGCTTTTAATTGTTTTAATACCTTTTTTAGAAAAAAGGGAAATACCTGAAGAGTCATATCCTCGATATTCTAATTTTTTTAAAATATCTATAGCTTCATCTTTTAAAGAATTTGAATTAATTATTCCAACGATTCCACACATTATTTTTTTTTATTTTTTTTATTTTTTTGTATAGCTCTACTAATAGAGAATTGATTATCTGAAATATTTTTAGTTATTACTGAACCTGCTGCAACATAAGCATTATTACCTATTTTAACAGGAGCTACTATTGAAGTATTAGATCCAATAAAACATTCATTACCTATTTTACAAGATAATTTATTTTTTCCATCGTAGTTACATGTAATGGTTCCTGCACCAATGTTACTATTTTTGCCAATGTTAGAGTCACCTATATATGATAAATGATTAACTTTTACACCCTTATACAATTTTGATTTTTTAATTTCTACGAAGTTTCCAATTTTAACATTATCTCCAAAGTTAGCCTCCGGTCTCACTCTTGCGAAGGGTCCAATAGAACAATTTTTTCCGATACTACATCCCTCTAAATATGAGAATGATTTAATTATTGAATTTTCTTTTATTTTTACACCATTTTTTATAACCACATTTGGCTCAATAATTACACCCTTATCTAATTTAACATTATTCTCTATATAAACTGACTCAGGCTGGAATATTCTTATACCCTTTTTTGTTAAATTCTCTTTTAGATAATTTTGATACAAATCATCTAAATGATTCAAATCAGCTTGAGTATTTACACCCAGTATTGGTAGGCCTTTATTTAGGTAAACATTTAAATTTAAATTTTTCTTACTAGAAATATCAATTAGATCTGTAATATAGAATTCTTTATTTTTATTATTTCTTTTAATTTGATTAATATTTTTAATAGCTTTTTTTGAAATTAGAAAAATACCAGTATTTATTATATTGATTTTTTTTTCTTCTTTATTGCAATCTTTTTCCTCTAATATTTTTTTAAATTTATCCTTATCAAAAACTATTCTTCCATAGCCAAATGGATTTATTATTTTTTGCCCTAAGACATATATATCAGATTTAGATTTAATGCCTTTTTTTATAAAATTGTTTATCAAATTATTATTAAATACAGGAGTGTCAGAAAGCATTATTAAAAAATAATCATAATTTAGTTTTTTAGAATTGTAGAACTGCTTAAGAGCACCTCCTGTTCCGTCTATCGGAGATTGAACAAAAGCATCAATTTTCCTTTGCTTGAAGTAGTCTGAATAGTTATTGCTGGATATAATTTCTATTTTATCAATGATTTTAGTTTTATTTAAGGTATCTAAATTATAATCAATTATAGGCTGACCTGCTATAAGTTGGATAAATTTAGGGATAGAAGAATTAAACCTCCTACTCTTCCCCGCTGAAAGAATAATGGCGCAAATTTTCATAAAGATGTAAAATAATATTAAAAGTTCTTAGCTTTACACTAAAAATATATCTAAATATGTAAATTATGCCAATAATCATAAAGAATAACTCCTCTAAAGAAATTCTTAATCTAGTTAAGAATAAAATAATTGACAGAGAGATAGTGGCGCTTCCTACTGAAACTGTTTATGGCCTTGCAGGCTTAGGTACAAGTCTAATTGCTGCAAAAAAAATTTATAAACTAAAAGATAGACCACTTCATAAAAAACTTATTTTTCATTGCTCAGATATTAAAATGGTAAAAAAATTTTTTTATCTTGATAATGAAAATCTGATTTTAGCTGAAAAATTTTGGCCTGGGCCTATTACTTTAATTTTAAAGAGAAAGTCAAAAAAAATACCTAAAAAAATGACTAAAAACAATTTATGCGCAGTGCGTATACCTAATAATATTTTTACATTGAATTTAATTAAACAAATTAAATTTCCCATAGTCATGCCATCTGCGAATAGATTTAAAAAATTAAGTCCTATAAATGCAAAAATGGTTTTTGATCAATTTTTAGATAATAATTTGATAATCATTGATGATAAAAAATGCAAAATTGGTTTGGAGTCTACTTTAGTTAAAATAATTAATAATAAGTTAGAAATACTAAGACCTGGAAAAATAAATATATTAAATATTAGAAAATTTCTTCCATATATAGAGAATATTAAAGTAAAATCTAATAAAGATTTTTCTGGTAGTTCTAAAAAACATTATTCTCCACAAAAAAAACTTTATTTAAATCAATCCCGAATTAAAAAAAATAGTGCTTTTATAAATTTCGGTAAAAATAAAAAAGGTCAATTTAAAAATTTAAGTGAAAAAGGAAACTTAATTGAAGCTGCTAAAAATCTATATCACTATATTTTTCTTGCTGATAAAAATAAGATGTATACTTCTATAAGTATTTCTCCAATTCCCAAAAAAAATATAGGAATTGCTATTAATGATAGGTTAAATAGAGCCTCAAAATGAAATTACCAATTAAATTAATTTTGCAAAACAATAGGTCTATAGCCTATCCAAAAAGCACCAAAGATGTATCCAAATTATTAAGATTTTGTTACCAAAAAAAATTTAATGTAATTCCTTTAGGTGGTGAAACAAATAGAGTAAATGGTACTGATTATTTAAATGATAAAAAAAATATTTTTATTAGTTTTGATAAAATGAACAAAATTGTTGAAATAGACAATCTAAATATGTCAATGACTGTGCAGAGCGGTGTAAAATTGTTGCAAATCCATAAAAAAGCTAACAGTAAAAAGCTATTTTTTCCTGTAAGCATAGCCCCTAGCGACAAATGTACAATTGGAGGAAATATATCAACCAATGTAGGTGGTCTACAAACTTTACGATATGGAAATATAGAGGATCACATAAATGGTTTAGAAGTAGTCTTAAGTGATGGAACAGTATTAAATTTACAAAGTAAATTAAAGAAAGATAATTTTGGTCCAAAATTATGGAAAATATTTTGTGGATCAGAGGGGATTTTTGGAGTAATTACAAAAGCAAATCTAAAATTAATTCCTAGAAAAAAGTATAGATCAACTTATTTGGTCGAAATTAGTAATTTAAATCAATCAATCACATTATTAAAAAATTTGAGAAAAAAATTCTTTGATGATTTAATTAGTTTTGAAATTATTTTTCCTATTCCAAGTGAATTAATTCTTAAAAAAAGATTTCATTTAATTTTAGAATTCATCTCAAATGAAAAGAAGGAAAACAGTAAAGCTATATTAGAGAATAAATATTGCAAAATTAAAAGAATTGAAAAAAATGTTGCAAATTCCATAATTTGGAAAAAAAGAGAAGAGGTTGTATACAATCAAAGGATAAATAGTTTTTTAGAAAAATTTGATATTAGCCTACCTCTGGATAAGTGGAATTACTTCATAAAAAAAGTAGATGTATTTTTAAAAAAGAACATCGTTTTTACACCTTATTTTTTTGGGCATCTTGGTGATGGGAATTTACATTGTAATTTTAAAATTGACCCCCAAACTCCAAAAAATAAGAAACTATTATCTAATTTTATATATAATTTAACAATTGAATGTGGTGGAAGTATTGCTGCTGAGCATGGGCTTGGGCTTCAAAAAAATAAATTAATAAAGAAATATAAATCAAAAGAATATCTTAACTTTCTGAAAAATATTAAAAAGAGCTTGGATCCAAAGATTATTTTAGGTAGGAATAAAATTTATAAGTTAGATTAAATCTTTGAGCTTGAAATAACTCATTGCAAGAACCAAAAGTGGTGTATCTATTACACCAAATCCAGGAAAATTTCGATGATTAAACTTTTCAAAGAGATTAAAATTTTTATTAGTAGACTCAATTACCTCAGCCAACATTTTGCCAACCATGGTTGTAATAGCTAGTCCGTGACCTGAATATCCTTGAGCAAATAAAATATTTTTATCAATAGTTCCAATGTGAGGAAATCTATTGACAGTAATAGCTACATGCCCACTCCATGTACACCATGCATTGTACTTTTCTAGACCTGGTAATATTTTTTTGATACTTTTTTTTAAAGAGTTTTCTAAATTTATTGGATCAACGTTTGAGTAACTTACTCCACCTCCAAAAATTAAATTATCTTTTTTGTCTAATCTAAAATAATTTAAGACAAAAAGCATGTCTCCAACAGTAATTTGTTTTTTAAAATATTTTCCTAATGTTTCTTTTGGTATATCTGTATAAGCAGATACATATGTCTTCACTGGCATAATTTTTCTTCTGAGTTTTTTATTTAAATTCCCTATATAAGCATTACAGCATAATACCATTTTATCTGATATAACCTCTGAGCCATTTTCCAATTTTATTTTAATTTTTTTGCCAGACTCATAGCTCTCTACTGAGGCACCTTCAAAAATTTTAATATTATTATTTTTATATAATTCATTAGCTAGGCCAAGACAGTAATTTAGCGGGTGAATTTGACTACACTCACTATCATGCATTGCTGATATATAGTAAGGGCTCTCAAAATAATCATTCATTTTA
>MDTE01085460.1_pt1 | contig 16962 bp, 13 predicted proteins | sample 811231 | NCBI WGS metagenome assembly MDTE01 (sample SAMN05326651, study PRJNA326480) | marine metagenome | isolation source: seawater | place: Indian Ocean: Red Sea | collected 2010
CTGCGCCTAAAGGGGATAATAAAGCTCCGCTTCAGGCACTTATTTTTGATTCTGTATATAATCCTTTTAGAGGAATAGAGACTTATTTTAGAATTTTTAATGGTGAAATTAAAAAGGGTGACAAAATTCAATTTTTAGCTACAAAAAAAAATTATTTTGCAGATGAAATAGGTACATTAAAGTTAGAAAAAGAACCCAAAAGTATTATATCAGCTGGTGATGTAGGGTATCTCATAACTGGGATAAAAGAAGCAAAAGAGATTAAGGTTGGAGATACGCTAACTAATTCAGATATGCCTACCTCCAATCCTATATCTGGATTTGAAGAAGTAAAACCTATGGTTTTTGCTGGAATTTATCCTGTTGATACTGATGATTATGAAGATCTGAGATCTAGTATGGAAAAGCTGCAGTTGAATGATGCCTCTCTTGTATTTCAGCCTGAAAGTTCTGCGGCTTTAGGATTTGGGTTTAGGTGTGGTTTTTTAGGAATGCTTCATCTTGAAATTATTCAAGAAAGATTAGATAGAGAATTTGGAATGTCTGTAATAACTACTGTCCCCAATGTCTCATATCAGGCGTATACAAAAAAAAACCCAGAAAAAGTTGTTGCTATAAATAACCCGTCTGACTTGCCTGATGTTTCTTTTTTAGATCGTGTTGAAGAGCCGTACATAAATGCTTCTGTAATAACAAAATCAGATTTTATAGGAAGCATAATGTCCTTATGTATTGAAAAAAGAGGTATAATTAAAAATCAAAACTACCTCACTCCTGAAAGAGTTGAATTAACATTTGAAATGCCATTAGCTGAAATAGTTTTTGATTTCTATGATCGTTTAAAATCGATCTCTAAAGGATATGCTTCGTTTGACTATTCACCTCTTGATATGAAAGAGTCTAAATTAGTAAAGATTGATATCCTGCTGAACAGCTCTCCTGTTGATGCGCTTTCCGCTCTTGTACATTCTGAAAATGCTTATAGTATAGGAAAGAAGATATGTGAAAAACTAAAAGAACTTATTCCAAGACAGCAATTCGATATACCAATTCAAGCGGCTATAGGGGCTAAAATAATTTCTCGAGAAACTATTAAGGCTCTTAGAAAAGATGTTACTGCTAAATGTTATGGCGGTGACATTACAAGAAAAAGAAAGCTTTTAGAGAAACAAAAAAAAGGCAAAAAGAAAATGCGTCAAGTGGGGAAAGTTGAAATACCTCAACAGGCATTTATGGCTGTGCTTAAATTAAATAGTTAGTAAATAATTTTATTGTTTATTATTTTGCTTTTTTTATCTTAATTTTTACCTTTTAAACAAACAATATAATTTGAATTTTCGGCCTTTTAAAAAAATTTTAATTGGATTTGCTTTTTCTCCAAACCTTAAAGCAAATATTTATGAAGCGCTTCGTATTTCATCTGCTATAAATGCAGAAATTATTTTTTTCCATGTTGGTGAAAAGACTAGTGAAAAAGTATCAACCATTGAAAGTATAATAAAATCCTTCCCTCAAAAAAACAAGAATTTTTCTGTTTGCTGGAAAAATGGAAAGCCTGTTCCAATATTAATAAAAGCATGTTACGATCTTAAAATTGATCTTTTATTAATCGGTGCGGTTAAAAGAGAAAATGTTTTGAAATTTTATCTTGGCTCTATTGCTAGAAAAATTACAAGAAAAGTTTCGTGCTCTGTCATGCTTTTAATAAATCCGTCCATAAAAAATCGTCTTCGCGAACATATCGTTGTTAATGCTTTTGATAGTCCTAAAACAAAAGAAACAATAAAAATTGCTTTTTTTATGTGGCGTGCTTTTTTATCCTCAAAATTAACTCTCGTTGAAGAAATAAGTAACTCAATGGTTGATGTAAAAGTAGATGATGATTTTACGTTAAAAAAAGCAACTCTAAAAAAAGAACGCCTAGCAAAAGAGGAAAAAAATAGGGTTGAAGATGTTATTAAAAATCTGCCAAAAGAAATTCAAGAAGATGTTAATTGGAGAACTCAAAGTATTTTTGGAAAAAGAGGTTATTCAATAGGGCACTATGCCAAAGTTGTTCGAGCAGATTTGTTGATAATGAGTTCTGAAGAAAAGCCTTCTTTCATCAACAGATTATTTCCTAAAGATCTAGAGCATATTTTAGCTGAGATCCCTACAGATGTATTAATTATAAAAAATGATAAATAAATTAACTTTTCAAAACTTTGTTGCTGATTTGCCTAGAAATATTTTTTCTGGTTTTGTTGTTTCTTTAATTGCTCTTCCGCTTGGTCTTGGCCTAGCTATTGCTTCTGGAGCTCCTCCCATGGCAGGTATAATTTCAGCTATCGTTGGAGGTTCTGTAGTTGCTCTTTTGGGAGGGTCTAATCTCACGATAACAGGGCCTGGTAATGGCCTTGTAATTGTTGTCCTCTCTGCCATATTAACATTAGGTGAGGGTGACAATTACCAAGGATATCTTTTTACACTTGCTGCAATAATTATTTCTGGACTAATCCTTGTTCTTTTTGGAGTTTTCCGTTTGGGTTCACTAAGTGAATTTTTTCCTTCTTCTGCTTTGCAAGGAATGCTTGCTGCAATTGGTATTGGTATTTTAGCAACGCAGGTTCATGTTATGTTTGGCATTGCGTCTGAAAAAGGAAGTGCTCTAGAGCAAATATCTAATGTTCCAAAAACCATATTATATCTGCTTGAAAATCCAACCATGAAAATGCTGTTAGGGGCTATAATTGGATGTGTAAGTCTAATTTTCATGTTCATATATTCTAAAATAAGAATTCCTTTTTTTCATCTTATCCCTGCGCCAATGTGGGTTGTTATTGGATCCATTGGTGTTGTTTATTATTACGAAATTTTTTTAAACAGCGCTGCGCCCTTAAGTGAAGATCTTATGATCCGTTTACCAGAAAACTTTTTAGGTGAATTTCCTGCTCCAAATTTTACAAAAGCTCTTAATATAGATTTTATAGGCTTTACTCTTTCTATAACTTTAGTTGCTTTTTTGGAGTCTTTATTGAGTATTAAAGCTGTAGATAAGCTAGATCCAAAAAAAAGAAGATCAAATATGAATAAGGATCTTAGGGCTCTTGGTTTAGCAACTATTGCAAGTGGTTTTTTAGGAGGTCTTAATGTGGTAACAGTCATAGCCAGAAGTTCTGTAAATGTCAATAATGGAGGAACTAATAGGTCTGCTAATTTCTTTCATGCTCTTTTTCTTTTACTTTTTATTTTGCTTTTTGTTTCGCAAATTCAAAAGATTCCTCTTCCTGCTTTAGCTGCTATTTTAGTTTATACAGGCTACAGGCTTGCTGCTCCAGAAAATTTTATTCGAATTTATAAAATCGGCAAAGAGCAAGCTTTTATTTTTTTGGTTACTTTATTTGGAACTTTATTAACTGACCTTATCACGGGCATTGGACTAGGTATTTTGTGTACATTCATCGTTCACTTATTTTTAAATAATAGTTTTGTTCTTTTTAGTCGAAATTGGTTGAAACCCAATGTTTTAATGTTTTTAGAAGAAGAGTCTGGTAATTATTATGTCAGCGTAAAGAACTTTTGTAGCTTTTTAAACTTTTTTAAACTTAAGAAAAAACTTGATGAGATACCAGAGACAGAACATGCCATTGTAGATTTTTCTTTATGTGATTTTGTTGATCATACTGTAATGGAAGGTTTAAATAGTTATCGGCGGAGTTTTGCAAGTAAGGGTGGTATTCTCGAAACAATAGGTCTAGATATAAGAACGGCCGAAACATCTCATCCCTTTGCTGTTAGAAAAAGCTCACCCCAAAGTAATTTTTTGAATTTTAAAGCATCTCTTACAAAAAGACAAGTTCGTCTTCAAAAATTATCCACAATTCTTGATTGGGAGTACCTTGCTGAGCCGATTTCTGATTCTGGAGATCTTGAAAAGTTTCTGTTTTTCAAAACCAAATTGATTAATTACCAATACAACTCTTTAAATAGTAAAAATAATATTACTTCGCTTTTTGATCTTTCTTACAGTGAAGGAGCGTTTATTGCGAAAGAGAACTTAGAAGCAACATTTTTAAAAATAAAATCGCCCAATAAGCTTCCTGTTTTTGTGTTAGATAAAGAAAACCTAATGTCAATATTTTACAGTTTTTCGAGATCAAAAGACATCAACTTTAAGCAACATCCCGTCTTCTCAAATCGGTTTTTTCTTTATGGTGAAGACAGAAAAGCTATTCGATCTCTATTCTCAAGCGATCTAATTTCTTTTTTCGAAAGTCAACCAACCTACCACGTTGAATCTAACGGTAGAAATGTTCTTATAAAGGGGGGAGATCGGCTTGCAAGTATTGAAGAAATTAAAAAAATGATGGCGTTTGCTGAAGGTTTAGGCGATGTGTTATCAAAAAAAGGAAGTTAATTCTTACTAAAAAATATAACTTTACATATTCTAGCCTATAGACATGAAATTGTATTCTATTGAATGTGGGAATTTTAAATTAGATGGTGGCGCTATGTTTGGAGTCGTACCAAAGGCATTATGGGAAAAAACAAATCCTGCTGATTCTAAAAATAGAATAAATATGGCAACGCGTTCACTTTTAATTGAAAATAAAAAAAAACTAATCCTTATAGATTGTGGGCTGGGAGATAAACAAAATGAAAGGTTTTTCTCTCATTATGATAGATGGGGAGATTTTTCACTTTTATCTTCATTAAAAAAAATAGGTTTTTCTCCCGATGATATCACTGATGTCGTTTTCACTCATCTTCATTTTGATCACTGTGGGGGTGCAATTGTTTATAATAAAAAGGGGGGGCTTGAGCCTCTTTTTAAGAACGCCTCTTTTTGGTGTCACAAAAAACATTGGGATTGGGCGCTAAGTCCAAATATTAGAGAAAAGGCTTCCTTTTTAAAAGAAAATATTTTGCCTATTAAAGAAAGTGGGCGGCTTAGATTGATTGATGAAGATGCTTCCTTTATAAAATCTTCTGATTTGGATTTAGAGTTTTTTATTGTTGATGGCCATACTGAAAAACAAATACTCCCAATAATAAACTATAAGGGGCAAACAATTATTTTTGCTGGAGATTTAATTCCCACCTTAGGCCATTTGCCTGTGCCTTACATTATGGGTTACGATACTCGTCCTTTGTTGACATTAAAAGAAAAAGCCTTTTTATTGGATCTTGCTTGTAAAAAAAAATATCTCCTTTTTTTGGAGCATGATCCGTATAACGAACTTATTACATTAAAAAAGGGAGAGCGAGGGGTAATTTTTGATAAGAAACATACTTTGCTTTCTTATTTTGGAGATTAATTGTTTTATTTTAAAAAAGATGTCGTTTTATCTATTGTTATTATTTTTGTTAGAAATGAGAAAGATTAGGGTTTTATTTTATTTTTTGTTTTTGGCTCTTTCGCCTTCTTTGTTTTCACAAAATTACTGGCAACAAAAGGTAGAGTACGAAATGACTGTCGATATGGATGTTAACACCTATCTATACTCAGGAAAACAAAAGCTTTTATACAGCAATAATTCTCCTGATACTATTCAAAAGGTTTTTTATCATCTTTTTTTTAATGCCTTTCAAAAAGGAAGTGAAATGGCTGTGAGAATAAAGACGGGAAAAGACAAAAACTACAGATTTAAAGTAGATATTGACACATTGCTACCAAGTCAAGAGGGATTTTTAAAGGTTTTTAATTTAAAACAAAATGGTAAAAAAATTGAAAGTAAGGTCTCGGGAACAATTCTAGAAGTTGATCTAAACTCTCCAATACCGCCAAAAGGATCAGCTTTGTTAACCCTTGATTTTAATGGGCAGGTTCCTGTTATGGTTAGAAGAGCGGGTAGAAATTCAGAAGATGGTATTGCTCTCTCGATGGCACAATGGTTTCCTAAAATGGCTGAATATGATTATGATGGATGGAACGCTGAACCGTATTTAGGAAGAGAATTTCATGGTGTTTGGGGTGATTATGATGTTAAAATTTCTATTGATAAAAATTATGTTGTTGCTTCAAGCGGTTATATTCAAAACCCTGATGAAGTTGGTCATGGTTATAGCTCTAAGTCCAAGAAAAGAAAAAAAGAAAAAATAACATGGCATTTCATAGCTCCGAACGTCCATGATTTTACATGGGCCGCTGATCCTAATTTTATTCATGACATATATCCCGGTCCTAACAATGTTGATCTACATTTTTTTTACAAAGACAAACAAAGTAATTTACCTAATTGGAAAAATATCCAGCCAATAACTGCCGAACTAATGGTTTTCTTTAATAAAGCAATTGGTCCATATCCTTATAATCAGTATTCAGTAGTTCAGGGAGGGGATGGAGGTATGGAATATGCTATGCTTACCCTTATTGGTAGGGAGCGTTCTTTTGAAAGTCTAGTTGGAGTTACATCGCATGAGCTTGCTCACTCGTGGTTCCAGCATGCTCTTGCCACAAATGAAATGAAGCACGAATGGATGGACGAGGGTTTTACTTCTTATATATCTGACTTAGCAGAAAATGAGGTGTTACAGAAAAATCTTGTTTTCCCTCATGCTGGGTCCTATCGCGGCTACATGAGGTTAGCTCTCTCTGGGTTTGAACAGCCTCAGTCTACAAATGCTAACAGATATGATTATAACATGGCCTATGAATCTACTGCTTACAGTAAAGGCTCTGTTTTTCTGGGCCAACTTGGTTACATTATTGGTCCAAAAAATTTAGCTAAAACAATTAAAGAATATTACAGAGAATTTAAATTTACTCACCCCCAGCCAAACGATTTTAGAAGGGTTGCTGAGAGGGTTTCTGGTATTCAGCTAAAGTGGTACCTAACAGATTGGACACAAACAACAAATACCATTGATTACGCAATTAAAAAAATTTCATCTGTTGAGGGTGGTAAAACCCAAGTTTCATTAGAAAGAATTGGCTCTATGCCAATGCCTTTAGATATTCTTGTTTCCTTCTCTAGTGGTAAAAAAAAGATCTATTATGTTCCTATACCTTTGATGAGAGGGAAAAAGGAAAATCCCTATGCTTTTAATTGGGAGGTTCTTGATGATTGGCCTTGGGCTTATCCGGAATTCTCATTTATAATAAATGAAAAGGTTGATCAAATAGAGTCTATAATAATAGATCCCAGTTTCTATATGGCCGATGTTGACAGAGAAAACAACATTTATGAAGCCCCTGAAAAAAAATAGCAAAAGAGTTTTTATATTAAAAAAAAACTCCTCTTTCAATAAACTTTTTTCCACTGGCAAATCTTTTCATTCGGGCGATATTGTCCTTAAGTCTTTTGTTAATGATAATGAGTTAAACATGATTCGCTTTGGTTTTGCTGTGGTAAAAAATCCCCATTTCAATGCGGTAAAAAAAAATAGAATTAAACGTCTTCTTAAGGAGGCCGTAATAAAAAAAATTGATTTTATTAATGAATCTTTTTCTTCTGGAGATTATATCATTGCTTTTCGAGGTTCTCCTGCTACTGATTCTGAGTACATTTTCAAAAACGTTTTTTCAGTGCTTAAAAAGGTTGTCCTTAGTAAATAAAATACATAGAGCTGTGAGGTATTCCATCCTCAAGATATGTTTCCCCTTTATAAACAAATCCTATTTTTTTATAAAATTCTCTTAGCTGAGATTGTGCTGAAATTTTTATTTCTTTATTGGGATAATTTTGCTTACAATAATCTATGCATTTCTGCACCAGTTTGTGCCCTATTTTCTCTTTTCTTTTTTTTTCGCTCACTAAAATTCTGCCAATCGCCGTCTTCCCTTCGTAAAAGTCTCCTTCTTTAAATATTCTTGCATATGCTATTATTTTATTTTTTTCTTTTGCTAGTAAGTGTTTCGCAATATTATCTTTATTGTCAAGGTCGTTATATGCGCAATTTTGTTCCTTAACAAATATTTCCGCTCTTATTCTCATAACCTCATAAAGTTCTGAAAGACTAAGCTCTTCAAAATTTTTTATTTCCCAAGATAACATGTATTAACAAGGAATTTTTTTAATTCTTTTTTTGTGGCGCCCTCCATCAAAACTCGTTTTAATAAACAACAAAACCATTTCCTTGGCTTTTTTTAAAGAAACAAATCGAGCGGGTAAGCTTAATATATTTGCATCATTATGTTTTCTTGCTAAAATGGCCGTTTCTTTGTTCCAACATAATGCGGCCCTTATCTTTTCCCATTTATTAGCTGTCATTGCTGCTCCGTTTCCTGATCCGCATATAATAATGCCCTTGTTCGCTTTTCCTTTTTCAACATCTTCCGCTACAAGATGAATAAAATCGGGATAATCAACACTTTCTTCATCATAAGTTCCTCTATCCAATGTTTTGTAACCTGAATTAATTAATTCTTTTTTTAATTCTTTTTTTAAAGAGGTTCCTGCGTGGTCGTTTCCTATGGAAATTATCATTCTATAAAGTTATAAAGATCCTTTTTTATTTTAATGATTGTTTAATTGATTGTTAATAAAAAAAAATTAAAATTTTAAAAAAATTTAATTTTTTGATCTGGTTATAATTTGTTAATATTCTCTTTTTTTTTAAATCTTTTTTCAACAGGGAAAAATAAATTTTTATTCACATCAAACTGTTTAAACAAGGTGTTAACAAAATGATTACTATACTCATTTTCAGTATTTTATTTCTTTAATAAGAGAAAATAAGTACATGTTTTTTTTTAATATTTTAAAAAACAAATAAAAAGAATAATTATATCATATCTTTTAACAAACAATAACAATAAGCAATAATAATTTTAAATATATAAGAATTATAATAATGTGTATTGATAAATAATTCTATTTATAAATTATTAAAAACATAAATTTGAAAATATTTTTGATCAAGATGATTAGAAGAAAAGAAACCAAACATCAAGGAATAATATCCTATGGCTCATATGGAAAAGCATTCATAAAAGAAACTTTGGGGTTTCCTGAAAAGATTTATATTTCTAAGAAGAATACAAATAAATCATTCCCAGGAGATCTTGTTTCTTTAAAAATAAAATTTTCAAATAAAAAAAAAAGATGGGAAGGGAGAGTTATTAATATAATAGAAAGAAGGAAAAAGAAATTTGTTGGTGTTTTGGAGATTAGTGAGAACTATGCGTTTGTCAACACAACAGAGAAAAACATATATACAGATTTTTTTTTATCTCAAGAAAGTTTGAAAAACTATGTTGATGGAGAAAAAGTAATTGTTGAATTTTTAGATTGGCCAAGAGGAAACAAATCACCTTTTGGAAAATTAGTTGCCTCTTTGGGCGGAGCAGGAAAATACGATACAGAAATAAAAAGCATTTTATTTGAGAATGGAATTAAAAGTGAGTTTCCACAAAAAGCAATAGAAGAATTAGAGAAAATACATATAAAAAGTAAGGAAAAAAGGATAGACTTAAGAGATGAACTAACATTCACAATTGACCCTGTTACAGCAAAAGATTTTGACGACGCTATTTCTTTTAAAAAATTAGAAGGAGGAATCAAAGAAATAGGCATTCATATAGCAGACGTAACTCACTATATAAAACCAGGTACACCTTTAGACGAAGAGGCTTATAAAAGAGGAAACTCAATATACTTGCCAGACAGAGTTATACCGATGCTTCCAGAAAAGATATCAAATGAGATTTGTTCTTTAAACCCGAGAGAAGAAAAAAAAACTTTCTCATATATTTTTCAATTAACAGAAGGAGGGGAAATTAAAAAAGGAAAGTTTATAAAAACACTAATAAAATCAAACAGGAGATTTAGCTATGAGGAAGTGCAACATATTATAGAAAAAAAAGAAAAAAAAATACCTGAAGAAATAAGCATAACTAAGAAAGAGGAGAAAATAGAAGAGAACATATTTGGAGCAATTTTGTTTCTAAATAAACTCTCACAAAAAAGAAGGGAAGAAAGAAAAAAAAGAGGAACAATTTCCTTTGAAAAAAAAGAAATAGAGTATTTGATGTCTGAAAAAAATCAGCCAGAGGGAATAAAAATAAAAAAAAACAAAGAAGCAAACCAACTGGTAGAGGAGTTAATGCTAATAGCAAACACAAACGCTGCAAAGCAAATGTCATCAAATAAAAAAGAAAAACCTTTTATTTACAGAACCCACGATAAACCAGATAAAAAAAAATTAAAAACACTTAAAAAAATAATAGAGCCCCTAGGATATGTTTTAAACATAAAAGGGAAAGGGTTAAATAAACAGCTTAATAAAATACTGAAAGAAAGCAGAGGAAAAAAAGAAGAAAACCTTATAAACAAATTAATTATAAGAAGCATGAGCAAAGCGGAGTACTCAACAAAAAACATCGGGCATTATGGCTTATCTTTTTCAAATTACACCCATTTTACCTCACCAATTAGAAGGTATTCAGACATTATTGCACACAGAATATTATCAAATTCGCAGAAATGGAAAATTAAAGAAAAGGACCTAAAAGAAAAGTGTGCTCACATAACCGAAAGAGAGATTTTATCAACAAAAACAGAGAGGGAGGGCAATAAACTAATGCAGTTAAAATTTTTAGAAAACAAAGTAGGGCAGCAAAAAAGAGGTTTCATATCAGGAGTAACAGAAGGAGGCCTATTTGTAGAAATAATTGAAAACATGTGTGAAGGCTTTATAATAGCAAAAGAATTAGGAAAAGAAAGATTTTATTTTGAAGAGAGTAAATTAACGCTTAAGGGAGAGGAGAGCAAACGCAAATATGTTTTAGGAGATGAAATAGAGGTGAAAGTAAAAATAATAGATTTTAAAAAAAGGCAAGCATATTTTTCCTTAATATGAAAGAGGCATCGAGCGGATTCGAACCGCTGTAAAAGCTTTTGCAGAGCTCTGCCTAGCCACTCGGCCACGATGCCATATGGTAAAAATATGATTCTTTTCACAAAAACAGAAAACAAAGATTGAATTAGTTTCGTTTTCTTTTAATAGAAACAGAGACGTCATCTAAGCTTCCTCGAACAGGTGGGTTTTTTTTAGAAACACAAACCTTTACAAAATCTACACTATGAAACTTTTCAAAAACTTTTTTTACAATTCTTTCAGCAACATTTTCTAGCAGGTTTGATCTTTTTTTCATTTCAGAGCTTACAATTTCATTTAGAAGAACATAGTCAACAGCATCAACCAAATTATCACTTTTAGAAGCTTTGTCAAGGTTAGCGGAAACCTTAAGATTAACAAGGTAATCAGCACCTATTTTCTTCTCTTCACCAAGGCAGCCATGATAAGCGTAGAACTTAATATTTTTAAGATGTATAGTACCCAAAAAGAAAATTTTTAGCAAAGATAAAATTAAGTAATACTTAAACGAAACAGCTTTAATATATTTGTTAATTAAAAAAGAAATTGCAAAAAGGACCTAACTTCATAGAAAAAATAATTAAGAGCGATCTTCAAAAAGGATTAGCTCAGAAAAACCTTTGTTTTCGATTCCCGCCAGAGCCAAATGGATTTCTTCATATTGGCCATGTAAAGGCAATATGCATAAATTTTGATTTAGGAGAGACATTCAATGCGCCCGTAAATCTTCGTTTTGATGACACTAATCCAACGTCAGAGGAAAAAAAATTTGTAGATGGTATAAAAAAAGACATTAAGTGGCTTGGATATAAATGGGAAAAAGAATGTTATGCATCAGATTATTTTGATGACCTCTATAATTGGGCAGAGCAGCTAATAACAAAAGGGTTAGCATACATAGATTCTCAAGATTCAGCAACAATCGCTTTGCAAAAGGGAACCCCAACAGAAGCAGGAAAAAACAGTCCATATCGAAACAGGAGCAAAGAAGACAACCTTTTTCTTTTCTCAGAAATGAAGAAAGGAAGTTTTATGGAAGGGGAGCATGTTTTAAGGGCAAAGATAGATATGTCATCACCAAACATGCTTTTAAGAGATCCAGTAATGTATAGAATTATTCACATGAGTCACCAACGAACAAATAAAGATTGGTGCGTCTATCCGATGTATGACTGGGCACATGGCCAATCTGATTTAATTGAAAAGATATCCCACTCATTGTGCACCTTGGAGTTTAAGCCCCACAGAGAGCTTTATGAATGGTTCCTCTATGCTATAGGACCAACTGAAAACAAAACGCCTAAGCAGAGAGAGTTTGCTCGACTCAATCTCTCTTATACAATAACTAGTAAGAGAAAATTAAAAAGATTAATCCAAGAAGGATGTGTAGACGGATGGGACGACCCAAGAATGCCTACCATCTCTGGCCTACGCAAAAGGGGATATACCCCTGAGTCCCTTAAGAAATTTGTCAGAACAGCAGGAGTGGCTAAAAGAGAAAACATAATTGAACTGTCTTTATTAGAATTTTGTTTAAGAGAGCACTTAAATAAAATTTCGCCTAGGATAATGGCCGTTTTAAATCCTGTTAAATTAATTATAGAAAACTATCCTGAGGGAGAACTAGAGGAGCTTTCTGGGGAAATCAATCCTGAGGATCAAAAGTCTGGGAAAAGGATGATCCCTTTTTCTAAAGAGATATACATAGAGAGAGATGATTTTAAAGAAAATGCAGAAAAGGGGTTTTTTAGATTATCCCTTGGCAATGAGGTTAGATTAAAAAACGCATATATAATAAAAGCTAAAAGCGTGGAGAAGGATCAGAATGATCAGATTAAGAATATAATTTGCACTTATGATCCTTTGAGCAAAAGCGGTAGTGATACTAAAGAGAGTAAAAGAAAAGTTAAGGCAACAATTCATTGGGTATGCTCAAAAAAAGCAAAAAAAATTATTGTTAATCAATACGATACTCTTTTTTTGGTTCCCGACCCTGACAAACATGAAGACTTTATTAAATATGTTAATCCAAATTCTCTAGTAAAAAAGAATGGGTATATAGAGCCCTATGCTTCTAAACTAAAGGCAGGAGAAAGAGTACAGTTTCAAAGGCAAGGGTATTTTATAGTAGATAAGATAAATGCAGATAAACAGATAATTTTCAACAAAACAACAGGATTAAGAGACAGCTTTAAAAATCAAAAAAAACATTAGAGGACATGCTTAGTCTATTTGAGCATTGACATTTGAATCACCTTTTCCTTTATTATCCTCATCATTATTTTTATTTATTTTTTTTTTTGCTGCACTTTTTAAGTTTTCTTTTTTCATGGCCTCCCCTATTTGATTACTAGCAGTGAATGAGGCCACCATATTATTTAACATGTCACTTCCTGCTTGAGGAGAGTTAGGAAGAAGTATCAAATTGCTGTTTGTTTCTTCCCCAATTGATTGTAGGGTATCGTAATGTTGCGTTACGACAATCAAAGCAGAAGCTTCTTGTGAATTTATACCAACATTATTCAGCACATCTACAGACTCTTCAAGCCCTCTCGCGATTTCTCTTCTTTGATCAGCAATTCCCTGACCCTGCAGTCTTTTACTTTCAGCTTCTGCTTTAGCTTTTTCTACAATTAAAATTCTTGCAGCATCTCCCTCATATTGGGCGGCAACTTTTTCTCGCTCAGCAGCATTTATTCTATTCATAGAAGTTTTAACTTCTGTATCAGGGTCAATATCTGTTACTAAAGCACGAATTATATCATACCCGTAATTACCCATTGCATCATTTAATTCGCCTTTAACAGCATTTGCTATTTCATCTTTTTTTTCAAAAACATCATCGAGTTTCATTTTTGGAACAACTGCTCGCACAACATCAAAAACATATGATGTTATTTGGTCTTGAGGCGAATCCAATTTATAAAAAGCCTCCCAAACCCTGTCTTGAATAACTTTGTATTGAACAGAGATTTTAAGTTTAGTAAAAACATCGTCTTTTGTCTTAGTTTCTACAATTACATCTAGCTGTAAAACCCTAAGGCTTACTCTGCCTGCTATTCGATCAATTATAGGAATTTTTATTCTCAAGCCAGGATGGCGTACACCAATAAATCTTCCAAAACGCTCAATTATTGCTGCCGTCTGTTGCTTGACAATAAACAGCGCCGATAGTAGTGCTAAAATTCCGAAAAAGATTATAATGTAAGTTGAAATATTCATGTGATTTTTTATTACAATATATGTAAAGGTGTAAATAAAAAGAAAAAAATTTGATTTTATTTTAAGAAAGCTATAAGCGATTTAACTCTATCTAAAAACGCCTTTTCTCCTATTAGCGAATAAATAGAAACTAAATCAGGCCCATTTAATGAACCAACCAGCCCAACTCTAATTGTTTGCATAATTTCCCTTGGCGCTATACCTTTTTTTTTGCCCCAATCTATAATTTCTGGTTTCCAGTTTTTTTTGACAAAATTCTTTTGATTTAAACAGTCACATAAATGTTTTAATATAAGAACAGAATTAGCTCTATTTAATTTTGAAATAGAGTTTGAATCATAGGACAGGGGCTTATTAATGAAATCACTTTCTTTTTCAAAATCGGTCAAAAGTGAAGCTCTTTCCTTAACAAGTGATATTATGGAGACTTTTGATTTTTCATTAAGAGAGATGTTTTCAAAAAACTCAGGGAATTGATTTAAAAGAGACGCCGAATCACTATTTTGAATGTGTTTTTGATTAATCCAGACGGCCTTTTCAAAATCAAATCTTGCCCCTGATTTATTAATTTTTTCACCGTCAAATATCTTTATAATCTCATCAGGAGTAAAAATTTCTTTATCAGATTTTGGAGACCATCCAAGCAAAATCAGATAATTAGCTAAACCATTTGGCAAAAATCCTTTTTCTTTAAACCCTAGTGAATTTTCCCATTTTAAAGGGAAAATTGGAAAACCATCTTTTTCTCCATCTCTTTTTGAAAGCTTTCCTTGACCAGCCTTATTTAGTATTAATGGAAGGTGCAAGAATTTTGGAATATCCCAACCAAATGAATCATATAATAGCCTGTGAATTGGAAGAGAGGGAAGCCATTCTTCACCTCTAATAACATGTGTAATTTTCATTAAATGATCATCTACTACATTTGCAAAATGATAAGTGGGAGAACCATCTGCTTTTATTAGCACTTTGTCTTCTAGCTCTTCCGAGAGGACATTAATTTCCCCTCTTATCTCGTCCTTTACGTGAATTTTTTTGTTCTTGGGAACCATCAGCCGTATCACTTTTTCTTTTGATTTTAGAGACTGATCGTTTTTTAAGGTTAGGCTGTTTTTGAATAAAAGCCTATTTGATGATCCGTATTTAAAAACCAAACCTTTTTTTTTCAATTTTTCTCTTTCAGTCTTCAGATCATTTTCTGTGTCATAAGCATAGTATGCAAAATTATTTTCGATTAACTTTTCAGCGTATTTTTTATAAATATTATTTCTTTCACTTTGTCTATATGGCCCAAATGCCCCCCCGCGTAATGGGCCTTCATCGGGCTTTATTCCAATCCAGGAAAGGGAATTTATTATATAATTTTCACTTCCTTTTACCTCTCTTTTTTTATCAGTATCTTCAATTCGAAGAATAAATGACCCCTTATATTTTTTTGCTAATATATAATTATACAAAGCCGTTCTAAGGCCTCCTATGTGAAGTGGCCCTGTTGGGCTAGGTGCAAATCTTACTCTTACAGACATCAATCGTAAAGATAAGAGATGTTGATCGATAAAGAAATTATTTTTACTTGATTCATGAGGCTATAATAGGTAGCTTTATTTTATTAAATTGATATGAGAAGATTATTTGAAATATATTTAAATTCAAGAGTTATCTTTGCCTGGTAATGATAAAGTTTTTAGGATTAGATTTTATTAAAATAAGCAAGCCAAAACTAAAGGCATCGCTTTGTGATTTAGTTGAAGGCAAAGGTTATAGCATTGATAGAATAGTGTATAATTTTATTTCTATAAAAAAAATAATTCAAATAAATAAAGAGTTTTTAAGCCACAGTAACGAAACTGACATTATTACATTTGATTATACTGAAAACAAAAAAATTTCAGCTGAAGTATTTATCTCTATAGCTACTCTTAAGAAAAATGCCCTTCAAAATTCACAAAGCGCTGAAAATGAGGCAATTAGACTTGTTTTTCATGGTCTTTTGCATTGCCTTGGCTATAAAGATAAGACTGATAAGCAAAAGGAAATAATGAGGTCAAAAGAAGATCAACTCATAAAAAGGTTTCACGTGAAACAGACCCAAAATGTTTGAAAAAGAGTACGATATAATTGTTGTTGGCGGAGGTCATTCTGGAGCCGAAGCATCCCTAGCTGCAGCTCGAATGGGATCTTCAGTTCTTTTAATAACAATGAATTTAAATACAATCGCGCAGATGTCATGTAATCCTGCAATGGGAGGTATTGCAAAGGGACAAATAATTAGAGAAATAGATGCATTAGGAGGAGGAAGCGGAATTATTTCAGATCTAAGCGCTATTCAATTTAGAATGTTAAATAAATCAAAAGGACCTGCTATGTGGAGCCCAAGAGTGCAGTCTGATAGAAATATGTTTTCAAAGTTATGGAGAGAAACCTTAGAAAAAACAGACAAACTAGATTTCTATCAAGAGTCAGTTGTTGAATTATTAATCATAAAAAATAAGATTAGTGGAGTAATTACATCATTAGGCTCTAGAATTCATTCAAAAGCAGTTATTTTAACTAATGGTACATTTTTAAATGGCTTAATACATATTGGAGAAAAAAATTTTTCAGGAGGGAGAGCCGGTGAAAGCTCTTCCCGAGGACTAACCTCTAATCTTGAAGCTCTCGGTTTTGTTTCAGGAAGAATGAAAACAGGCACTCCTCCTCGAGTAGATGGTAGGTCTTTAAATTATCATCTAATGGAGATACAAGAGGGGGATAATGAACCTTCCAAATTTAGTTTTCTTGAATCACATGTTCTTAAGTCTCAAAAAGCATGTCATATTACTTATACTTCCTCTGATGTCCATGATATTTTAAGAACTGGTTTTGATCGTTCGCCTATGTTTAATGGAAGAATTAAAAGCACTGGGCCAAGATATTGTCCCTCAATTGAGGACAAAATAA